>Ga0315336_1000788_pt1 | contig 76151 bp, 67 predicted proteins | sample ASW5metaG_FD_204512 | JGI IMG/M metagenome (GOLD analysis project Ga0315336, IMG submission 204512) | Ammonia-oxidizing marine archaeal communities from Monterey Bay, California, United States - ASW #5 | ecosystem: Environmental > Aquatic > Marine > Intertidal zone | place: USA: California... | reverse complement strand
AACAGCTCGAGGCAGAACTCGAAGCGAAGCGAAAGGAACTGGGCGTGGAAGACGCTTTGACGACCGTACCGGGTGTGACCGCCAAGATGCTGGTGAAGTTCGGCGAGAACGACATCAAGACCGTCGAGGATCTGGCCGGCTGCGCCACGGACGATCTGGTCGGCTGGGTGGAGCGCAAGGACGGCGAAACCACCAAGCACGCAGGTATTCTCGACGCCACCGAGATTTCGCGCGAAGACGCCGAGGCCCTGATCATGCAGGCGCGCGTCGTCGCCGGCTGGATTACCGAAGCCGATCTTGCCAAGCCGTCGGAAGAGGCTGTGGCCTCCGAAGAAAACCCGGCGTAAGGCCGAAACCCATGAAGCGACTTTCGGACAACACCATGCTCCGCAAGAGTTGAAGGAAATGACCCGCGCATGCTTGCCATCGCTGATCACGCAGATCTCGACAACGGACCCCGGACAAAATCCGGGACCGAGCGGATGTGCGCGGTCACGCGGCAAGTCGCGCCGATCGACGACCTGATCCGCTTCGTCCTCTCTCCCGCCGGTGAAGCCGTCCCCGATCTGAAGCGCAAGCTTCCGGGGCGCGGGCTATGGGTGTCGCTGTCCCATGCCACCGTGGCGGAAGCCGCCCGGCGCAACGTGTTCGCGCGCAGCTTCAAACGTGACGTCCAGGTGCCGAAAACCCTGGCCGACGACGTCGAGCGCCTGATGGTTCGCGGGGTGTCCGAAGCCCTCGCCATGACCGCGAAAGCCGGTCAGGTGATTTCGGGGTTTTCCAAGGTTGAGGGCGCGATCGAGGGGCGGCAGGCGGTCGCCCTGATCCATGCCACGAACGGCGCTCCGGACGGAATTCGCAAGCTGAATGCCAAACTGGCCGCCGTGAGGCGGGAAAACGGCGCGGAATCGGGAAATTTCCCCATTATCAGCGTCCTGACCACCGATGAATTGGATTTGGCAATCGGGCGGGCAAATGTGGTACATGCTGCCCTGCTCGCGGGCCCGGCAAGCAAGACCTTCCTCGCACGTTGCCAGACGCTCACCCGGTTTCGGGGGGCGGATGGCGGTCACGATGGCGGGATGGACGAGAACAATTAGGGCATTGCCGTCAGATGCGGCATGCGAGCAACGAACGAGATTGGGACTGTTGAATGGCTGATACGAAAAATCCTGGCGATAAGACGCTGAGCGTCGGTTCGAAAACTCTGTCGCTCAAGCCGCGCACAGAGACCGGCGTCGTGCGCCAGAGTTTCAGTCACGGCCGCACCAAGCAGGTGGTGGTCGAAAAGAAAACCAAGCGCCGTCTGGCCGGTGATCCCGCGCCTGCGCCCGAAGCAGCACCCGCCGCGCCTGCGCCCGCCGCAGCGCCGGTGAGAGTTGCGCCGCGCGCGCCTGAGCCCGCGCGCCCGCCAGCCCGCAAGTCGGGCGTCGTCCTTCAGACCCTGACCGAAGACGAACAGAGCGCCCGCGCCAGCGCGCTCGCCGACGCGCGCGTGCGCGAAGAAGAAGAGCGCCGCGCCGCGGAAGCCGAAGCCGCGCGCCGCAATACCAAGGAATTCAAGGAACAGCAGGAGCGTGAAGCCGCCGAAGCCCGCAAGAAGGCTGAGGAAGAACGCCATCGCGCCGAGGAAGAAGCCAAGGCGCGCGCCGAACGCGAAGCCACCAAGCGCACCACCGAAGCCGCGGCCAAGGCCGCCGCACCTGCCAAAACCACAACCAGCGCAACGACCCCGGCGCGGCCCGCAGCAGTTGCTGCTGATGGCTCCGATGACGATGAAGCGCCGCGCATGGTTCGCCGCCCCGGCGGCGGCGTCGCTCGCCCGGTGATCGCGCCGAAGCCAACCGCAAAGCCTGCGCCTGCGAAACAACGCGGCCGCCTGACGCTGTCGACGGCGCTCAACGCCGACGACGTGCGCGAGCGTTCGATCGCCTCGTTCCGCCGCCGCACCCAGCGCCTCAAGGGCCACGCGTCCAACGAGCCGAAGGAAAAGCTGATCCGCGAGGTGATCATTCCCGAAGCGATTACGATTCAGGAACTCGCCAACCGCATGGCCGAGCGCGCCGTGGACGTGATCCGTCTGCTGATGAAGCAGGGCCAGATGGTCAAGATCACCGACGTGATCGACGCCGATACCGCGCAGTTGATCGCCGAAGAAATGGGCCACACCGTCAAGCGCGTCGCCGCGTCGGACGTGGAAGAAGGCCTGTTCGACGTCGCCGACGATCATGCGTCGGACACCACACCGCGCGCCCCGGTCGTCACCGTCATGGGTCACGTCGATCACGGCAAGACCTCGCTGCTCGACGCGCTGCGCCACGCCAACGTGGTCAGCGGCGAAGCCGGCGGCATCACCCAGCATATCGGCGCCTATCAGGTCACCTCGCCGGACAGCGGCAAGAAGATCACCTTCATCGATACGCCGGGCCACGCCGCGTTTACCGCGATGCGCGCCCGCGGCGCCAAGGTCACCGACATCGTGATCCTGGTGGTGGCCGCCGATGACGGCGTCATGCCGCAGACGATTGAGGCGATCAATCACGCCAAGGCGGCGGGTGTTCCGATGATCGTGGCGATCAACAAGATCGACAAGCCGGATGCCAAGGCCGAGCGCGTCCGCACCGAACTGTTGCAGCACGATGTTCAGGTCGAATCCTTCGGCGGCGATGTCGTCGACGTTGAAGTGTCCGCGAAGAACAAGACCAATCTCGACAAGCTGCTGGAAATGATCGCGCTGCAGGCCGATCTGCTCGACCTGAAGACCAATCCGGACCGCCCGGCGGAAGGCACCGTGATCGAAGCCAAGCTCGATCGCGGCCGTGGTCCCGTGGCAACCGTGCTGGTTCAGCGCGGCACGCTGAAGGTCGGCGACATCATCGTGGCCGGCGCTGAAATGGGCCGCGTTCGCGCATTGATCAACGATCAGGGCGAGACCGTGCAGGAAGCAGGCCCGTCGGTTCCGGTCGAGGTGCTCGGCTTCAACGGCCCGCCGGAGGCCGGCGACCGCCTCGCCGTGGTCGAGAACGAAGCCCGCGCCCGCGAAGTCACGAGCTACCGCGCGCACGCCAAACGCGAGAAGTCGGCAGCCTCGGTGTCCGGCATGCGCGGCTCGCTCGAGCAGATGATGTCGCAGCTGAAGACCACGGCAGGCCGCAAGGACTTCCCGCTGGTGATCAAGGCTGACGTGCAGGGCTCGCTGGAAGCGATTCTCGGCTCGCTCGAAAAACTCGGCACCGACGAAGTCGCCGCGCGCATTCTCCATGCAGGCGTCGGCGGCATCTCGGAATCCGACGTCACGCTGGCGGAAGGCTTCAACGCCGCCGTCATCGGCTTCAGCGTCCGCGCCAACAAGGAAGCGACGGCTCTGGCCAAGCGCAACGGCATCGAAATCCGCTACTACAACATCATCTACGATCTCGTGGATGACGTGAAAAAGGCGATGTCCGGCCTGCTCGCGCCGACGCTGCGCGAAACCATGCTGGGCAATGCGCAGATCCTCGAGGTGTTCAACATCTCGAAGGTCGGCAAGATCGCGGGTTGCCGCGTGACCGACGGCACCGTGGAACGCGGCGCGAATGTGCGCCTGATCCGCGACAACGTCGTCGTGCATGAGGGTAAGCTGTCGACGCTGAAGCGCTTCAAGGACGAAGTGAAGGAAGTGCAGTCCGGTCAGGAATGCGGCATGGCATTCGAGGCCTATCAGGACATGCGCGTCGGCGACGTTATCGAGTGTTATCGCGTAGAGACCATTCAGCGCTCCTTGTAAGTCCAAGTCTTACAGGCTCGTTGAACTCTCCTCGTCATTGCCGGGCATAGCCGTTTGAAGAACGGCGTCGTTGCACTCGCCTATGCCTGGCAATCCATCCGTCGAAGACGGATTCTTGCAAAGAATGATGGATGCCCGGGTCAAGCCCGGGCATGACAATTTTTTTCAAAGGACGACAATGGCCACTCGCAAAAAGGACAGCGACCCTCGCGGCGGCACGACCGGCGCTTCGCAGCGGCAGTTGCGCGTCGGCGAACTCATCCGCCACGCCATCGCGGACATTCTCGCAGGGGGTGGCGTGCACGATCCGGCGCTCGAAGGCCACATCATCACGGTGCCCGAAGTGCGGATGTCGCCCGATCTCAAGCTCGCGACGATCTACGTGATGCCGCTCGGCGGCCGCGGCCTGCCGGAGGTCCTTGCGGCGCTTGAGCGCAACAAGAAGTTTCTCCGCGGCGAAGTCGCGCATCGCGTTAACTTAAAATTTGCGCCTGATCTTCGCTTCCGCGTTGACGAACGATTCGACGAAGCGGAACGGATCGAGAAATTACTGAGAACACCCGCGGTTCAAAAAGACCTCAAGACAGATTCGGACCAGGACTGATGACGATGACTATCCCCGACCGCGTGATCGAACCGCAAACAGCCGATTCGAACACGCCTGCTGAAAATAAATTTTCCGATGCCGCAGTGAGCGGCACGCGGCACAACGATCCGCGCCAGCAGCAGGGCGGCAAGCAACAGCGTCAACAGGGCGGCCAGCAAAAACGCGATCGTCGCGACGTCCACGGCTGGGTTTGTCTCGACAAGCCGGTCGGCATGACGTCGACCCACGCCGTCGCCGTCCTCAAGCGCCTGTTCAACGCCAAGCGCGCCGGCCATGCCGGCACCCTCGATCCGCTGGCCTCCGGCGGACTGCCGATTGCGCTCGGCGAAGCCACCAAGACCGTCCCCTTCGTGATGGATGGCCGCAAGCGCTACCGCTTCACGGTCGCCTGGGGCGAGGAACGCGACACCGACGACACCGAGGGCAAGGTCACCCAGACCAGCCCCGACCGGCCGTCGGTGGAGGCGATCCGGGCCCTGCTGCCGCAATTCACCGGAATCATCGAGCAGATCCCGCCGCAGTATTCGGCGATCAAAATTCAGGGCGAGCGGGCCTATGACCTCGCCCGGGACGGCGAAGTCGTGCCGCTGGCTCCCCGGCCGGTGGAAATTCACGAATTAACCCTTGTGGAACAGATAGATACCGAAAAATCGGTGTTCGAGGCCGAATGCGGCAAGGGCACCTATGTCCGGGCGCTGGCCCGCGACATGGGCCGGATTCTGGGGTCCTATGGCCATATCTGCGCGCTCCGGCGCACTTTGTGCGGCCCGTTCACCGAAGCGGACATGATTCCGCTGGCAGATCTGGAGGCTTTGTGCGATAGAGCCGCGTCTGGCGAGGGCAGCCTCGCCGACGCGCTTTTGCCCGTTGAGACCGCGCTGGACGACATCCCGGCACTGGCCGTCACACGGGCTGATGCCGCAAGGCTCCACAGGGGCCAGGCGGTTTTGTTGCGCGGACGGGATGCGCCAATTTCAAACGGCACAGTCTATGCCACCGTCGGAGGAAGGCTTTTGGCCCTCGCCGAGATTGGCAATGGCGAACTCATCCCCAAGCGTGTGTTCAACCTGACCGGACTGACTGCCAGTTCCGGCCGCAAAGAAGGTGTTTGACGATGTCGATTGCCGCAGAACGCAAAGCGGAAGTCATCAAGACGAATGCAACCAAGACCGGCGACACCGGTTCGCCTGAGGTCCAGGTCGCGATCCTTTCGGAACGCATTGCCAACCTCACGAACCATTTCAAGACCCACGGCAAGGATAACCATTCCCGCCGCGGCCTGTTGAAGCTGGTGTCCACGCGCCGTTCGCTTCTCGACTATGTGAAGCGGAAGGACGAGGCGCGCTACAAGTCGCTTCTCGAGAAGCACAACATTCGCCGCTAAGAAATCCACGCGCGCAACTCTTGCGCGCGTTTTCGCATGGTGCATTGAAATCGCCATGCGGCGTGTCCAGCGGCAATCCGGCAGCTGGGCGATAACGGGTAACATGCCCGTACCATCGAAAGGATGGACGCCATTCGAAATCCAAGAACCATGGCAGGATCGCCGGACGCTGACGCCGCATTTGCGAAACGATCAGCGTCCCGCAATCTTGCGCATGGTTTTTGTGTTTCAGGCGTCCGTTCTTTCGTGAACCCATGAAAGACAAAGACAATGTTTAAACCTCATTCAGTCGAGATCGACTGGGGTGGACGTCCCCTCAAGCTTGAAACCGGCAAGATCGCGCGTCAGGCCGACGGCGCGGTTGTTGCGACCTACGGCGAGACCATCGTTCTTGCGACTGTCGTTGCCGCCAAGACCGCCAAGGACGGCATCGACTTCCTGCCGCTCACCGTCGACTATCAGGAAAAGACCTACGCAGCCGGCCGCATTCCCGGCGGCTACTTCAAGCGCGAAGGCCGCCCGACGGAAAAGGAAACGCTGGTTTCCCGCCTGATCGATCGTCCGATCCGCCCGCTGTTCGTCGATGGCTGGCGCAATGAAACCCAGGTCATCGTGACGGTGCTGTCGCATGACATGGAAAACGATCCCGACATCCTGGCGCTGGTCGCCTCCTCCGCCGCACTGACGATCTCCGGCGCGCCCTTCATGGGCCCGATCGGCGCAGCGCGCGTCGGCTTCATCAACGATGAATACGTTCTCAACCCGACGCTCGACGAGATGGCCGACACCAACCTCGATCTCGTGGTTGCCGGCACCGCCGACGCCGTGCTGATGGTCGAATCGGAAGCCAAGGAGCTCAACGAAGACGTGATGCTCGGCGCCGTGATGTTCGGTCACCGCCACTTCCAGCCGGTGATCCAGGCGATCATCGAACTGGCCGAGAAGGCCGCCAAGGAGCCGCGCGAGGTCAAGACCGCCGACAACAGCGCGATCGACACCGAAATGCGCGGCGTCGGCGAAGCCGAATTGCGCACCGCTTACGCCATCCCGATCAAGCAGGATCGCTACGCCGCGGTCGGCGCCGTGAAGAAGAAGGTCATGGACCATTTCTTCCCGGAAGGTCAGGAGCCGAAGTACGACAAGCTGCGCGTCGCAGGCGTGTTCAAGCAACTGGAAGCGAACGTCGTTCGCAACAACATTCTCGACACCGGCAAGCGCATCGACGGCCGCGACAAGAGCACCGTTCGTCCGATCGTCTGCGAAGTCGGCGTGCTGCCGCGCGCGCACGGTTCGGCGCTGTTCACCCGTGGTGAGACGCAGGCGCTGGTGGTCACCACCCTCGGCACCGGCGAAGACGAACAGTACATCGACTCGCTGTCTGGAACGTACAAGGAGCGCTTCCTGCTCCATTACAACTTTCCTCCCTACTCGGTCGGCGAAACCGGCCGTCTCGGCGGCACCAAGCGTCGTGAAATCGGCCACGGCAAGCTCGCCTGGCGCGCGCTGCGTCCGGTTCTTCCGGCTGCGCACGAATTCCCGTACACGCTGCGCGTCGTCTCGGAGATCACCGAGTCGAACGGTTCAAGCTCGATGGCTTCGGTTTGCGGCGCGTCTCTCGCGCTGATGGACGCAGGCGTGCCGTTGAAGCGGCCGACGGCGGGCATCGCGATGGGCCTCATTCTCGAGGGCAAGAAGTTCGCGGTGCTGTCCGACATTCTCGGCGACGAGGATCATCTCGGCGACATGGACTTCAAGGTGGCGGGCACCGAAACCGGCATCACGTCGCTGCAGATGGACATCAAGATCGCCGGCATCACCGAAGAGATCATGAAGATCGCCCTCGCTCAGGCGAAGGACGGCCGCATTCATATCCTCGGCGAAATGGCAAAGGCGTTGACCGATGCCCGCGCCGAGTTGGGTGAACATGCGCCGCGCATCGAAGTGCTGCAGATCCCGACCGACAAGATCCGCGACGTGATCGGCACCGGCGGCAAGGTGATCCGCGAGATCGTCGAGAAGACCGGCGCCAAGATCAACATCGAAGACGACGGCACCGTGAAGGTCGCGTCCGCGAATGGCGAGTCCATCCGCGCTGCGATCAAGTGGATCAAGTCGATCACCTCCGATCCGGAAGTCGGCCAGATCTACGACGGCACCATCGTCAAGGTGATGGAGTTCGGCGCGTTCGTGAACTTCTTCGGACCGAAGGACGGTCTCGTTCACATCAGCCAGCTCGCCGCCAACCGCGTGCAGAAGACCTCCGACGTCGTCAAGGAAGGCGACAAGGTCAAGGTCAAGCTGCTCGGCCTCGACGATCGCGGCAAGGTTCGCCTGTCGATGAAGGTGGTCGATCAGGAAACCGGCGAAGACCTTGAGGCCAAGCAGAAGGCCGAAGGCGTTTCCGCAGCCGAGTAAGCTGCGGACCAGATTTGCGACAAAGGGCGGCTTTTCAGCCGCCCTTTTTTGTTGTGGCTATTGGACGAGAATGCACCGGTTACCGGCCTGCCCGCGCAGTTGCAACTTGATCGCAACAACGATGCGTCAAGTTGCTGCGCTAAAACAATCCCATGAAACAACATGGCCCGGCTGGCGTAGTTTAGAGGGACCAGTCCACTGACAGATTCGCTTTCGTCTGCTGCCGGCCAACCGGATTTTCCGGGCACCGCGACATTGAACCGAGGAGAAATCTCATGTCATCGTTCTCTCGCCGTCATCTCTTGACCGCAGCCGCGGGTGTGGCAGCGGTTGCCGCCGCGCCCCGTATCCTGTTCGCTCAGGCCGCGCCCGCCGCCGCACCTGCTGCGGCTCCGGCGGCTGGCCCCTTCGTTCTGCCGCCGCTGCCATATGCAACGAATGCGTTCGAGCCGCATATCGACGCCCGGACCATGGAAATCCATCACGACAAGCATCACGCGGCGTATGTCGCCAACATGAACAATGCGGCCAAAGCCCATCCGCAACTTGGCACAACGCCCATCGAGGACATTCTTGGCAACATCAACGCGTTGAACGACGACATCAAGTTCACCGTGCGCAACAACCTCGGCGGCCATGCCAATCACACCATGTTCTGGAGCATCATGGGCCCGAACGGCGGCAAGCCGGAAGGCGACGTGCTGGCCGCGATCACCAGCGATCTCGGTGGCCTGGAGAAGTTCCAGAGCGACTTCAACGCAGCCGGCGGGCGTCAGTTCGGCTCCGGCTGGGTGTTCGTCACCGTGACCAAGGCGGGCAAGCTCGCCATCGAGACCCGCCCCAATCAGGACTCTCCGATCATGGACGGCAAGCGCGTGCTGATGGGCAACGACGTGTGGGAGCACGCCTATTATCTCAACTATCAAAACCGCCGCGCCGACTATCTCAAGGCGTGGTGGAACACAGTGAACTGGGCCAAAATTTCCGAGCGCTATGCAGCGGCGAAGGCCGGCACCCTCACGATCTGAAAATCGCATGATCACGAAAGCAAGGGCGGCTCTTCAGCCGCCCTTTTGTTCGTCGTCGCGCGGTGGCGATCAGCCGCCGATGATCGATGTTGATACGTTACGTTGATCAGAAAAACTTATTACCCGGCAAAGAAAATACGACTGGACCTGATGTTGGAATTCTTCCAAAGTTTAGCCGGATCGGCGCGCCAGATTGCGCGGCCCAAGCAAACCGCGGCAGCGATAACGCGCCCCAATCAACGCTGAATCCCAGCGCCAACAATCCAAGAAACACTGAACAATCGGAGAAAGACATGAACGCGAAAACCGATGACAAGGGTGCCGGCAAATGCCCGGTGAACCACGGCAAAGGCGGTCATCGCAACCGCGATTGGTGGCCGGACCACCTCGATATCGGCGTGCTGCATACCAATGCGCCAGCCGCCGATCCGATGGACAAGAGCTTTGACTACGCCAAGGAATTCGTCAGCCTCGACCTCGATGCCGTGATCAAGGACCTGCATGCCTTGATGACCGACTCGCAGGAATGGTGGCCGGCTGACTTCGGTCATTACGGCGGGCTGTTCATTCGCCTCGCCTGGCACAGCGCCGGCACCTATCGCATCACCGACGGCCGTGGCGGCGCCGGCGCCGGACAGCAGCGCTTCGCGCCGCTCAATTCGTGGCCGGACAACGTCAACCTCGACAAGGCGCGCCGCCTGCTGTGGCCGATCAAACAGAAATACGGCAACAAGATTTCATGGGCCGATCTGTTCGTCCTCGTCGGAAACGTCGCGCTCGAATCGATGGGCTTCAAAACGTTTGGTTTCGCCGGCGGCCGCGCCGACACCTGGGAGCCGGAAGAACTCTACTGGGGTCCGGAAGGTTCGTGGCTCGGCGATGAACGCTACAGCGGCGAGCGCGAATTGTCCGAGCCGCTCGGCGCAGTGCAGATGGGCCTGATCTACGTCAACCCGGAAGGCCCGAACGGCAAGCCCGATCCGCTCGCTTCGGCGCGTGACATCCGCGAGACGTTCTTCCGCATGGCCATGAACGATGAAGAGACTGTCGCGCTGATCGCCGGCGGGCACACCTTCGGCAAGACGCATGGCGCGGGCGATCCGTCGTTCGTCGGCATCGATCCGGAAGGCAGCGCCATCGAGGCCCAGGGCCTCGGCTGGCACAGCAAGCATGGCACCGGCATGGGCGCCGACTCGATCGGCAGTGGTCTGGAAGTCACCTGGACGCAGACGCCGACGAAATGGAGCAACTTCTTTTTCGACAACCTGTTCAAATACGAATGGGAGCTGACCAAGAGCCCGGGCGGCGCGCAGCAGTGGGTCGCCAAGAACGCGCCGGCCGATATTCCGGACGCGTTCGACAAATCGAAGAAGCATCTCCCGACCATGCTGACGTCGGACCTCGCGCTGCGCTTCGATCCGACTTACGAAAAAATCTCGCGGCGCTTCTATGAGAACCCGGACCAGTTCGCCGATGCTTTTGCCCGCGCCTGGTACAAGCTCACCCATCGCGACATGGGCCCGGCCGTGCGTTACCTCGGCAAGCTCGTGCCGCAGGAAACCTTGATCTGGCAGGACCCGATCCCGGCGTCGACCGCCACCATCGACGACAAGGAGGTTGCCGCGCTGAAGGCGAAGATCCTCGCCTCCGGCCTCACGGTGCCGCAACTTGTCTCGACCGCCTGGGCCTCGGCCTCGACGTTCCGCAAATCGGACAAGCGCGGCGGCGCCAATGGCGCGCGCATTCGCCTGAGCCCGCAGAAGGATTGGGACGTCAACCAGCCGGCGCAACTCAAGACGGTGCTGGCTAAACTTGAAGCGATCCAGAAGGAGTTCGGCAAGAACGTGTCGCTCGCCGATCTGATCGTGCTCGGCGGCAGCGCTGCGGTCGAGAAAGCGGCGAAAGAAGGCGGCGTCGATGTGACGGTGCCGTTCACGCCGGGCCGCATGGATGCGACTCAGGACCAGACCGACGTCGAATCCTTCGCGCCGCTCGAACCGAGGGCTGACGGATTCCGCAACTACATCAGCAGCAAGCAGCAGTTCATGGCACCTGAAGAGGCGCTGGTGGATCGTGCCCAATTGCTGGGGCTGACCGGACCGGAGATGACGGCGCTGATCGGCGGCTTGCGGGTTCTCGGCGCCAACACCGCGGACGCCATGCATGGTGTGTTCACAGCCAAGCCCGGCACACTGACGAACGACTTCTTCGTCAATCTGCTCGACATGGGCACGGTGTGGGCACCCGCTGCCACCGACGGTGTCTATGAAGGCCGCGACCGCAAGACCAAGGCGGTGAAGTGGACCGGCACGCGCGTCGACCTGATCTTCGGATCGCACTCGCAACTGCGTGCGCTGGCCGAGGTCTATGCGCAGAGCGATGCCAAGGCGAAGTTCGTCAAGGATTTCGTCAAGGCCTGGACCAAGGTGATGAACGCCGACCGCTTCGATCTTGCAGCCCAACCCATGCTGCAAGCCGCGGAATGATCCGCTTCGCTTGATAACAAACGAACAAACCCCCGCGATCGCATCGCGGGGGTTTTTCGTTCATTCGTTGCGCGAGACAGCCCCGATATGGATTGAGTATAACAAGGCAAAATTCCGGAGGAACCACAATGATGAAGCTCTACTGGTCGCCGCGCTCGCGCTCATTCTCCGGCCTCTGGCTGATGGAAGAGACCGGACAGCCCTACGAGCGGGTGCTGACGGATATCTCAACCGGCGCGCAGAAGACCCCGGAGTTTCTCGCGGTCAACCCGATGGGCAAGGTGCCCGCGCTAAAGGACGGTGACGTATCCATCGCGGAGGCGTCCGCGATTTGCGCCTATGTCGCGGAGCGCTATCCCGAGGCGAAGCTGGCGCCACCCATCGGCGATCCACGCCGCGCGAAGTATCTGCAATGGCTGTTTTTCTCGCCGGGCTGCATCGAGCCCGCGATCATCCAGATTTTCACCAAGATCGACGTGCCGACCTCGACCGCGGCCTGGGGCAGCGCCGCGCAGGTATTCGATGTGCTGGACGAAACGCTGGAAAAAGGACCGTTCCTGCTCGGCGAGATGTTTTCCGCCGCCGACATCATGATCTGCTCGGGACTGAATTTCGCGGTCAAGGTTTTCAAGATGGTGCCGACGCGGCCGTCATTCGACCGTTACATCGACGCCTGCGCCGCGCGTTCCGCATTTCAGCGCGCCACGGTGATCGCGGCGGGGTGATATTTAAGCGTTTTCTTCACGCGAACCGGTATCCACTTCGCTCGAAAACGCTGTCGCTCACTCCGGAACGACGCGCGGATCGACGTCCTTGGTGTAATCGACGCCCGCGATGCCAAATCCAAACAGACGCAGGAACTGGCTGCGGTATTCTTCGAGGTCCGCCAGTTCACCAAGCGTTTCCGTGGACAACAGCGGCCATCGGCGCGACACCTCGGCTTGAACCTTCGGCGACAACTCCCAGTCGTCGACGCGGATGCGCTGTTCATCATCAATCTCGGTGTTCTTGCCAAGGCGCGTCCGAAACAAACGATCGATCTGTTCGATGCAGCCTTCATGAAGTCCGAGCTGCTTCATGACCTTGAACAAAACAGTTCCGTAAAGCGGCACCACCGGAATAGCGGAGCTTGCCTGCGTGACGACAGCTTTCAGCGCCACAACACGGGCAGCATCCGGTCCAAGCCGTTTGCGGATCGCCTCCGCCTTTTGGTCGAGATCGACCTTGGCGCGACCCAGCGTGCCTTTCCAGTAGATCGGCCAGGTCAATTCGCTGCCGATGTAGGTGTAGTTGAGTGTTTGAAAGCCCGGCGCCAAAACACCGGCGTCCGCGAGCTGGTCGATCCATCGCTTCCAGTCGTCGCCGCCCATCACAGCGATCGTCGCGGTCTCCTCCTCCTCGGTCGCCGGCGCCAGCCCCGTCTCGAAGACCTCGCCTGTCTCCGTGTTGAGCGTTTTGATTTCGACACGCTCACCGAGCGGCTTGATCGCCGAGCGATAGGTCTTGCCTGTCACCGGATCGGTCCGGACGGGTGCAGCCATGCTGTAAACCAGCAGGTCCAGCTGTCCGAATTTCTCGCGCACTTTTTCGATGAAGGCTTTCTTCAGCTCATCGGAAAACGCATCGCCCTCCAGCGTCATCGGAGACCGGCCGATCTTCCGCGCCTCGATCTCGAAAGCACGGTTGTTGTACCATCCGGCGCTGCCGGTCCTCGTCGCCGTCGGCTCGCGCTCCAAAGATACGCCGATGGTATCCGCGCCGCCCGCAAAGGTGGTGACGATGCGGCTCGCAAGTCCGTAACCCGTCGAGCATCCCAGCACAGCAACGCGCTTGGGGCTGTCTTCAATCGGACCGTGGCCAAGGACGTAGGACATCTGCTCCCGGACGTTTGCAGCGCAGCCGACAGGATGCGCCGTGGTGCAGATGAACCCTCGCACACGCGGTTCGATAATCATGCCAAATCCATTTCAAATTGCTGCAATGTCTCCACGCGCTTTAGGCCGATACCCGGAGCCAGCGAGGAGAGATAAAGGACATCAAGCATCCAGCCGCTTGAACACCAGCGTTGCGTTGGTGCCGCCGAAGCCGAAGGAGTTCGAGAGCACCGCGCCGATTTTCGCCCCGTCGATGCGCTTGCGCACAATCGGCATATCGGCGAACACCGGGTCGAGTTCGGTGATGTTCGCGCTTTCGCAGATGAAACCGTTGTTCATCATCAAAAGCGAGTAGATCGCCTCCTGCACGCCGGTCGCGCCGAGCGAATGTCCGGTCAGCGACTTGGTCGCCGAAATCGGCGGGCATTTATCGCCGGTCCCGAACACGCTGCGGATCGCATTGATCTCCGGCGGATCGCCGGCCGGCGTCGATGTCGCATGCGGATTGATGTAATCGATTTTGGTGTTGACGGTCGCCATCGCCATTTTCATGCAGCGCTCGGCGCCTTCGCCCGATGGTGCCACCATGTCGTAGCCATCGGACGTCGCACCGTAACCGACGATCTCGCCGTAAATGCGCGCGCCGCGCGCCTTGGCGTGTTCAAGCTCTTCGAGCACGACGACGCCTGCGCCGCCGGCGATCACGAACCCGTCGCGGCTGACGTCATAGGCGCGCGAGGCCGTCGCGGGCGCGTCATTGTATTTCGACGACATCGCGCCCATTGCATCGAACAGCACCGAGAGCGACCAGTCGAGTTCTTCGCAGCCGCCCGCGAAGATCACATCCTGCTTGCCGATCTGAATGGTCTCGTAGGCATTGCCGATGCAATGGTTCGACGTGGCGCAGGCCGACGAGATCGAATAGTTCACGCCCTTGATCTTGAACCATGTCGCCAGTGTCGCGGACGCGGTGGACGACATCGCCTTGGGCACGGCAAACGGGCCGACGCGCTTCGGTCCCTTGCTGCGGGTGATGTCAGCGGCTTCGACAATGGTGCGGGCGGACGGGCCGCCGGAGCCCATGATGATACCGGTGCGCTCGTTGGACACGTCGGAGGCCTCGAGACCGGAGTCCTGGATCGCCTGCTCCATCGCGATGTGATTCCACGCCGCGCCTTCGCCCAGAAACCGCATCGCGCGGCGGTCGATGACGTCGGCGGGATTCAGCGTCGGCGCGCCCTGAACCTGCGAACGGAAGCCGAGTTTCGCGTACTCTTCGGCGCGCGTGATGCCGGGCTTTGCCTCGTAGAGACTCGCAAGCACTTCCTGAGTGTTGTTTCCGATGGAAGAGACGATGCCCATCCCCGTGACCACAACCCGCCTCATGATCCCTCGCCTTTAGTTGCTGCGCCTGATGTCCGCGCCTTCGACTGCCCGCGCCGGTTCTGTCCGGCAATTTCGAAGCTCAATCTTGTGAGCCTATCAAACCTGCATCACGTTCCCGGCTGCAATGCGGCACCCGGCGGAAGCAAGCCAACTTTCAAATCCTTGGCGCGGTAGAAAATCTCGCCATCGGCCGAAAGCGTGCCGTCGGCAATGCCGAGCCAGAGCTTCGAACGCATCACACGCTTCATATCGATAGTGTACACGACCTTAGTGACATGCGGCAGAACCTGACCGGCGAACTTGAGTTCGCTCAGACCGAGCGCCCGCCCGCGACCAAGACCACCGGACCAGCCAAGAAAAAAGCCGACCATTTGCCACAGTGCATCGAGCCCGAGGCAGCCCGGCATCACCGGATCGCCCTTGAAATGGCAGCCGAAAAACCAGAGATCAGGCTTCACATCGAGTTCAGCGCGGATCAGGCCCTTGCCGTACTCGCCGCCGGCCTCGGTGATCTCGCTGATCCGGTCGAACATCAGCATGGGGGGCAGCGGCAACTGGGCATTGCCCGCTCCGAACAGCTCGCCCCGGCCACAGGCCAGAAGATCTTCATAAGAGTAGCTGTTCTGGCGGTCTTTCATCTGGATCCCTTATTTTGGCATGCCGGTCCTGCGGCAACCCTGCCGGACCTCTAACATAGGCCCACCGACGGTCAAAGTGGCCGTAACAGCCCGATTCGAGGCCATTTTTACCTCTGAAAGCCGCCCGCCAGTTGCGAAAAACTTGCATGTAACTGCATCCTTTCCTATAGTCTGGCAACAGTCCCTTTCAGCGGGCGGAGCTGTGCCGCCCCTATGCGTATGAGTGACCTGATGGATGATGTTGTAACCACCGAGAGCAAGCACGACGAGCTGCGTGGCCACCACGGTCATGCGCCGGCTCTGACCGGATGCCCGTGGCATGACGTCAACGAAATGTTGCAATCAGTCGGCCTGCGCCCGACCCGCCAGCGCATGGCGCTGGGCTGGCTGCTGTTCGGCAAGGGCGGACGCCACCTGACCGCCGAAATGCTCTACGAAGAGGCGACCCACGCCAAGGTGCCGGTCTCGCTGGCCACCGTTTACAACACGCTGAACCAGCTTACCGAAGCGGGTTTATTGCGTCAGGTCAGCGTCGACGGCACCAAGACCTATTTCGACACCAATACCAGCGCGCATCACCACTTCTACATGGAAGGCAACCACGAGCTGGTCGATATTCCCGATCCAAATCTCGTGCTGCAGAAGATGCCGGACGTGCCGGAAGGCTACGAGATCAGCCGCATCGACATGGTCGTGCGCCTGCGCAAGAAGCGCTGAAGACAAACTCTTTCGCGGTTTTGCAAGATCGTCATTGCCGGGCTTGACCCGGCAATCCATCTTTTATGGAAACATTTTGAATGATGGATGCGCGGGTCAAGCCCGCGCATGACACATCTTTATCGGTCAAAATTCAGTTCACCTTCTCGTCGGCATAGACACCCCACAGCCGCTGCTGCTCGATCCAGCCATCGAAGCCGTTGCCGCTGATGCGGCACCAGCCGTCATTGCAGCGTCTCACCGTGGCGACGACACCGGCCTGGAGCCTGGCTGCAATCGCGCTGTCCGGATCGGCCCGGTCCCGGACCGGCGCGAGGTCATCCTTGTTCTTCATGGTGATGACCGCCGTGCGTCTGCCCGACAGCAGCGAGTGATAGACCCAGCCTTCGGCGCCTTCCGAATCGCGCACGCGCCGCCAGTTCTCGAACTCGGCGGTGATTTCCACAGGCAGACCGGAGCGGGTGTAGATCCAGGTGACGTCCTGATCCTTGGTGGGACCGGCACGGACATTGACGTGGTCAGACTTCAGGCTGACATACCTTGGCACCGGCAGGCCGCTCGCCGTCGCCGCGCCATCCTTGTCCTTGGCAGCAAGACCCGTGGCGCATGACGCCAGCCAGATCACACACCCCACCGCAAGCGACGCAAAATTCCGAGTAAATCCCATAACAACGTTCCTTCGTGCGGTCCCCAACGCCGCTGCCGTGCCATCCGTGATGCCCTCTCGCATCATAACCCCCGCTGACCGCGCTTTCAGGAACCTTCAGAGGGCCTTGGAGACCCACAACGCCCTTCAACGTCCTTGGGTTCTTGTCTTGGCGTGGCCTTCTGCTAGAGAGGGACCAAGGGCCAAGCACCTGAAAAGCTGCGAAAAGCTCACCGGACCGGCAACGAATTCCTACCTTCGAACAGGCCGGTTAATGTGGACTGAACGGCCGGACCAAAGCGTCCGGAAACGGTGACTCCGCCTACGGTATTTTTTGTTTCGCGTTCCTTCGCGCAAGCCGGAATGCACTTCGCTTGAAACGCTTTAAGGAGACCTCTGGAGAATGGTTGCGGGTAAGAAAAAGCCTCTGGTGGTGGTCACGCGAAAGCTGCCTGACAGCACTGAAACGCGCATGCGCGAGCTTTTCGATACCCGGCTCAATCTCGATGACACCCCGATGACCGCCGCGCAGCTCGCCGAAGCTGTTCGCACGGCAGACATTCTGGTGCCGACCGTGTCCGACGCGATCACCGCCGACATGCTGAATCAGCCAGACGTCCGCCTCAAGCTGATCGCGAATTTCGGCAACGGCGTCGACAATATCGATGTGGCCGCGGCGCTTGCGCGCGGCATCATGGTCACCAACACGCCGAAGGTTCTCACCGAAGACACCGCCGACATGACCATGGCGCTGCTGCTCGCCGTGCCGCGCCGGCTGATCGAAGGCGCGTCGATCCTCACCGAAGGCAAGGACTGGCCGGGCTGGTCGCCGACCTGGATGCTGGGTCACCGGATCGGCGGCAAACGCCTCGGCATCATCGGCATGGGCCGCATCGGACAGGCACTGGCGCGCCGCGCCCACGCCTTCGGGCTCCAGATCCACTACCACAACCGCCGTCCGGTCGCCCCGCAGATCGAGGAAGAGTTGGGCGCGACCTACTGGGACAGCCTCGACCAGATGCTGGCGCGGATGGATTTCATTTCGGTGAACTGCCCGCACACGCCCGCGACGTTCCATCTGTTGTCGGCCCGGCGGCTCAAACTGATCCGCAAGGATGCCTACGTCATCAACACCGCGCGCGGCGAGGTGATCGACGAAACGACGCTGACCAAGCTGATCGAGGACGGCGAGATCGCGGGCGCGGCCCTCGATGTCTACGAGAACGAGCCAGCCGTAAATCCAAAGCTTGTGCGGCTGGCCAAGGCCGGCAAGGTCGTGTTGCTGCCTCACATGGGATCGGCGACGATCGAGGGACGTGTGGAGACAGGCGAGAAGGTGATGATCAACATCCGCACCTTCCTCGACGGACACCGGCCGCCGGATCGCGTGCTGCCGGGTGTGGCCTGAGGCGAACGTCACGGAGCACTATCGGAATTGAGGCACGCGGCCGCGTGCGTTGATGCCTATGGCGTCCAGACCCACAAGATCATCGGCAACGCCACAATGATAATGATGATCTCCAGCGGCAATCCTACGCGCCAGTAATCGCCGAACCGATAGCCGCCCGGCTCCATCACCAGCGCATTGGATTGATGGCCGATGGGTGTGATGAACGCACAGGACGCGCCAAGAGCCACGGCGATCAAAAACGGATCGGAATTCACACCGAGGCGCGATGCGAGCGTGATTGCAATCGGCGCCATCAGCAGCGCCGTGGCGTTGTTGTTGATGACGTCTGACAGGGTCATCGTCCCCACCATCAACAACAGGATGACCCACGGCACGCCAAGCCCGTCGGTCACTTTCAGAATACCCTCGGCAATCAGGTTTGCCCCGCCGGTCGCCTCAAGGGCGGCGCTGACGGGAAACATCGCTCCCAGAAGGACAATCACCGGCCAGTCGATGGCGGTATACGCCTCGGTCGGCCGCACAATGTCGGTCGCAACCATCGCCGCCGCCACGGCGGTGAACGCGATCTGCACCGGCAGTATCCCGGCGACGACGAGCGCTATGGCGGTCACGAAAAGGCCGCCGGCGAGCGCAAGACGCTGTTGACGGCCGATCCCGAGGCTGCGTTCAGCGAGCGGGAGGCACTCAAGCCGCCCGATGATATCCGGCATTTCGCGGCGCGGACCCTGCAGGAGAATCACGTCACCTGCGTGGAACTGAACCTGGCTCAGACGTCCGCCGATGCGGCGGCCCAGACGTGCGATGGCAATGACGTTGACGCCGTACAATGTCCGCAGACGCGATGAGATCGGCGTCTTGCCGATCAGATGCGAGCCGGGGCTGACCACGGCCTCCACGAGATCGACATCATCCGATTTCAGATCCTTGCTGCCGACACGCTCGCCGCCGCCAAGCTTGAGGCCAGCTGCGTCGATCATCGATTTGAGCGCGTCAGTGTCGCCTCTGAGGACGAGAACATCGCCTTCAAGCAACCGCTGCCGTCCAGCCGGTATCAAGCGCCTCCGGTCGTCATGGACGACACCCGCAATGACGACGTCGTCATCAGCGAGTTCCTCCAGTTCAAAGACCGTCAGACCGACGGCTTTCGAGCCCTTCGGAATTTCGACCTCCGCGATATATTCCTCGATGTTGAATGCAGGACCGGCGTCAGCCTTGCGCCCGTTGAGCGGGAGCAGCCTCCATCCAACGACGACCAGAAACGCAAGCCCCACAACGGCAACGGTCGCTCCGACAGGGGTAAAGTCAAACATGCCGAACGGCTGGCCCGTCTGCTGCGCGCGGAACGACGCGACAATGATATTGGGCGGCGTCCCGATCAAAGTCGTCAGACCGCCGAGAAGCGACGCGAACGCCAGCGGCATGAGCACCTTGCCCGGTGGATATTCTTCTCGATAGGCATTGCGAAGCGCGACGGGAAGCATCAGCGCAAGGGCGCCGACATTATTCATGAAGCTCGACAGCACCGCGATAATCACACACTGCGCCGCGAGCTGAAGATTCTGGTGGCCGCGCAGCGGGGAGATTGCCTTGACGACGGCATCGACCAGCCCGGCGTTTTGCAATCCACGGCTGATGATCAGCACCGCCGCCACGGTGATGACGGCAGGATGAGCGAAACCGAGGAACGCCTCCTTTGCCGGAACGAGTCCGGTCATGACGACCGCGAGCAGCGCGAATACAGCGACAATATCGTATCGCCATCGCCCCCACACAAACATCAGAAGGGTAATTGCCAATATGCCGAAAGCGATCGTTTGTTGATTGGTCATCGATCATCCCGGCTCGGGAGGCGGCAAATTCTCATTGATCTGGTTCCAGTCCTATATCGTATGCCCGCTCAAATCCGTGATCGTCGGCTTGTCGCCGTTCAGCGGATTTGACGGATCGCGCGCGTAGCGCAGCGTCTCGAAGCGCATGGCGCGGGCGTCGATCATCACCAGCCGCCCTATGAGACTTTCCCCGAAGCCGACGATCTCGCGGATCGCCTCCAGCGCCATCATCGAGCCGAGCACACCGGCGAGCGCGCCAAGCACACCCGCTTCCTCACAGGTCGGCGTCGTTCCCGGCGGCGGCGCTTCGGGAAACAGGCAGCGATAGGTCGGGTTTCTGTTGCCGTTCGCATCCACCCCGTGCGCGCGGATCGTGGTCAGCGATGCGTCGAACACGCCAAGCGCGCCGGCAACCAATGTCTTGCTCGCCAGACAGCAGGCGTCCGACACCAGATAGCGCGTGGCGAAATTGTCCGAGCCATCGAGGACCACGTCATAGCCGCCAATCAGATCCAGCGCGTTCGCCGCATTCAGCCGCACAGCATGTGTGCGTAGCGTCACATGCGGATTGAGCGCGAGAATCTTATCCCCCGCGCTGTCCACTTTCGGCCGGCCGACATCCGGCGTGGCGTGAATGATCTGGCGTTGCAAATTCGACAACGACACGTCGTCGTCATCGACCACCCCGAGGGTGCCGATGCCCGCCGCGGCGAGATACATCAGGGCCGGTGCGCCGAGGCCACCGGCCCCGATCACCAGCACACGCGACGCCTTCAGCGCGGCCTGACCGGGGCCGCCGACCTCGCGCAACACGATATGGCGCGCATAGCGCTCCAGTTCTTCAGATGTCAGCATTCCGGTATCATCACTCTCGCGTCAGCTCTTTTATCCGCGCCGGTCGAACCGCCGCGCCGCTATCGCGGACAAACGATTGTTGTTCCATGGCCCGATGCCGCCCGAAATCCGGTACCCGTTTTTCGGCATCATGCTCTATGCTCGTGTGCGCTTATTACCAGCAATGAGACCATTCATGAAACTGCCGTTCACCCTCGCGCTGATGATGGCCGCCATGCCCTGTAGCGCCTCCGCGCAGGCCCCGGCCGCGAGGCCGCCGCAGGCCAGGCAAACGCAGGTCAGGCCGAAGCCTGTGACGACGGTGCCGGTTCGTCCGGCGGTGCAGACGCCGGTCGATACCGCCAAGGCAATGGAGCAGGCCGAACGCCTTGCGATCCAGTCGGACCTCGCATGGGTCGGCCTCTACAACGGCGTGATCAACGGCGAGGCCGGCAGCCGGATGGTATCCGCCATCAAGGCTTTTCAGAAAAGCCACAGCGGGAAAGAGACCGGCGTGCTGAACGCGCAGGAGCGCGGCGCACTGAGCGCAGAGGCCAGGAAGCGGCAGGACAATGTCGGCTGGAAGATCGTCAGTGATGCGACCAGCGGCGCGCGCATCGGTCTGCCGTCGAAACTGGTGCCGCTGATCGTCAGCGACGTCAACGGCACCAAATGGTCGTCCGCCACCGGCACCATCCAGATCGAATTCCTGCGCCGAAAGGAGGCCGGCGCCACCACCGCGACCGTCGCCGCAAGCGAGAAGAAGCTGAATGGACGCAAGGCCGACTACAGCGTGGTGAAGCCGGATTTCTTTGTGCTGTCGGGCGTTCAGGGCCTGAAAAAATTCTACATCCGCGGCCAGACCCGCAACAACGAAGTCCGCATCCTCACCATCCTGTACGATCAGGCCACCGAAGGCACCATGATCCCGGTCACGGTGGCGATGTCGAGCGCATACAATCCCTTCCCCGGCAACGTGGCGCAGGCCGGACCGCCGCCGCGCAAGAAGGTCGAGTACTCCACCGGCATCGTCGTCAGCGCCGACGGCGCGATCGTCGCGGACCGTGAGGCGACGGATGGCTGCATGACCATCGCGGTTCCCGGGCACGGCAACGCCACCCGCGTCGCCAATGATGACGCGCGCGGACTGGCGCTGCTGCGCATTTACGGCGCGAGCGGCCTGAAGCCGCTGGCGATGGCTGGCCCCGGTGCGGCGATATCAAATCTCAGCCTGACCGGCATTGCCGATCCGCAAAGCCAGGGCGGACGCAATGGGGTGACCGCCGTCTCGGCCTTCGCGACAACGTCGAGCACAGGAACATCGCTCTCGCCTGAACCTGCGCTCGGCTTCTCCGGCGCAGCCGCGATCGACAGCGACGGAAAGTTCGCCGGTCTGGTGCGATTAAAGCCGGCAATCGTGGCGGGACCCGCAGGCTCGCCGCTGCCGTCGCAAGCCTTGCTGGTGTCCGCCGATTCCGTGCGCGAGTTTTTGAAGGCGAAAGGTGTCGTGGTTGCGTCGGGTGCATCCGATGCGAAGGCCTCGGTGCTGCGGCTGGTGTGTGTGCGGAAGTAATCCGCCCGCCACCGGCGGAACGAGGCCGATAGCATTGCGATCATCTCGTTTTCAGCGAACGCACTGTTTCGTCACCATCTGGCCTTATGCGCCGGAGTTGGTCACCGTTTTGCCATTTCGTCTGCGCGGCGATTCCGGCCCGCGCTAAGCTCGCGGCCAGCGCCCACTCGCACGTTTTACTTCTGACAAGTGGGGCACCAGAAGGTGGATCGTCCGTTCTGCGTGAACCGTTTCACCGTGCCTTTGCATTTCGGAGTCTTGCAGGGCTCGCCTTCCCGGTCATAAACCAGAAACGAGTGCTGGAAATATCCAAGCTCGCCATCGGTCTGACGGTGATCGCGCAGCGACGAACCGCCGGCCTTGATGGCCGCGTTCAGCACGGTGTGAATCGAACCGACCAGACGCTTGGCATGATCGGTGGGGCCGCCTTTGCGATCGGCCAATGTCGAGGCCTGCCGCTTGGGCGACAGGTGCGAACGGAACAGCGCCTCGCAGACATAGATATTTCCAAGACCCGCAACCACGCGCTGATCCAGCAGCGCAGCCTTCAGCGACGTTTTCTTAGCCGCGCAGGATCGCGCCAGCATCGCCGCATCGAATGCGTTGCCGAGCGGTTCAGGCCCGAGCCCGCGCAGCAGCGGTTCGGCTTCCATGTCCGCGCGCGGCACGATTTTCATGTAACCGAAGCGGCGCGGATCGTTGAACGAGATCATCGCGCCCGACGCCATGTGAAACACCACATGATCGTGGGTGCGGTTCTCGCTGCGCGGATAGTGGAAGTCGCCCGGCGTGGCCTCACCCTCCGGAAGCGTGACACGAAACGAGCCGGACATCCCGAGATGCATCAGCAGCACATCGCCGCTCTCCATGTCGGCCATCAGGTATTTCGCGCGGCGGCCGAGGCCAGAGACCATCTTGCCTTCGAGGCGCGCGACAAAATCGGTCTGGAACGGAAACCGCAGGCCATCGCGGCGGGTCTCGACCCGCGCGATCCGCTGCCCCTCCATCACCGGCTGCAGTCCGCGCCGGACGGTTTCGACCTCGGGTAATTCAGGCATCGGACAACCCGGACATCACGACGGCCCATTCTCTTCGCTAAAGATGATGCGGTTCGAGAAAGGATCGATCACCGTCATTGTGGTAGCGTTCCATGGCTGGCGTTCAAGGCCGGGGCGAAGATAATTGTAGCCCTTGGCCGCCAGTTCAGCGTGAAACTCGGCAACTCCCGTCATCTCGACGGTAACATTGGCGCCGGGCGATCCATCGCCGTGATGCTCGCTTAGAAACAGCCTGAGGCCGCCGCGCGAAATTCCCAGAAAAAGCGGCAGCGACGGCTCGAAACGATGCTCAAAATCCACCTTGAATCCGAGATAGTCGACATAGAATTCGCGCGCCTTGGCGATATCGAACATGCGAAATGTCGGAATCGCGCGATCGAAGATAATTGCCATTGAAATTCCCCAAGGGACGGACGGCATCCGCCGCGTTAACCTTGACCTCACACAGACCGGCTTTGCAACAGCCCGCAGGGTATGTAGCGCGCTCCGGCGCGACAGGCTATGGTCCCGCCGCAACAAGCCGCTTGGATTGACAGAGTATGGAACGGCCTGACGGAACGACGCATTTCGGCTACCGGGATGTGGAGCTTGGCGAGAAGCAGACGCTGGTGAACGAGGTGTTTCACAGCGTGGCAAAACGCTACGACCTGATGAACGACCTGATGTCCGGAGGCATGCACCGGCTCTGGAAAGAGGCGATGATCACCGCGCTCAACCCGCCGCGCTCCGATGCACCGTTCGCGCTGCTCGATGTCGCCGGCGGCACCGGCGATATTTCCTTCCGCGCGGCCAAGGCCGCCGGTCACGGATTCCAGGCCACCGTCTGTGACATCAACGGCGAAATGCTCGCCGTCGGTCGCGAGCGCGCGCTGGCGCAGCATCTCGACCATCAAGTGTCGTTCGTCGAAGGCAACGCCGAGGCCCTCGCCTTTCCGGACAACAGCTTCGATGCCTACACCATCGCGTTCGGCATCCGTAACGTGCCGCGTATTCCGCTTGCATTGAGCGAGGCCTATCGCGTGCTCAAACCCGGCTCGCGGTTTCTTTGCCTTGAATTCTCGTCGGTTGATGTTCCCGGCCTCGATCGGATCTACGACCTGTTTTCGTTCAATGTAATCCCGCAACTCGGGCGCGCGATCACCGGCGACGCCGAATCCTATCGTTACCTGGTCGAATCGATCCGGCAGTTTCCGAAGCCCAACGCCTTCGCCGACATGATCCGCACCGCCGGGTTCTCCCGCGTCAAACACGACATCATGTCCGGCGGCATCGTCGCGCTCCATTCAGGCTGGCGTTTGTGATTTCTGCGCTCACTCATACCCTGAGACTGGCGCGCGCAGGCTATGTGTTCGCGCGCGAAGGCGTGTTCGGTTTCGCCGATCCATTGACCATGCCGCCGCAGGCGCAGTTTGCGGTCCGCATGGCGCGGCTGATCGAGCGGCGCGGCGCGGCAACGAGCGGACGGCTGTCCCGCGCATTGACGCGGCTTGGTCCGACATATGTGAAGCTCGGCCAGTTTCTCGCGACCCGGCCCGACGTGGTCGGCATCACGATGGCCCGCGACCTTGAGAATCTGCAGGATCGCCTGCCGCCGTTTCCGCAGGCGCAGGCCGAAGCCGTGATCGTCACTGCGTTCGATAAGCCTGTGTCTGAAGTGTTTGCGAGTTTCGGCGAGTCGGTCGCCGCCGCCTCCATTGCGCAGGTGCATCGCGCCGAAGTGGAGAAGGACGGCGTCCGCACAACCGTTGCCGTGAAGGTGCTGCGGCCCAATGTGGGCGGCAGGTTTCGTCATGATCTCAGCGACTTCATGTTCGCTGCGCGCAAGATCGAGGCGATCTCCGTGGAAGCGCGACGGCTGCGGCCGGTGGAGATCGTCGATACGCTGTCGCGCTCGGTGGCGATGGAAATGGATCTCCGGCTGGAGGCGGCGGCGTTGTCCGAGATGGCGGAGAACACCCGCGACGATCACGAATTCCGGATTCCGACGGTGGACTGGGACCGCACCAGCCATCACGTGCTGACGATGGAATGGATCGATGGCATCGCGCTGAACGATCGCGCCAAGCTCGAGGCCGCGCAGATTGACCTGCCGGATCTCGGCCGCAAGGTGATCCAGAACTTTCTGCGTCACGCGCTGCGCGACGGCTTCTTCCACGCCGACATGCATCCCGGCAATCTGTTCGTCGATGACACCGGACGTTTGGTCGCGGTCGATTTCGGCATCATGGGCCGGCTCGGCCTGAAGGAGCGGCGTTTTCTCGCCGAGATACTCCTGGGCTTCATCACCCGCGACTATTACCGTGTCGCCGAGGTGCATTTCGAGGCGGGTTATGTGCCCGCTCATCATTCGGTGGAGAATTTCGCACAGGCCATCCGCGCCATCGGCGAACCGATCCACAACCGCGCCGCCGACGAAATCTCGATGGCGAAACTGCTGTCGCTGCTGCTCGAAGTCACCGGCCTGTTCGACATGCGCACGCGGCCTGAACTGATCATGCTGCAAAAGACCATGGTGGTGGTGGAGGGCGTGGCCCGCGGCTTCGATCCGAAACTCGACATCTGGACCACTGCCGATCCCGTGGTGCGCGAATGGATCGCGCGCAACCTCGGCCCGCTCGGCCAGATCGAAGGCGTGGTGCACGGCGCGGGCGACTTCGGCAAGGTGCTGGCCGGGCTGCCGGCGATTGCCGCACGCTCGGTCGCCGTGCTGAACCAGTTCGACCAGATGACCCGCGACGGGTTGGTGCTCTCACCTGAAACCATCGCCGCGATCGGCAAGGCCGAGGCGAAGCGCACCCGCTGGCAGACGGCGGCGCTCTGGGTGATCGCGCTCACTTTTATCGGGATACTCTGGTCCATTCGATAAAATGATAGCATTGCAATCATGATTTGATAGCATTGCTATCATTTGCTATGAATGATGCTCGCTTAGGGAACACGTCATGGCCAGCCTGACCGTCCGCAAACTCGATGAAGACCTCAAGGCCAGCCTCCGGCTGCGAGCGGCCAGGGCCGGGCGATCGGTTGAGGACGAAGTCCGAATGATCCTGCGCGAGGCGACGAATGGACCGGTCGGCGGGACGGCACTGAAGGCTCCCGAGGTGAAATCGGCCCATCGGCCGCCGCGCGCGCACCTCACAACAGACAAGCCACGCGTCACCCTGATCATCGGCGGCGGCATCGCGGCCTACAAGGCGCTGGATCTGATCCGCCGCCTGAAAGAGCGCGGCATCCATGTCCGTTGCGTGATGACGCGCGCCGCGCAGCAGTTCGTGACCCCGCTCACCGCAGGCGCGCTGGCCGACGAGCGCTGCTACACCGATTTGTTCGATGCCCAGAGCGAGTTCGACGCCGGGCACATCCGCCTTGCCCGCGACACCGACCTGATTATCGTCGCCCCCGCCACCGCCGACCTGATGGCCAAGATGGCGCAAGGCCATGCCGATGACCTTGCCAGCGCGATCCTTCTCGCAACCAACCGCCCGGTACTGGCGGCGCCTGCGATGAACCCGCTGATGTGGGCCAATGCCGCGACCAAGCGAAACGTCGCGCAGCTCGCACGTGACGGCGTCAGTTTCATCGGCCCGAACTCCGGCGAGATGGCCGAGGCCAATGAGGCTGGCGTCGGCCGGATGTCGGAACCCACCGAAATTGCTCTCGCTGCCGAAGCAATGCTTCGCCCGCGGCGCACTGGCCCGCTTGCAGGAAAAAAGATTCTCATCACTGCGGGCCCGACCCATGAGCCGATCGATCCGGTGCGCTATATCGCCAACCGGTCCTCCGGCAAGCAGGGTTATGCCATCGCAGCCTCCGCCGCGCACGCCGGCGCGGACGTGACGTTAATTTCGGGTCCGGTTGATCTCGACGATCCCGCAAGCGTCCGCGTGATTCGGGTGGAGTCCGCGCGCGACATGCTGGCGCAAGTGGAAGCGGCATTGCCGGTGGATATCGCGATCTTCGCCGCCGCCGTAGCCGACTGGCGCGTCGCCAATGCCGGCGAGCAGAAGATCAAGAAGACCGCATCGGGCATGCCGCAGCTCGCACTGGTCGAGAATCCTGACATTCTCGCGACGATCTCGAAGCTCAAGCAAAACCGACCTCAACTGGTGATCGGCTTTGCCGCCGAAACCCAGAATTTGATCGACAACGCGACCTCGAAGCTGACGCGCAAGGGCTGCGACTGGATCGTCGCCAACGATGTGTCGCCTGCATCCGGCGTGATGGGCGGGGATCGCAACACTGTCCACATTCTAACCTTGGACAAAGCAAACGTTGCTGTTGATTCATGGCCAGTGATGACCAAAGAGGAAGTCGCCGACGCCCTCGTCGCGAAAATCGCCGACACCATTGGACCACTATCCGAATGACATTCGCCATCACCGTCGAAATCCAGCGCCTGCCCCACGCCGAAGGGCTCGAACTGCCGGCCTATCAGACCGTGCATGCCGCCGGCCTCGATCTGCTGGCTGCGGTTCCAGAGGACAAGCCGCTGACCATGCAGCCGGGGCAACGCGCGCTGGTGCCGACCGGATTGTTGATCGCGGTGCCGCCGGGGCATGAAGCCCAGGTGCGGCCGCGCTCCGGGCTCGCCCTCAAGCACGGCGTCACCGTTCTCAATTCGCCGGGCACGGTGGACGCCGATTATCGCGGCGAAGTTTCAGTGCTTTTGATCAATCATGGCGACCAGCCATTCACGATCCGGCGCGGGGAACGCGTCGCCCAGCTTGTCATCGCCGCCGTGACCCAGGCAAATCTGGTGGCGGTTGCCTCGCTGTCGTCCACCGATCGCGGCAGCGGCGGGTTTGGTTCCACCGGACGGTAGATCCAACCTCACGGAAGGCTCGAATCGCACCGCACAATCGCTCACGCAGTCATTATTTTGCAGCGCGATTCACGTTCACGGTCTGGACTCTTACCCGGCGACTCCTGTTGAGGATATTGTCGTTCGATTCGTGTGCGGCAGTTGGGATAGATCATGTCAGGCGTGATCGAGGGGATGCGGCGGACCTTGCTGTCGTGCACTTCGATTGTGCGCGGAGGCGCGGTTGGCCTTGGTGCGGCGGTTCTGTTTGGCATCGCGCCCGCTTTCGCGCGCGATAATGTCATCCAGAACGCGCTGTCGCTTCTCGCGGGCATCGACCGGCAGGAAATTGCCGCGCTGAGCGTCGCGGCCGCGGTCCTCGGATTTTCCGTGGTCGCAGCGATCCTGCTGATGCGCACACGGCTGCGCGCCGCGCACATCGAGTCGCGCCTGCTGTCGCATAATCAGGCGCTGCAGCTCGAGGCCGATCGCTTTCGCGCACTGCTGTTCGCCGAGCCTCAGGTGCTGATCTCATGGGCGGCGGGCGAAGGTCGCCCCGACATCAGCGGTGATGTGGCCATGCTGATGCCGCAAGGCGCCGACCCGTACAACTCGCAGCGCCTCCTCGCCTTCGGAAGCTGGCTGCTTCCGGAACAGGCGCTTGCGATGGATCACGCCATCGACAACCTGCGCGAGGCCGGCGAAGGCTTCCAGCTCAACCTGTCGACGGCCGCCGGGCGCACCATTGAGGCGATGGGCCGCGCCATCGGCGGACAGGCTATCGTCCGGATTCGCGAACTCTCCGGGGTGCGGATGGAACTCGCCGAACTCAACATCCGGCACAATCACCTGCTGGAAGAAACCGGTGCACTGCGTGCATTCGCCGAAGCTGTCCCGCTCCCGGTCTGGGCCCGCCGCAGCAACGGCGCGCTCTCCTTCGCCAACGCCGCCTACGCGCAGGCGACCGATGCAGCCTCGGTCTCCGACGCCATCGAGCGCAATCTCGAACTGATGGACCATGACGATCGCGCCAACATGGCGCGGGCGCTCGCGGATCGAAACGCCTTCGAAGCACGTGTTCCGATTGTGACCGGCGGCCAGCGCCGCATCTTCGACATTCACGCGCTCAACGTCGCGGGCGGCAGCGCCGGGATCGCCATCGACGCGACCGAGGCCGCCAGCCTGCGCGCCGCGCTGGACCGCATGGCCGAAGCACATCGCCGCATGCTCGATCAGCTCTCGTCGGGCGTGGCGGTATTCGACGCTTCGCGGCGGCTTACTTTCTACAACGATTCCTATCGCCGGCTCTGGGATTTCGACCGTGCATTCCTCGACGACAGCCCTGATGACTCCAGTGTGCTCGACAAACTTCGCGTCGCCCGCAAGATTCCCGAACAGCCGGATTTCCGCGTCTGGAAGAACAAGCTGTTCGAGGCCTACCGCGCCATCGAGCCCGCCAAGGACACATGGTATCTGCCGGACGGCCGCGCGCTCAGCGTCGTCACGGCGCCCAATCCGGAAGGCGGCGTCACGTATCTGTTCGACGATGTCACCGAAAGCCTGAAGCTGGCGCGGCAGAACGACGGCCTGATCCGGGTCCAGCGCGAAACGCTGGACAATCTGGCGGAAGCGGTCGCCGTGTTCGGCAGCAACGGCCGCGCTCAACTGTTCAATCCGCCTTTCGCGCGGATGTGGAAGCTGTCACCGGAGCAACTGGCGCAGCAGCCGCACATCGAAGCCATCGAGCAATGGTGCCGTCCGCTGTTCGACGACGAGGCAACCTGGCAGACCTTGCGCGCCGCCATCACCGGCATCGACGACCGCATTTCGGTGACCCTCAAGCTCGAGCGCAAGGACGGCAGCGTCATCGACTGCACCACCATGCCGCTTCCCGATGGCGCGACCATGCTGACCTTCCAGGACGTCACCGACACCGTGAACGTCGAACGGGCGCTGCGCGAGCGCAACGAGGCGCTGGAAGCTGCGGACCAGATGAAGATCGACTTCGTGCATCACATGTCCTACGAGCTGCGCGCGCCGCTGACGTCGATCATCGGCTTCGCGCATTTCCTCGGCGATCCGTCGACCGGACCGATGACGCCGAAGCAGAGCGAATACCTGGGCTACATCACCACCTCGACCGACGCGCTGCTCGCCATCAGCAACAACATTCTCGATCTCGCCACCATCGATGCCGGCGCGATGAAGCTCAATCTCGGGCCGGTGGATTTGCGCAAGACCGTCAACGAGGCGACCGCCGGCATCCAGGATCGTCTCGCCCGCGAGAATATCCGGCTCGATGTCCAGATCGATCCCGCGATCGGCGATTTCGTTGCGGATGAGCGCCGCATCGTCCAGGTGCTGTATAACCTGCTGGCCAATGCCGTCGGCTTCTCGCCACCGAACAGCGCGGTGGCTCTGCGCGCCCGGCGCAGCAATGGCAGCGTGGTGTTTTCGGTGTCCGATTCGGGGCCCGGTATTCCGGAAGAGGTCAAGGACAAGGTGTTCGACTGGTTCGAAAGCCATGCCAACGGATCGCGCCATCGCGGCGCGGGTCTCGGCCTGTCGCTGGTGCGATCCTTCGTCGAACTGCACGGCGGTAAGGTCCATGTCGACTCAGTGGTCGGCAAGGGCACGACGGTCACCTGCGAATTCCCCGTCGATCAAACCTTTCGCAATGCCGCTGAATGAGCGACCTGTCGACATTCCATGCCGCGCTGGCGAATGAGACCGCCACCGGCCAGTTGATGGCTGACCTCGCGCTGCTCTTGAGCGCCGGCGACGTGATCACGCTGTCGGGCGATCTCGGTGCCGGCAAGACCGCTGCCGCACGCGCGCTGATCCGCTATCTTGCGCAGGACGACGATCTGGAGGTGCCTAGTCCGACCTTCACGCTGGCGCAAATCTACGATCTGCCGTCGTTCCCGCTGCTGCACGCCGATCTTTATCGCGTCAACGATCCGGACGAACTGGAAGAAATCGGATTGTCGCCGCTGCCGGAAGGGACGGTCGCGCTGATCGAGTGGCCGGAGCGCGCACCACAAATGCTGCCGCCGGACCGGATCGATATCGCGCTCAGCCATCGGCCGTCACTCGGCACCGGCGCGCGCGCCGCCGAAATCACGGGTTATGGCAAGCTGACCGCGAAGGTCGAGCGGCTGGCATCGCTGCGGCGCTTTCTCGAACTTGCAGGCAGCCTGGAAGCCAAACGCCAACGCATGCCGGGCGACGCCTCGACGCGGTCCTACGCGCGGCTGATAAAGGCCGATCAATCGACCATCCTGATGAACTCGCCGCGCCGTCCCGACGGACCGGCGCTGTACGACGGAAGGTCCTACAGCGAGGCCGTCCATCTTGCCGAGGACGTCAGGCCGTTCGTGGCCATCGCCAACGGACTGCGCGAGCGCGGCTATTCCGCGCCCGCGATCCATCATGCCGATCTGGACGACGGCTTCCTCATCACCGAGGATTTCGGCGGCGATCTCTTTATCGAAGGCGATCCACCGAAACCGATCGTCGAGCGCTATCAGGCCGCGGTGGATATGCTGGCGGCGTTCCATCAGGAACATTTGCCGGACGTGCTGCCGCTCGCGCCGCATCTCGATTACACCGTGCCGCCGTTCGACGACGCCGCGATGATGACCGAGGTCGGGCTGATGCCGGAATGGTATCTCCCCGATAAGGGCGTGACGCTGACCAGCAACATGCAGGCCGACTTCCTGCTGATCTGGGGCGATCTGTTTGCCAAGCTCGCGGACACACCGAAGACCTGGGTGCTGCGTGACTTCCACTCGCCCAATCTGATCTGGCTCGGACACCGCAGGACCATCGGGCGCGTCGGCCTGCTTGATTTTCAGGACGCGGTGATGGGCCCCGCCGCCTACGATCTGGTCTCGCTGTTGCAGGACGCCCGGATCGACGTGCCCGAGAGCATCGAGATCGCGATGCTGACCCGCTACGCCAAGGAGCGGCGGACCGCCGATCCGGCTTTCGATCCCGCCGCCTTCGTGCAGCAATATGCCATTATGTCCGCCCAGCGGAACACGCGGCTGCTGGGCACTTTTGCCCGCCTCAACCGGCGTGACGGCAAACCGCAGTACCTGCGGCATCAGCCACGGGTGTGGACATACCTCAACCGCGCCCTTGCCCATCCGTCGCTGGAAATATTTCGCGAATGGTGTATCGCCCACGTCCCCCGCCCGGAATCCGATGCGGCTGTTTGACGGCACTGCCTTTACCGGTTGTTAGCCAGCCAGCCCGTAATTTGGGTCCCGACGACTGTGCAGCGCAGCCCCGGCGATGCAACGCGAACGATCGATAAATTGCGAGCGGAGTGACATTTTATGGCAGCTGAACGACGTGTGGGCGATCGCGTGGTTTTCGAGCGCGGTTTTGCAGCTCACCTGATGGGCATTGACGGGACATGGCGGCGCAATTGTCTGGTTGAGGACATTTCCGAGACCGGCGCGAAGCTGACCGTCGAAGGCTCCGTCGAAGGCCTGAACCTCAAGGAATTCTTCCTGCTGCTGTCCTCGACGGGCCTGGCCTACCGCCGCTGCGAACTTGCCTGGGTCAACGGCGAACAGATCGGCGCAGGGTTCCTCAAGCCCGACGCCAAAAAGAAGCCCTCCCGCCGCGCCTCGGGTTCGCAGGTTGTGGAAGTTTGATGCCCCCGGCCGGGGAAAATCCTCTCGGGCCCTCAGTCGCACCGCTGTCACAAAGTGCCATTACAGCCTGAACCGGCGGCGCGCGGCGCCGATTCGGGTGCTATGCTCGGCGTCCGCCAGCCTGCACGAGCGGCCAAGACCGTCTCGGGCCAGTTGAGATACCCATCACGATGCCCACCAAACCCCTTTCAGCCATGGTTCTCGCAGCCGGTCTCGGCATCCGGATGCGACCACTGACGGACAGGATGCCGAAGCCGTTGGTCCCGGTTGCCGGCAAGCCCTTGCTCGATCACGTGCTCGACCGGCTGGCGGAAGCCGGCGTGACCACAGCCGTGGTCAACGTGCACTACCTTCCCGACCAGATCATACAGCATGTCAAAGCCCGCCAGTCGCCGCACGTCGTGATCTCCGACGAACGCGACGTGGTGCTCGGCACCGGAGGCGGCGTGGTAAAGGCGCTGCCGCTGCTCGGCGATGCGCCGTTCTACCACCTGAACGCGGATACGATGTGGCTCGACGGCGTGCATCCCAATCTGCTTCGTCTTGCGGAAGCCTTCGATCCGGCGCGGATGGACATCCTGCTGCTGATGGCGCCGACCGCGAACAGCATCGGCTATGCCGGGTCCGGCGACTACGCCATGCTGACCGACGGCGCCCTGCGCAAGCGCAAGGAGCATCAGGTGGTGCCGTTCGTCTATGCCGGCGCAGCCATCATGTCGCCCGCGATCTTCAAGAATGCACCCTCCGGCGAATTCTCCCTGACAAAGATGTTCGATGCTGCCAACGAACAGGAGCGGCTGTTCGGATTGCGGCTCGATGGCCTCTGGATGCATGTCGGCACACCTGATGCCGTCGAGGCCGCGGAAGAAGCCCTGCTCGCCAGCGTGGCTTGACGCGACGAAATCGCCTCCCGCGCAAGACTCCCCTCGGCCACCCTTCACATGCCATGATGCCGATCCCCGAATCGGAATATTCATGCGCGTTTTCAATGTCCCTCCATCTGCGCCGTTTCTTCACACGGTGATCTCGGCGCTTGTCGATGGCCGGCTCGTCGCGGGATTTGACGCGCGCGCAAATCCCGAACGGCTGGCGGATGCCACGCTCTATCTGCCGACACGGCGCGCCGGGCGCATGGCGCGCGAGGTGTTTCTCGATGTGCTGCAAACCGACGCCGTCGTGCTGCCGCGCATCGTTGCGCTGGGCAGCGTCGATGAGGATGAACTGGAATTTTCCAACGACGGGCAACTCGGTGGTTCTGAGGCCTCCGCTCTACCGCCGAAGCTGGACGACCTCGAGCGAAGGCTGACGCTGGCGCGGCTTGTCGCCGCCTGGGCGAAACTGCAGCCGGAATCACTCGTCGTCGGCAGCCCCGCATCGACGCTGTCGCTGGCAAGTGACCTGGCGCGACTGATGGACGACATGGTGACGCGCGGTGTGGGTTGGGACGCGCTCGACGGCATCGTGCCGGATGAACTCGACATTTACTGGCAGCACACGCTGACGTTCCTGAAGATTGCAAAAGAAACCTGGCCCGCCTATCTCGCGCAGATTGAGCGCATCGAACCCGCGGCCCGGCGTGACATGCTGATTGCGGCAGAAGCAAAGCGGCTCGCGACCAACCAGAGGGGCCCGGTGATCGCCGCTGGCTCGACCGGATCGATGCCAGCCACGGCGAAATTCCTGCAAGCCATCGCGCAACTGCCGCAGGGCGCCGTGGTACTGCCCGGCCTCGACACCGATCTCGACGACGCGGCATGGGAATCGATCGGTGGAGCGGTGAGCGCCGGCGACATCGTCGCAACGCCGGCGGCATGGAGCCATCCGCAATTCGCGCTGCACGGACTGCTCGCGCGCTTTAGCATCAAACGCCGCGATGTTGAGCCACTCGCCCCACCGGCATCTCATGGCCGCGAGGTCCTGACATCCGAGGCCATGCGCCCGGCGACATCGAGCGAGAAATGGCACACCCAACTGGCCGACAAGGCGATCGCGCAACGCATCGCTTCCGGCATCGAAGGTCTGGCTCTGATCGAGGCCGCCAATCCCGAAATGGAAGCGCTGACGATTGCTGTCGCGATGCGCGAGGCGCGCGAACAAAATCTTACCGCAGCACTTGTCACGCCGGACCGCGCATTGGCGCGTCGCGTGATGGCATCGCTCGGCCGCTGGAATCTCGCCTTCGACGATTCCGGCGGCGATTCCCTGATGGATACATCGGCCGGCATCTTCGCGCGGCTCGCTGCCCAAACCATCGCGGAAGAACTTGCGCCCCCGCCCCTGCTGGCGCTGCTGAAGCATCCCTTGTTCCGGCTTGGGCAGGCGCACGGCGCTTTCACCAAAGCCATCGGCGATCTTGAACTGTCGTTGCTGCGCGGCACTCGACCTGCTGCGGGCAGCGATGGACTGGCGCGCGATTTCGTGCGCTTCCGCGCCGAGCTTGCGAAACTCAACCGCAAGGAGCCATCTGCGATTCACCGCTCCGAGCCCCGCGCACAACTCGATGACGCCTCGCTCGACACCGTGCAGTCGCTAATTGCAGATCTTGCAGCGGCCTTCAAGCCGCTCGAAGACCTCCAGCCGGGCAAGCCGCACGACCTCATCGACTATGCGGCGCGCCACCTTGAAGTGCTCAAGCGCCTGTCGACCGATGAGACAGGTGCCGCTCTTGGTTTCGAAGACTCTGACGGCAGCGCGTTGTCGATGGCTTTCGATGACCTGTTTCAGGCTTGCGGGATATCCGGCGACGACATACCCGCTCCAAGCGGGCTGACGCTCGCCCTTCGCGACTACCCGGACGTATTCCAGACCGCGTTCGGCGACCGCATCGTGCGCCGGCCGCAATCGGTGGCGTCACTTCGTATCTATGGCCCGCTCGAGGCGCGGCTCACCGAATGCGACCGTGTCATTCTCGGTGGCCTTGTTGAAGGCGTGTGGCCGCCCGCGCCGCGCGTCGATCCGTGGCTGAGCCGCCCGATGCGGCATCAACTCGGCCTCGACCTGCCCGAACGCCGGATCGGTCTGTCGGCGCACGATTTTGCGCAACTGCTTGGAACGCGCGATGTGATCCTGTCGCGCGCGGCGAAAGTCGGCGGCGCACCCGCAGTGGCCTCGCGCTTTCTGCACCGGATGGAAGCCGTGGCAGGAAAGGAGCGTTGGGCGCGCGTCAAGGACAAGGGCGATGCTTATGTTCGTTACGCCGATGAGCTCGACCGGCCTCATCACGTTATGCCAACGCCGCGGCCGGAACCGAAACCGGATGTCGCACTGCGCCCGCTCAAGATGTCCGTCACCGAAATCGAAGACTGGCTGCGCGACCCTTACACCATCTACGCCAAGCGCATCCTCAGACTCACACCGCTCGATCCGGTGGACATGCCGCTGACTGCGGCAGATCGCGGCTCGGCCATTCACGAAGCACTGGGAGAATTCACCGCCCGGTTCGCAACCGAACTCCCGGACGACATTGCCGATGCGTTGCGCACGATCGGCGGAACACACTTTGCGCCGCTGATGGAGCGCCCTGAGGCGCGCGCCCTGTGGTGGCCGCGATTCATCCGTATCGCCGGCTGGTTCGCCGGATGGGAAGCGCGGCGGCGTCAGGACGTATCCCGCGTCGATGCGGAAACCCCCGGCAAAATTCCCCTCTCTCTGGACAACGAGCGCACGTTCACTCTCTCCGCTCGCGCAGACCGCATCGAACATCGCGCCGATGGCACCTACGCCATCCTCGACTACAAAACAGGCCAGCCGCCGAGCGCCAAGCAGGTGCGCCTCGGCCTGTCGCCTCAGCTCACACTGGAAGCCGCGATCCTGCGCAATGGCGGCTTCAAATCAATTCCGGCGGGCTCATCGGTCAGAGAATTGGTTTATGTCAGGCTCAGCGGCAACAGCCCGCCGGGCAAGGCGACCGTGCTTGAATTGAAGATCAACAAGAGCGACACGCCGCAACTGCCCGATGAAGCCGCCGACCAAGCGCTGCAGAAGCTCGAAGGCCTGATCCGCACATTCGAAAACAAGGAGACGCCGTATCGTTCGGTCGTGCTGCCTATGTGGGAAAACCGCTACGGTAACTACGACGACCTCGCGCGCATCAAGGAATGGTCGGCCATCGGCGATGGACAAGAGGACATCGAATGAGTTCGCCCCGCCCCGATATTCCCGATGCTGTGCGCGATGCCCAGTCGCGCGCGTCGAATCCAGAAGCATCGGCCTTCGTGGCGGCCAATGCCGGATCGGGCAAAACCCATGTGCTGGTCAACCGTGTCATCCGGCTGTTGCTCAACAGAGTACCGCCGGAGAAAATTCTCTGTATCACATTCACCAAGGCCGCTGCGGCCAACATGGCGCAGCGCGTGTTCGAGACGCTGGGCGGCTGGGTCACGCTGCCTGACCGCGAACTCGGCGAGGCGATCCGCAACGTGGGCGCGCCGCTCACTCCCGACACCCGCCTGCGTGCGCGCAAGTTGTTCGCGAGCGCGCTGGAAACCCCCGGTGGCCTGAAGGTGCAGACCATTCACGCGCTCTGTACCCGGCTGCTTCAGCAGTTTCCGTTCGAGGCCAACGTCCCCGCGCGGTTTTCCGTGCTCGACGACCGCGACCAGAACGACATGATGGAGCGCGCCAACCTTGCGGTTTTGCTCGACGCCGCCCGCGCGCCGGAGAGCGAGATCGGGCAGGCCCTCAACATCGCGATGTCTGCAGCCGCCGACGTGACCTTCAAGGACGTGGTGCGCGAGGCGTGCCTGAGCCGCGATCATTTCATGGAGTGGTCAGATAGCGCCGGCAATCTCGGCGCGGCGAGGACACAGATCACGCGCGCGCTTGGCATTGACGCCGAAATACGCATCGCGGACGTGGAGCGGGAAATTGTCGATGGCCCGAACTTACCGCGCCGCGAATGGTCCGCGGTGGCAGCAGCGTTCGATGGCGGCAGTCCCGCCGACATTGCGCAAGCCGACCGCCTTCGGATCGCCGAAGGCCTCACCGATCGCGCTCAGGTCGAAGCCTATCTCGACGTTTTCCTGACAGAGAACAAAGGCGTCATTGGTCAGCGCAAATCCCTGATGACGAAATCGCTCGCGAAATTGCAATCCGTCCTCGCCGCGCGGCTGGATGCGGAGCAGGCGCGGATCGTCCAACTGGACGAAAAGCGACGCGCCGTCATGCAGCGTGACCGCGCTCTGGCGCTTTTCTCCATCGCCAGCGCCGTCGCTGCGAACTACCGCCGCGAGAAGCGAGAACGCGGCCTGCTCGACTACAATGACCTGATCGACAAGACCTACGAGATGTTGACTAACGTCTCCTCCGGCTGGGTGCATTTCAAACTCGACCGCGGCATCGACCATGTCCTGATCGACGAGGCGCAGGACACCAGCCCCCGGCAGTGGGACATCATCGAGCGGCTGACCTCGGAGTTCACATCAGGCGCGGGCGCGCGCGACGGCATCAAGCGCACGATCTTTGCAGTCGGCGACGAAAAGCAGTCGATCTTCTCGTTCCAGGGCGCGGCCCCGCGTGAATTCGATACCCGCAAGCGCGAGATCGAGAAGCGCTTCAAGGGCGCGGGGCTCGCCTTCGAGCCCGTCTCGTTCAAGCATTCGTTCCGCTCCGGCTGGACCATCCTGCAATCCGTCGACCACGTGTTCCGCGATCCGGCGATCTACAAAAGCATCCACGCGCTGGAGAATGCGCATCCGGTTCACGACGCCCTCGGCGACGCCGCGCCGGCGCTGGTCGATCTGTGGGACATCGAAACTCCCGACACGCGGGAAAGTATCGAAGGCTGGAGCGCGGCGTTCGACCACATCTCCGAGACCAGCCCCGAGGTGCGGCTGGCGCGACGCATTCAGAACGAGATCAAGTCGTTGATTGCCGCCCGCACCATGACCGGTCCGCGCGGCAAGCACCGGCCGCTGCGTTACGGCGACATGCTGGTGCTGGTGCGGCGGCGCGGACGGGCATTCGACGCGATCATTCAAGCGCTCAAGCACGCAGGCCTTCCGGTCGCCGGCGCCGACCGGTTGAAACTCACCGAGCATATCGCGGTGATCGATCTGATGAATCTGGCGGATGCGCTGCTGCTGCCGCGTGACGACCTAGCGCTGGCAACCACCCTGAAGAGCCCGCTGTTCGGTCTCGACGACGACGATCTTCAGATCCTCGCACCCCACCGCAAGGGCACGCTGCGCGACTCTCTGACTGAACACGCCAAGTCCAGCGACAGACTGCTGGCCGCACTGAGCCGGCTCGAGGATTGCGAGCGGCGCTTTCCCAATCAAACTCCGTTCACCTTCTACGCGTGGTTGCTCGGCGGCGATCGCGGACGCGCGCGTATTCTGGCGCGGATGGGACCGGAAGCCGACGACGCGCTTGACGAATTTCTCGAACTGGCGCTGACCTATGAACGCAAGGCTCCGGCGTCGTTGCAGGGCTTCATGGCGTGGCTGCGCGCCGCCGACACCGAAGTGAAGCGCGACATGGAAATTTCGCGCGACGAAATTCGGGTGATGACCGTGCACGGCGCGAAGGGTCTTGAAGCGTCCGTGGTGTTCCTTGTCGATACCACGACCTCGCCTGCGGACACCCAGCGCCTGAATCTCATTCGCATGCCGCAGGATAACGCCGCGCCGAACGCGCCGGCGGTCGTGCTCTGGGCCGGCAAGAAGGCGCACGATCTTCCCGTGGTTGCGGCGGCGCGCGCCGCTATGAAGGAAGACACGGAGGACGAATACCGGCGCCTGCTTTACGTCGCGATGACACGCGCGGCGGATCGCCTGATCGTCGGCGGCGTATTGCCAGGGGGCCGCACTGCGTTGCGGCAACTGTCCTGGTACGACCTCATTCAAAAAGGCCTGACGCATCCGGACTCGGGCCTGCAATGTGAGACCATCGAGACCGGCTTCGGACCGGTGAAGCGCTATTTCCGCCCGCAGGATGAGCAACCGGCTGCGGACACCGCCGCGCCAGTTCAGGAAACGCTCGCGCTGGAGCAATTCCCGGGCTGGCTGAAAGCCGACGCGCCCAAGGAAACGCCCGCCGACATTTTGCTGCGTCCTTCCGATTCATCGCAGAACGACGCTGAAGGCCGCGCGACCGTTACCGACGAAACCCGCGCCGCGCGCGAACGCGCCTTGCGGCGTGGCACGCTGGTTCACCGGCTGCTGCAATCGCTTCCCGATGTTGCCATCGAACGCCGCGAGACCGCCGCACGCGACTTCCTTTTGCGCAACGCGCATCAATGGTTCACGGACGACGAACGCGTCGCACTCGCACAGCAAGTGATTGCGCTGATCGAGACGCCAACGTTCGCACCGATTTTCGCCGAAGGCAGTCGCGCCGAAGTCTCGATCGCGGGCCGCGTGGCGCGGCGCGGGCGCCCGCCCGCGCTGGTATCCGGCCAGATCGACCGGCTGGTGGTGACACCGGACGATGTCCTGATCGTCGACTACAAGACCAATCATGTGCCGCCGCGCGCGGCCGCTGAAGCCCCGCAGGCCTATGTGCGGCAGCTCGCACTGTATCGCGACGTGCTGCAGCGGCTTTACCCCGGCCGGGAGGTGCGCTGTGCATTGCTGTGGACAGAAACCGCCGCGATGATGGAAATTCCCGCCTCCGCGCTGGACGCAGAGCTGCAATCGCTGATCTCCTGAGGCTCCGCCTGCCGTCCCATGGCAGGAATGGCGGGGTTAACCCCTTGAATCGGAGCCCTTTCCCGAAGGATGGGCCGGGTCGCCCATGGAACACGTCGCGGTGACCAGCCTTGACCCCGCAGGGGGGCGTTCATAGGTTGGGCCTACGTTTCTTGCGCGCGATTCTTTCAAACAGACCCCGCGCCTTTCATCCAATGAGGCAGATCACATGAGTGTGGGTAAGGTTTCGGACAACGATTTTGACGCTGAGGTTCTCAAGGCAGACGGGCCGGTCGTGGTCGATTTCTGGGCGGAATGGTGCGGCCCGTGCCGCATGATTGCGCCCGCACTCGACGAGATCGCCGGCGCCATGGGCGACAAGGTGAAGATCGTGAAGCTCAACGTCGATGAAAGCCCGAAGACGGCGTCGAAATACGGCGTGATGTCGATCCCCACCTTGATGATCTTCAAGGGCGGCGAGATGGCTTCGCGTCAGGTCGGCGCGGCGCCGAAGGCCAAGCTGCAGCAGTGGATCACCGCTGCGGTCTGATCACGGGTTTAAATGAGTTTCAAAACGGCCGGCGCAAGCTGGCCGTTTTTGTTTGGCGCATTGTCAGCACTGGCGCCCTGTTCCCGATTCAGTTTTCAAACAGCCACTTCGTTTCAGCCACGCGTCATCGCTCTCGCGAACCGCGCGAGGTGAGCTTTTAGTTGTGCCCCTCAGCGCGCGCGAGGCTTGCCTCGTTCGCGCCCTTCAAAAGGTGAGGGGCATGGAGCGCCGCGAGGCGCACCTTGTCTCTGTTTCGCTTCCGGCATCGCGTGCGAGGCGATGGAATTCCGGAAGCGCATCGCCTTGCGGCGCTCCATTTGCGGCGATTTTGGGCGAGGGGAGCGTACTTCCGGGTGCGGACGGGGGAGCGACTCGACCCCTAATCCGGACGGCTTTCGCCGCCTTCATCCGCACCAACGTCCAGCCGCGAACGGCAGAGCCACGTAGTTGGCCCGGACGCCGACCCCAAGCCTCCCGGACGCGTGTGTGCGAGACACACGTGCAGGCGCCGCATCCTGCTCCGCTTCAAAGCGCCCTCGAGAAGCGCCCCCTCACGAACAGGACGTGACGAACATAAGCGTGGTTCAGAGCGCGGGGATTGGTATCCCCATCACGAAATGTTTCGGGGGTCGTCCTTGCAAGGCGCGCCGTCAGCGAGGAGCGAAGCGACGAAGCAATCCACCTTTGCGCTGAAAGATTACTGCGGCAGCGTGCCGTTCTCGGTCAGCACATGTCCCGCCAGATACAGCGACCCGGTGATGAGAATGCGCGGCGGCACCTCATAGGCGAGTTTCGCGACCGACCGCAGCGCCGCCTCGACGCTCAAAGCCGTATCGACCCGCATGCCGAGTTGCCGCGCCGCGTCGGCCAGCACCTCAGGCACCATCGCATTGTCCTGATCGGGAATTGCCACCGCGATGATATGCCGTGTCAGTCCCGCAAAATTTGCCAGGAAGCCGCTGGCGTCCTTGTTGCCCATCATGCCCGCGATCACCACCAGCGGGCGCGACACCCGCTCCTCGAGGTCGCCGAGCGCTGCCGCGATCACGCGGCCACCGTCGGGATTGTGTCCGCCGTCGAGCCAGATTTCGGAATCATGCGGGGCCGCCGCGATCAGTGCCCCTGACGTCAGCCGCTGCATCCGTGCCGGCCACTCCGCGCGGGCGATGCCTTGCTCGAATGCGGAGGGCTCAAGCTTCAATGACTCGATGGCCCGCAGCGTCGCAATCGCAAGCCCCGCATTGTCGAACTGATGCCGCCCGAACAACCGCGGCGCGGACAAGTCGAGCAGGCCGCGCTCGTCGGAATAAACCAGCCGTCCGTGCTCGATGTTAACGTGCCAGCCTTCGGTTGCGGCATGGAGCGGCGCGCGAGCACGCTTCGCGATTTGCTCGATCACCGCGATTGCCTCGGGCAACTGCTCCGCGCAGACCACCGGCACGCCCTTCTTGATGATGCCGGCCTTCTCGGTGGCGATCTTCGCCAGCGTCTCGCCAAGAAATTCGATGTGGTCCATCCCGATCGGCGTGATGACGCTGGCCAGCGGCGCATCGATCACGTTGGTGGCATCGAGTCGCCCGCCGAGACCGACCTCCAGCAGCACGATGTCGGCTGGATGTTCGGCGAACAGATGAAACGCCGCTGCGGTTTCGATCTCGAAAATCGTGATCGTCTCGCCGCCATTGACGCGCTCGCAGTGGTCGAGCGCGGCACGCAACTGATCGTCGGTGACGAGGAGGCCGCCGCCGACCTTGCCGAGGCGAAAGCGCTCGTTGAACCGCACCAGATGCGGCGACGTATAAACATGCACGCGCAGGCCCGCAGCTTCGAGGATGGCGCGCAGAAACGCCATCGTCGAACCCTTGCCGTTGGTGCCGGCGACATGGATAACGGGCGGAATGCGGCGCTCGGGATGATCGAGGCGCTCGAGAATCCGCCACATCCGGTCGAGCGTGAGATCGATGCGCTTGGGATGCAGCGACGCGAGGCGCGCAAGAATGTCGTCGTAGGACGGCGACGGCTGGGCCGCAGGTGAGGTCACGCCGGGGACGCGACCGCAGGGACGTCGGGCGGCAGAGGCGCGGCCGGCGATTCAAAGCCTTCGGCAGCCGGCGCCTTGGTCAGCAGGCGGCAGAGACGCCCCAAAGTCGCACGCAGGTCATGGCGATGGACCACCATGTCCACCATGCCGTGCTCCTTGAGATACTCGGCGCGCTGGAAACCCTCGGGCAGCTTTTCACGGATGGTCTGTTCGATCACGCGGGCGCCTGCAAAACCGATCAGCGCGCCAGGCTCGGCGATCTGCACGTCGCCCAGCATGGCGTAGGACGCCGTGACGCCGCCGGTGGTGGGATTGGTCAGCACCACGATGTAAGGCTGACCAATTTCACGCAGCATCTGGATCGCGACTGTGGTGCGCGGCATCTGCATCAGCGAGAGAATGCCTTCCTGCATCCGCGCGCCACCGGATGCCGCGAAAATGATGAAGGGCGATTGCTTTTCGACAGCGAGTTCAAGACCCTTCACGACAGCTTCACCCGCCGCCATGCCGAGTGAACCGCCCATGAAATCGAAATCCTGCACGGCGACCACGACGGCGTTGCCTTCGAGCTTGCCGTAGCCGACCTTCACGGCGTCGTTCATACCGGTTTTGGTGCGCGCATCCTTGATGCGGTCGGCATACTTGCGCTCGTCGCGAAACTTCAGCGGGTCTGGCGTGACTTCCGGAAGCGCCACGTCGTACCAGGTCTCGTTGTCGAAGATCGACTTCAGACGCGCCACAGCGCCCATGCGCATGTGATAGTTCGATCCGGGAATGACGAACTGGTTCTGTTCGACATCCTTGTAGAATACGAGCTGCCCGGAATCCGGACACTTGATCCAGAGATTTTCCGGCGTTTCGCGCTTGAGGATGCTGCGAATCTTCGGCCGGACAACGTTGGTCAACCAGTTCATGACGAGTTCCGCCTCAGTGAAGGGGATATATGGACGTCCGGGCAAAGACCGGCAACCCGGCTTTGCCCAAATATAACTCTTGGCAGGCGCGTTATTCTGCCGCCTGTTTTGCGCCGCGCACGCCTTGCGCCAGCGCCGCAGCGAGATCCGCGACCGCAGGAACCGTTTTCGCCGTCGCACGGCCTTCCGAATCGAGCGTCGCGCGCAAGGCGTCGATCAGCGCCGAGCCGACCACCGCACCGTTCGCCACCTGTGCGATTCCGGCTGCGGCCTCCGGTGTGCGGATGCCAAATCCGACGCACACCGGCAACTGGGTGTGGCGCTTGATGCGTGCGACCGCCGCCGACACCTGCGCCGTGTCGGCGCTGGCGGAGCCGGTGATGCCGGTGATCGAGACGTAATAAACGAAGCCTGACGTGGTCGCGAGCACGGCGGGCAGCCGCTTGTCGTCGGTTGTCGGGGTGGCAAGGCGAATAAAGTTCAGGCCGGCCTTCATCGCCGGAATACAAAGCTCGCTATCTTCCTCGGGCGGAAGATCGACGATGATGAGTCCGTCCACACCGGCGGATTTCGCGTCGGCAAGAAATTTATCGACGCCGTAAATGTAGATCGGATTGTAGTAACCCATCAGAACGATCGGTGTGCGATTATCGTCCTTGCGGAAGTCGCGCACCACACCGAGCGTTTTCTTCAGCGTGGTGCCGGCCTTCAACGCGCGCAGGCCCGCGGCCTGAATCGCGGGACCGTCGGCCATCGGATCGGTAAACGGCATGCCGAGTTCGATGATGTCCGCGCCGGCCTTCGGCAGCGCCTTGATGATCTCAAGCGAGGTCGCCAGATCCGGGTCGCCGCACATCACGAAGGTGACGAAGGCAGCGCGGCCTTCTGTCTTCAGCTCAGCGAGGCGTGTGTCGATGCGCGTGGTCACTTCGTTTTCCCTTTGAGAATGTCGCCGACCTGCGGCACGTCCTTGTCGCCGCGGCCGGACAGATTGACCACCATCAGATGATCCTTCGGCCGCTTCGGCGCGAGCTCCATCACTTTGGCAATCGCGTGCGCGGGCTCCAGCGCCGGGATGATGCCTTCAAGCCGCGACAACATCTGGAACGCAGCGAGCGCCTCATCGTCGGTGGCAGAGAGATAAGTGACCCTGCCGGTTTCGTGCAGCCATGAATGTTCCGGGCCAATGCCGGGATAGTCGAGGCCCGCGGAGATCGAATGACCTTCCTGGATCTGGCCATCCTCATCCATCAAGAGATAGGTGCGATTGCCGTGCAGCACGCCGGGACGCCCGCCTGCGATCGACGCCGCGTGCAAATTCGTGAGGCCATGCCCCGCCGCCTCGACGCCGAAAATCTCGATGCCGGGATCGTCCAGGAATGGGTGAAACAATCCCATGGCATTGGAGCCGCCGCCGATACAGGCGACCAGCGAATCCGGCAGGCGGCCTTCGGCCTCCTGCATCTGCGCGCGAGTCTCGGTGCCGATGATCGACTGGAAGTCGCGCACCATCATCGGATAGGGATGCGGACCGGCCACCGTGCCGATGCAATAGAACGTATCGGCGACATTGGTGACCCAGTCGCGCATCGCTTCATTCATCGCATCCTTGAGCGTGCGCGCGCCGACCTGCACCGGCACGACCTTCGCACCGAGCATTTCCATGCGGATCACGTTCGGCTGCTGCCGCTCGACGTCGACCGCGCCCATATAGACGATGCATTCGAGCCCGAACCGCGCGCACAGCGTCGCGGTCGCAACGCCGTGCTGGCCCGCGCCGGTCTCGGCGATAATGCGCTTCTTGCCCATGCGTCGCGCAACCATGATCTGGCCGAGCACGTTGTTGACCTTGTGCGAGCCGGTGTGATTCAGCTCTTCGCGCTTGAAATAGATCTTCGCGCCGCCGAGATGCTCGGTGAGGCGCTCGGCAAAATACAGCGGCGACGGACGGCCGACATAGTCCTTCAGATAGCCGTTCATTTCCTTCTGAAACGACGGATCGGCCTTGGCGTCGGCATAGGCCTTTTCCAGATCGAGGATCAGCGGCATCAGCGTCTCGGCGACATAGCGGCCACCAAAAATGCCGAAATGCCCGCGCTCGTCGGGGCCGGAACGGAATGAATTGGGGAGAGGCAAGTTCATACGCTGCTCGCAATCTTCGAAGGGGTCGTCGTCGCACACTCGGCTTCGCGCGCGGCGCGAATAAAAGCACGGATCATCTCGGAATCTTTCACTCCCGGCGCGCTTTCCACGCCGGACGACACATCGACACCGCCGGCACGGGTCACGCGGATCGCTTCGGCGACGTTACCGGGGTTCAATCCGCCGCCGACCATGAACGGAACCGACAATTTGATGTTTTCAAGCAGGCGCCAGTCGAACGGGACGCCGAGACCGCCGGGACGGGTGGCGTCCTTCGGCGCGCGCGCGTCGAACAGAATGCGGTCGGCCACCGCCGCATAGCCCGGAAGGCCCGCCAGATCCGCCGCCGTCGCAACGGACAGCACCTTCATCACCGGCAGGCCGAATTTCTGCTTGATGTCGCGCACCCGCGCAACACTTTCGATGCCATGAAGCTGGAGCAATCCCGGCTGCAGGGCCTCGACACAATTCTCCAGCGTGGCGTCGTCGGCATCGACGGTCAGCGCCGCCTTGATGGCGCGGCCCTTCACCAGCCGTCCGAGTTCGCGCGCGGTGCCCAATGTGACATGGCGGGGCGAGGCCTCGAAAAACACGAAGCCCACCATATCGGCACCAGCATCCAGCGCGACCTCAAGGGTCTCGCGTGTGGACAGGCCGCAGATTTTTACCGCAAGGGACATGGTCTCATTCCGCCACAGGCCGATGTTCCGAGCGTCAGGCCGCAGGCTTTGGGTGATCGGCGGGTTCTACAACGCCGCGCCGTGCTTGTCTCGCCCGATGGCCAGATATTGCGGGGTCAGGCCGGGGCTGAGGGCCGGAACCTGCCCCTCACGGGGCGCCACAGCCAGCGCCCGCTCGCGCTGGGCCACCAGCTCGGCGCGGGCGTGACGCGCATCCGCCTCATGCAGCCGGGCTGCGCGACGCCAGTGGCGCTGGCCGAACCAGGTCGCTACGCCGCCGGCGACGACCCCGAACATGGCGACGACGATGATTACAACGAACAGCGGAAGGGAGACGCCCAGCGCAGGGTCGCTGGAATTGAACGGATCGAACGACAGCGTGACGATGTGGCGGTTCGCAACCGCGAACACAACGAACAGGATCGCAAGCGGCAGGATCACCAGGACGTTGAAAATTTTCCGGAGCATGGCGTCCTCGCGACAGATTCTCACTCAAGGCGGCGCGACGAAATGTGAGCGAGCGCTCGTTGGAATCGTTACGGCCAGCCCGATCAGGTCGCCGCGATCGGGTCCGCCGCCTCATCGCGGTTGAGCCGCTCGCGCATTTCCTTGCCGGTCTTGAAGAACGGCACGCTCTTCTGTTCGACAGGAACATGCGCGCCGGTGCGCGGATTGCGGCCCGCGCGCGCAGGGCGGTGCTTGACCGAAAAAGCCCCGAAACCACGCAGTTCGACGCGATCCCCACGTGCGAGCGCTGCAACGATTTCGTCGAGAATTGCGTTCACGATGTTCTCGACATCCCGCTGATAAAGATGCGGGTTGTGCTCGGCGATGCGTTGAACGAGTTCGGATTTGATCATTGAGTATGGGGCCCGTGACGTGCGGTGAGATATTTCCTTGAAAAAGCGCTGGACTGTCAAGTCGCTAATTCAAAGCAGGACGAGGCTAAATCGCGTGACAAACGCCGGAATCCGTTGTTGGTCTCGCGACCGCAATGCGGTGAAAACCCCTGAAACCGGATTCATCGCGCTCAGTTCGCCGGAGAGGGATGCCAGAGCGCGAGCATGCCGTCGAGGCCAAAGCGATCGACGGCCTGACTGACGCCGGACTGCTCGAACTGACGTGAAAGCGCCCCCAGCCCCATCGCATCGAGAGCGACCGACGCGGTTGCCCGCAAAAAAGTCATGTCGCCGAAGCGCGGAGAGAGCTTGAAATCCCTCACTGGCACGCCCGCGCCGACTTTCTTTTGTGCAACCAGCCACGCCACGGCGGTTTTTTCGTCGCCGAGTTGATCGATCAGCTTGAGGCCCACCGCCTGACGGCCGGTGAACACGCGGCCATCCGCCACGGTCTGCAAGGTTGCGTCATCCATGCCCCGGCGATCCTTCACCAGGCCGCGAAACCACGCATAGGAATCCTTCACCAGCGCATCGAGCGCGGCACGCGCTTCGGGGCTGGTGGGCTCGTAACCGTTGGGCGCGGCCTTGAGAGGCGACGACTTCACTTCCTCGACCTTGACCCCGACGGTCTTGAGCAACTCCGACACATTCGGAATCTGGAACAGCACGCCGATCGAGCCGACCAACGACGTCTGCTGGGCGATGATCTGGTCCGACGCCAATGCGGCGATGTACCCGCCCGACGCGGCGAGACCTTCGACCACCACGACCAGCGGCTTCTTCGCCTTGAGGCGGGTCAGCGCGTCATAAAGCTGTTCGGAGCCCGCCGTCGTGCCGCCCGGTGAATTGATATGAACGATCACCGCCGCCGCGGATGATTTCTCCAGCCGCTCCAGCGCCTCGACGCGGCTCTGATCGCTGCGGATCAAGCCGTCGATCTTCACCCGGGCGATCGCACTCGATCCCGTGACCGCGTTACGCGCCGCAGGCGACGCAATTGCCGCGATCGCGACCACCGCGGCAATGATGCCCAGCGCCGCCGCCACGCGCCAGAACGTCAGCTTGCGGCGAATTCTGCGGCGATCAACGATCACATCGGAATCGAGCGACATGAATTTCTCCTCGGGTGTCAGATGCTGTGCAAAGACCACGAAGGCTGCTGCTCTGAAAGACGTCTCACGCTTTTGCGGACGCAGCCTTGATACATGGTAACTTCATTACATCAATTGCAATGTAATTTGAAGGTAACAAGGCGGCTGCGACAACGCCCAATCCTTACGCAATCAAACGCGTGCCGTCTTGACCCGCGATTCTGAGCGCGTGCACGGCGCCTTGTGTGCCGCCCGTCACCGCGACCGGAATAAAATGCTCCGTGCGTCCCTGAGTCGCGCTTTCGATCAGGACAGCGCGCGAGGTTCCGACTTCCGATACAAGCCGTCGTCGCAGCGCGGCCTCGCCATTTGCGCGCAGCCGCCGCGCGCGATCCTTGATCACGCGGCCGTCGACCGGCGGCATCCGCGCCGCTGGTGTGCCGGGACGCGGTGAATAGGGAAACACATGGAGGAACGTCAGACCGCATTCGTCGATGAGGTCCTGCGAGCGCGCGAACATGTCCTCGGTCTCGGTCGGAAAACCCGCGATGATGTCCGCGCCGAACGCAATGTCCGGCCGCAACCGCCGCACCTGTTCGCAAAAATCGATGGCGTCGGCGCGCGAATGCCGCCGCTTCATGCGTTTGAGGATGAGATCGTCACCGGCCTGCAGCGACAGATGCAGATGCGGCATCAGCCGCGCGTCGGTTGCGATGACATCCAGCAGATCGCGGTCCGCCTCGATGGAATCGATCGACGAAATCCGCAGCCGCTTCAGGTCCGGAACGTGCTTGAGGATCTGCTTCGTCAGCGTCCCCAGCCTGGGCGCGCCCGGCAGATCCGCGCCATAACTGGTCAGATCGACGCCCGTCAGCACGATCTCGGCGTGACCTGCTTCGGTCAGCGAACGAACCTGATCGACCACAGCACCCATCGCCACGGAGCGTGAATTGCCGCGGCCATAGGGGATAATGCAAAACGTACAGCGATGGTCGCAGCCATTCTGTACCTGCACGAACACACGGGGCAGGCCGCGCTGGAACCCGGCAGCAAGGTGCGGCGCCATCTCGGTGACCGCCATGATGTCGGAAACGGCGATTTTTTCTCCCGGCACCTCGAACGCGGCGCGGGTGTCGCGCCACGCGGCGCTGCGCATCTTGTCGTCATTACCCAGCACCCGATCGACTTCGCCCATCTGCGCGAACATCCGGGTCTGGGTCTGCGCAGCACAGCCCGTGACCACGATGCGCGCGTTGGGCCTGTCGCGCCGGAGTTTGCGAATGGTCTGCCGCGCCTGTGCGACGGCCTCGTTGGTCACCGCGCAGGTATTGACGACGACGGTGTCCTGAAGACCTGCGTTCTCGGCCTCGCGCCGGATTACGTCCGATTCGAAAGCGTTCAGCCGGCAGCCGAAGGTGACGACATCGACGGCCATCTCAGGCCACGCTGGCGAACAGCGCCGGATCGAATCGACCTTCGAACTCGAACGCCGCAGGACCGGTCATCAAGACGTGATCGTCCTGCGCACGCCATTCGATGGTGAGGTCGCCGCCGGGCAGCGTCATGTGAACGGTGCGCCCGGTGCGCTTCAGCCGCGCCGCCGCCACCGCGGTCGCGCACGCCGCCGAGCCGCAGGCCTTGGTCAGACCCGCGCCGCGCTCCCATGTGCGCATCACGATATGCTCGCGGTCAATAATGTGCGCGAGCGTGATGTTGGCGCGATCCGGAAAGATCGGGTGATTCTCGAGCAGAGGACCGAAGCGTTCGAGATCGTAGGCGTCGATGTCATCGACCCAGAAGATCGCGTGCGGGTTGCCCATGCTGACAACGGATGGCGAATGCAGGATCGGCGCATCGATCGGCCCGATCTGCAATTCGATATAGCGCGTGTCGCGAAATTCCTCCGCCAGCGGAATATCCTGCCAGCCGAACTTCGGCACACCCATATCGACGGTATAAAGACCGGGCGCCGGTCCCGCCCAGCAATTCAGAAGACCCGCGCGGGTCTCGAAGGTCAGCGCATTCTTGCCGGTTTCCTCGAACACCTGCCGCGCAACGCAGCGCATGCCGTTGCCGCAGGCCGCGGCCTCGGAGCCGTCATTATTATAAATCCGGATAAAGGCGCTGGTGCCCTGGACGCGCGGCGGATGCAGCACCATCAACTGGTCGTAGGGGACGCCTGCGGGTGAGGCAATTGCACGCGCCTCGCCGGGCGTGACGGCTTCTGCCGAATCGCGCAAATCGACAACGACGATCTCGTTGCCGATGCCGTTCATCTTGGCGAAGCTATGGTTGGCGAGCGTGCTCATGATCCCAGCTATATGGCGAATGCCGGGCGACTTGGCCAGAGCAGTCGCCTGCCTCGCGATTGCCCAGTTTGGAACGCATGCCACTCACTCGCGGTTCGTGGTAGCCTCAATCCGCTTCGCCGCCGGACACGATTTTACCCGCTGACGCTTCGGAGACCGTGAATGACGAATACCCGCGTTGCCGTTTTGGTCGCCATGGCGCTGGTCGTCGCGGCTGCGGTCTGGACCAAACTGCCCATAGGATCAAATATGGGACCGGTGACGGGCCCTGCCCCCTCGCCGCCGTCCAGTTCGACCGCTGCGGCCCCGCCGGCAGCAACCCCGGCTCCAACGCCCGCGCCTGCCGCACCGGCGACTCCGGCACCAGCCGCTTCAACAGCGCCCCCCGCTACCGAAACTCCGGCAACCGCGCAAACCCCTGCCGCCCCACCGGCCCCGGCAGCCGGGGCACCGGTGCCCGCCGCGCCGAATGCACAAACCGCCGATCCGTTCGGCGAACAGCAGACCCTGACCGCGAGGAAAGTCGTGATCCTGAAAGGCAGCGCGACCTGGGACAACGCGTTCGAAACACTGGTGGGATCGCTGAAAACGCTGTCGGGATTTCTCGACAAGCAGGGCATCAAGCCCGCAGGCTCATCCCTGATCGTCTACACCTCGACGGATGACGCAGGCTTCACCTATCAGGCCGAAATTCCGGTCGACCAGGACCCGGCGAATCTCGCAAGGGGCATGAGCATCGGCACGTCGCCCGAAGGCCCGACGCTGAAATTCGTCCATCGGGGCTCCTACGACAACATGGACAATACCTACGAAGCGATCACCAACCACCTCGATGAAAAGAAGCAGGAAGCCAAGGATACGTTCATTGAAGAGTACGTCACCGATCCGCTGACGACGACAGAAGACAAGCTCGTCATCAACGTGCTCGTTCCGCTCAAATAGAACTTGCCGCTCAGGTAGACCTGCCGCTCAAACCAGAATCTGGAGTATCAGAATGCGCGCCCGCACCGTCATCGCCGCGATAGCCCTTACCGCCATGGCTTCGTCTGCGTTTGGACAAACACTGCCACCAACGGTTTCGGTCACCGGCGAAGCTTCGATCTCCGTGCCGCCGGATCTCGCGCAAATCGACAGCGGCGTTACCACCGAGGCCAAGACCGCCCGCGAGGCATCGGAGGCCAACAACAAGGCGATGGGCGGCGTCCTGTCGGCGCTGAAGAACGCAGGCCTTGCCGAGAAGGATGTGCAGACCTCGCGGCTGTCGCTGTCGCCGCAAAGCGCGCCGAACCGCAACGCCAACGCGCCGTTCCTGATCGTCGGCTACCGCGCCAGCAACCGCGTCACCGTCACCATTCGCGACATCACCAAAGTTGCCGACACCATCGACGTTTTGGTGGGCGCCGGAGCCAACGAAATCAGCGGCATCAGTTTCATGGTGTCGAAAGCCTCGAAGTTGCTGGACGACGCGCGAAGCGAAGCCATCGCGGATGCGCGGCGGAAGGCTGAAATCTACGCCAGGGCGGCGAACATCACGCTCGGCGCGCCGATCAGTATCTCTGAAGAAACCACACCGGGTCCGGTCCCGTACCGCAAGATGGCAGCGGGCATCGCGGCGTCCGCGCCGGTGGCGCAGGGCGAGGAAACGCTGCGTGTCGCGGTCAGCGTGTCCTACGAAATCAAGCAGAAATAGCTCAAATCTCGAACACCTGACCCGGCTTCAGCGCCAAAAATCTTTCGCGCGCAACGCCGGCCGCATCGAGCGCCGTCGCCAGATCGTTAACCGGCGCGTCGATGGCTTCGTCGGTCAGTTGAAACGTGCCGTGATGATGCGCCAGCGCCACCTCGGCTCCGCAGTCGGCCAGCGCCTTCACGGCATCTTCGGGGTTCATGTGCATCTCGCGCATGAACCAGCGCGGCTCATAGGCCCCGATGGGCAGGATCGCGGCGCGCAGCGGACCATGGATGTCGCGAACACGCCGGAAATGCGCGCCGGTACCGTAGCCTGAATCGGCGACGAGGTAGAGTTTTCCGGCCGGAGTCTCCAGCACGAAGCTGGCCCACAGCGCCTTGTTGCGATCGAACAACCCCCGCGCGGTCCAGTGGCGCGTCGCCACCAAAGTGACGGCGACGCCGTTGCCAATTTCGACCCGCTCGTTCCAGTCGAATGCTTCGGCGCGGATCGCCGCATCGTTCGACGCCATCGTCACATCGTTGCCGAGCGGCGTGATCACACGCGGCGAAAATTTCGCAGCCAGCCTTGAAAGCGTTCTGGCGTCGAGATGGTCGTAGTGACCATGCGACACCAGCACCACGTCGATCGGGGGCAGCTTGTCGAAGTCGATCCCGGGATCGTTGACGCGCTTCGGCCCGGCAAAGCTCACCGGCGATGCGCGTTCGGACCACACCGGATCGACCAGGATGTTGAGGCCTGCGGTCTGGATCAGCCAGCTTGCGTGACCGACGTAGGAAAACCGCACCTTCCCGCCGGTGACCTGCGGCGGCGGTGTATCGGCATAGGGGCTCGGCGCGCGCTCGGGCCATTTGGCGGCCTGTTTGGTGATCTGCCAGCGCAGCACCTCCCAGAGCTTCTTCGGCGGCGATCCATCCGGGTCAAAAAAATAGGTTCCGTCGAAGTGATCGGAGAGGGGACCGGCATAGGTTTTCATGCGGGAAATCCAGACGGACGGCAGGCCGACGGCGACCGCAGCGCCGGCGAGCAGACCAAAAAGGCGGCGGCGGGTGACGTTCATGGGCTCCAGATGGCCGAGGATGGCCGAAACGGCCTGTTCCGGGCAAGAGCTAGGTTCCTTGGGGGGACATCGCAACCCGCCTTAGCACCAGCATTCCGGTCTTTTCTTGACTTTTCGGGCTGTGGAGGGTTTAACCCCGGCACTTCTCGAAAAGACGTTCTTTTCGACCCGCCGCCCGGTACTGGATGCCGGAGGCCAACGCCCGACAGCGCTGTGCGCCCTCGGGCGTAAAGGTGTTTGGAATTTCACGTCCCCTTCGGGACATGAGCAACGGGATATAGCGCCGCGATGTTCGACAATCTGTCGGAAAAGCTTGGAGGCATTCTCGATCGGCTGACGCGGCGCGGTGCGCTGTCGGAAACCGATGTCGATGCCGCCATGCGCGAGGTGCGCCGGGCGCTGCTCGAGGCCGACGTCGCACTCGACGTGGTGCGCTCGTTCGTCGACAGGGTCCGCGAGCAGGCGATCGGCGCCACAGTCGTCAAGTCGGTGACCCCCGGCCAGATGGTCGTGAAGATCGTCCACGACGAACTGGTCGCAACGCTCGGTTCTGACGGTCAGCAGATCGACCTCAATGCGCCCGCCCCGGTCGCGATCATGATGGTCGGCCTTCAAGGCTCCGGCAAAACCACCACCACCGCGAAGCTCGCGCGCCGGCTCACCCAGCGCGACAAGAAAAAAGTTTTGATGGCGTCGCTCGACGTCTATCGTCCGGCAGCCCAGGAGCAGCTCGCCGTGCTCGGCCGCGATCTCTCCATCGAGACGCTGCCCATCGTTGCGGGACAGAAGCCCGTGCAGATCGCGCAGCGCGCGCTGCAGGCCGGCAAGCTCGGCGGCTACGACATTCTGCTGCTGGATACCGCCGGCCGCACCACCCTCGACGAAGAGATGATGACGGAAGCCGCAGAGGTGAAAACCGCTGCCAATCCGCACGAAGTGCTGCTGGTTGCCGACTCGCTGACCGGTCAGGACGCCGTCAATCTTGCGCGTGCGTTCGATCAGCGCGTCGGTCTCACCGGCATCGTGCTGACGCGCGTGGACGGCGACGGACGCGGCGGTGCCGCCCTGTCGATGCGCGCCGTCACCGGCAAGCCGATCAAGCTGATCGGCACCGGCGAAAAAACCGACGCGCTGGAAGATTTTCATCCCTCGCGGATCGCGGGCCGCATTCTCGGCATGGGCGACGTCGTCTCGCTGGTTGAGAAGGCGGCGGCGCATATCGACGCCGAGAAAGCCGCGCGCGTCGCCGAGAAAATGCGCAAGGGAAAGTTCGACCTTGCCGACCTGCGCGACCAGCTTACGCAGATGCAGACCATGGGCGGCCTCGGCGGTCTGATGGGCATGATGCCCGGCATCGCCAAGATGAAAAACCAGATCGCCGCCGCGAACCTCGACGACAAGGTCGTGAAGCGTCAGATGGCGGTGATCGATTCCATGACGCGCGAGGAACGCAAGAATCCCGACATCCTCAAAGCCAGCCGCAAAAAGCGTATAGCCGCCGGCGCAGGCCTCAAGGTCGAGGAAGTCAACAAGCTGCTCAAGATGCACCGGAACATGGCCGACATGATGAAGGCCATGGGTCAGGGCAAGCGCGGCCCGCTGGCGGGTATGGCGCAGGCGATGGGCTTCGGCGGAGGCGGCATGCCGTCGGCCGACGCGATGAAGGAATTGGCTGCGAAAATGCCCGGCGGAATCCCGCAAGGCGCGCCATCGCTGCCGAAAGATTTTCCGGGCCTTCCAGGCTTGGGGAAACCAACATTGCCGGGCCTCGGTGGCTTTCCGGGAATCGGCAAGAAGAAATAACTCAACCAATTTTCACGAAATTCAAACACACCAACGGAGAATAAAATGTCAGTCGTTATCCGCCTCGCGCGCGCAGGCACCAAGAAACGCCCGGTCTATCACGTCGTCGTTGCCGACTCGCGCTTCCCGCGCGATGGCCGCTTCATCGAGCGTCTCGGCTACTTCAATCCGCTGCTGCCGAAGGACAGCGAACTGCGCCTCAAGCTCGACATGGAAAAGGTCAAGGCTTGGCTCGCCAAGGGCGCGCAGCCATCGGACCGCGTGATGCGCTTCCTCGACGCCGCTGGCGTTGCCAAGCGCGCCCCGCGCAAGAACCCGGAGAAGGCCGTTCCGCGCAAGGAGCGCAAGGCTGCCGCCGAAGCCGCCGCCAAGGCATAACGCGCCTCCATGACCAAAGCGGCGCCGATCTGTGTTGCAAGAATCGGCGCCGCGCACGGTGTGCGCGGCGAAGTAAGATTATGGCCGTTCACCGAAGACCCGATGGCGGTGATCGATTACGGCCCGCTCTCGACCAAGGACGGCGCGCGCCAGTTTGAAGTGGTGCGCGCCCGGATCGCGAAGGATCATCTGGTCGCCGTGCTCAAGGGCATCGCGACTCGCGAAGATGCCGAACGCATCAACGGCCTTGAGCTTTACATCGACCGCGACAAACTTCCCGTGACGGATGAAGGCGAATATTACCACGCCGATCTGATCGGACTGCGCGCGCTCGATCCTGCTGGCGTCGCAATCGGCAAGGTTTTCGCCATCCATAATTTCGGCGCGGGCGACATTATCGAAATCGCGCCGCCGCAGGGGGCGACCTTGCTGCTGCCGTTCACCGACGCCGTGGTGCCGACGGTCGATCTCGCCGGCGGCCATGTGGTGATCGTGATGCCGCAAGAAATCGAAGGCGATTCTCCGCGCGACGCGGATATCTGAACCGGATACCCGAACCATGTGGCGCGCCACTGTGCTCACGCTGTTTCCGGAGATGTTTCCCGGCCCGCTCGGCATCAGCCTCGCGGGCAAGGCGCTGGCGTCCAACCTGTGGGCGCTCGATGCGCGCGACATCCGCGACGCCGCCACCGACAAGCACCGCAGCGTCGATGACACCCCGGCCGGAGGCGGACCCGGCATGGTTCTGCGGCCCGACGTGCTGGCCGCGGCCATCGATGCCGCCGACATTGCTCCGGATCGTCCGCGCCTCCTGATGAGCCCGCGCGGCACCCCGCTGACCCAGAAAAGGGTGATGGAACTCGCCGGCGGTCCCGGCCCGCTGATCGTTTGCGGACGGTTCGAGGGCATCGATCAGAGGGTCATTGAGGCCCGCCAGCTCGAGGAAGTTTCCCTCGGCGACTACGTGCTCTCGGGGGGCGAAATCGCAGCCTTGGCCCTGATAGACGCCTGCGTCCGGCTTCTACCGGGCGTCATGGGGAAGCTAAGCTCCGGAACCGACGAGAGTTTCTCGGATGGACTACTTGAATACCCCCAATACACCCGCCCGCAGGACTTTGAGGGCCGGACCATCCCGGACGTTCTGGTGTCCGGCGACCACGCCCGAATCGACGCCTGGCGGCGGGCGGAGGCCGAAGCCCTGACCAAAGCCCGGCGGCCGGATCTCTGGACCGCCAAAATCGCCCAAAACGTAGCTCCAGGGCCACGAAAAGACACGACGAAAGGGTGACAACGGGATGGCTATGGCGTATACGACCGGCCAATCCGTGCAGATGCTGGATACGAATTTCCGCGCAGCCCCTTCCGGGCGCGCCGCCGATGGGGTTTTGTGATGAACATCATTCAAGAGATCGACAAAGAGCAGCTGGAAAAGCTTTCCGCCGGAAAGACGATTCCCGAATTCGGACCGGGCGACACCGTGATCGTCAACGTCAAGGTGGTCGAAGGCGAGCGCTCGCGCGTGCAGGCCTATGAAGGCGTCTGCATCGGCCGTCACGGCGGCGGCATCCACGAGAGCTTCACCGTCCGCAAGATTTCCTACGGCGAAGGCGTGGAGCGTGTGTTCCCGATCTATTCGCCGATGATTGACTCGATCAAACTCGTGCGCCGCGGCAAGGTGCGTCGCGCCAAGCTGTATTACCTGCGCGGCCTGCGCGGCAAGTCCGCGCGCATCGTCGAGAAGCAGGACAACCGCGACAAGGAAACGGCGAAGGCGGCTTCCGGCGCGTAATCGCGCAGCGCTTGATGATTGACGTAAAAAGCGCGGCGCATCGCCGCGCTTTTTTTATGTGTTGAACAGGTTTCGACAGCGCTTATTTCTGCGACAGCGGCCCGTTCATGATCCAGCGATGACCGAAGGGATCGCGGACGATCGCGGTCCGCGTGCCCCAGAACGAATAGGTCGGCGTGACTTCGCCTTTCGCGCCCAGCTTGGTGGCGCGCGTGAACACCTCATCCACCTGCTCGCCCGTTCCGAACTCGAGGCTGATCGACATCGTGACCGGCTCCCCCGGCAGCGGTGTGCGCGCGGTGCCGAATTCGGGAAATGCGTCGGACAGAAACAGCGCGCCGCCGTTGATCTCCAGTTCGCAGTGCAGGATGCGCAGCCCGTCCATCGCCGGCATCAGCGCCTTCTGTTTGGCGTCGAAAGCGGCGGTGTAGAAGGCAATCGCGCCGGCGGCTGGCGAAACGGTCAGATACGGAGCAACCGGCGGGCGTGAAGACATTGTGCCATCCTGCGTAAGCTATTATGTGGTCAGGATACTTTCCCCTTGGAAGTTAAGCGAGTAAAAAGGCCGCCCGTGCTACCGGCGGCCCAAAGGCCCCTAAACACCCATCCGGGCAGTTAAATCGGACGAAGAAAATGGCCAAAGCGACGACTCTCTACGACAAGATCTGGAACGACCATCTGGTTGATGAGCAGCCCGACGGCACCTGTCTGCTCTACATTGACCGCCATCTTGTCCACGAGGTCACCTCGCCGCAGGCGTTCGAAGGTCTGCGCAACACCGGCCGCAAGGTTCGCGCGCCGCAGAAGACGCTCGCCGTGGTGGACCACAACGTTCCGACCACCGACCGCTCCAAGCCCAATCCCGATCCGGAAAGTGCCGAGCAGATCGCCACGCTCGCCGAGAACGCGCGTGAGTTCGGGGTCGAATATTTCAACGAGCACGACAAGCGCCAGGGCATCGTGCACGTGATCGGTCCGGAGCAGGGCTTCACGCTGCCCGGCAGCACCATCGTGTGCGGCGACAGCCACACCTCGACGCACGGCGCATTCGGCGCGCTGGCGCACGGCATCGGCACCTCGGAGGTCGAGCACGTGCTCGCCACCCAGACGCTGATCCAGAAGAAGGCCAAGAACATGCGCGCCACCGTCGACGGCGCATTGCCCGACGGCGTCACCGCGAAGGACATCATCCTCGCGATCATCGGCGAGATCGGCACCGCCGGCGGCACCGGCTACGTGCTCGAATACGCCGGTGAAGCGATCCGCTCGTTGTCGATGGAAGGCCGCATGACGGTCTGCAACATGTCGATCGAAGGCGGCGCGCGCGCCGGCCTCATCGCGCCCGACGAGAAGGCTTATGAATTCCTGAAGGGCCGCCCGATGTCGCCGACGGGCGAAGCATGGGACGCCGCGATGCGTTACTGGCAAACGCTGCGCACCGACGACGGCGCCCACTTCGATGCCGAGATACGTCTCGACGCCGCGAAGCTGCCGCCGATCGTGACCTGGGGCACCTCGCCTGAGGACGTCGTGTCGATCTCAGGCTTCGTGCCGGACCCCGAGAAGATCGCGGATGAAGCCAAGCGGCTCTCGAAGCAGCGCGCGCTCGACTATATGGGCCTCAAGGCGGGCACCAGGATCACCGACATCAAGCTCGACCGCATCTTCATCGGCTCCTGTACCAACGGGCGCATCGAGGATTTGCGCGCAGCCGCCAAAGTCGTCGCCGGGCACACCGTCAACGGCAACCTCAATGCGATGATCGTGCCGGGCTCGGGTCTGGTGAAGGAGCAGGCCGAAGCCGAAGGGCTCGACAAGATCTTCATCAAGGCCGGCTTCGAATGGCGTGAGCCGGGTTGCTCTATGTGCCTTGCGATGAACCCCGACAAGCTGTCGCCGGAAGAACGCTGCGCTTCGACCTCGAACCGCAACTTCGAAGGACGTCAGGGCTTCAAGGGCCGCACCCATCTGGTGTCGCCCGCCATGGCGGCAGCGGCAGCCATCGCCGGACATTTCGTCGACATCCGCGAGTGGCACGCGAGCTGAGCCACTCACACCGATCGCAATCGATCAAACAAAAACAGGCGTCCTTTCGGGCGCCTGTTTCATATCGTGCTTCGTCCGGTTACCAGCCGAAGCCGATGCTGAAGCCGGGTCCATAATAACCACGGCGAAAGCCATACCCGTAGTAAGGGTACGGACGATAATAGGGCCGATAATAAGTCGGACGATAATAGGGACGATAATACGGACGATAACCGTACCCGTAGCCGTAATACGGCCTGTAGGGGCGATAGTAAGGCCGATAATACGGCCTGTAATAGCGCGGTCTGTAGTAACGCGGGCCGTAGTAGTGGCCGTAGCGCCGGTAGTGACGGCGGCGTGCGCTGACATCGGTCGGCTTGGCTTCATCTGCCAGTCGCGCATTCTGGTCTGGCGACAGCTTTGCGGCCCGCGACGCGGCACTCGCGGGCACGAGCGATACCCAGCCGGCCAACGAAAGGGCGACAGCGACGGCCGCGGCTCCCACAAACTTTCTCATTGCAGTTCTCCTCCGATCGTTGCTCGACACGTTGAAGATAACGCGCATCGCCGATTTCCGTTTCATGTTATCTCAACGGCGCCGGCTGATGCGCGACCGGACAAAGCCGACGCGGCCTTGCCTAGCATCAAGATGACGTCGGGTTTGCAGCAAGATCATGACATCGATCATCACCGATCCCTGACCATGCTGCTGCCCCGGCCGAAGCGTCAATCAGGTCCAGTGGCGGCGATACCAGTGGCGATGCCCGTGCCAGCCATGGCGTCCATGCCAGCCATGGTGCCGCCGGTGCCAGCCGTGATGACGGTGCCAGCCGTGGTGGCGATGCCAGCGATGATGATGATGCCGCCGCCAGCGCACCTGCGTTGTCACGGTTTCGGACGACTGCTTCGCCGCCGCCGAACTTGTGCCTGGATTAATCAGCGACATGGCCTCCGCGCGCCCTCCGGGCGTCGCCACTGCCAGCAGGCCGGCGAGGGCCGCGAGTCCCAGCATGGTTCCGACATTCATCTTCATGAACATTCTCCTTGATGTGCAGACTTCAAACGAATTCCGGCGCATCGCGTTACCTTCACCTGAATACGTTGAAGGGAGGCTAGGAAGAGCGACGTGAATACGTCCTGAATATCCGCGCCGCATTGATGAACGCATCGACAGACGCGCGATGCCGATCACGAAAGTGCGCGGCAACGAATTTATGTCGGTCGCGATGACATCGGCTGTCTATGGCGAAAGCTGCGGTGATCGCGGACAGCGCGATCGATATGCCGGAACGCGCAAGCGCTGTTATCCGCTCCAGTAGCAGTTCATGCGCGGTACGATCACGGTTCCGCTCGGGCGGTATTCCTGCTCGTAGTGGGCGTTGCAGACGCGCTTGGAATTCGGGCCGGGATAATTTGAACCGCGATAAATCCGCACACGGCGCGGTGCGCGCCGAACGACCTCGCGGCTCTGAGCAGAGAATTCTTCTGCCGTGAGCCCATGATCATGCCCCTGACCGGCTGTCTTGATCTGGGGTGCCGCGGACTGCGCCTGCGCGCGCTCCGGGAGCGCCAGAATAACCAGACCTGCGAAAAGGCCCAAGAGGCCAAAGAAAATGGCCGAAGTCCCTGCCCGCGTCATGAAGCGCCGTCCCGTATTCTTTCCAATCGACCGGCGGGAAAGTCTCCGATCAGGGCGCGCGCGTCAACAGGCGCGTCGCCCTCGGATCGCCGGTGTCCCTCGATCCCGATCACCCTTCGGCCCTTGGCCGCGGCGGTCAAGCCTTCTAAACAGGACCGATGTGGCCGACCGCGAAATCCCCTTCCCTTGCCGACATGGAAACCATCGCGCATGACGCGTTCGCGCGTCTGCCGAAACATTTCCGCGCGCTGTGCGAGGGCGTTATCATCCAGATCGATGATTTCCCTTCGGATGAAGTTCTCACGGAGATGAAGGCCGAGAGCGAGTTCGATCTGCTCGGGCTGTTTCAGGGTGTCGGCCTTCCGTTCCGCTCCAGCGGCGATGTGGCCCCGATGCCGAACATGGTCTGGCTCTATCGCCGCCCGATCCTCGACTACTGGGCCGAGAACGACGAAACATTGGGCCACATCGTCACCCATGTTCTGGTGCACGAGATCGGACACCATTTCGGATTGTCCGACGACGACATGGAAACGATCGAGGCGGCTGTTACCTAGCAGGCGGACGCGGCACGGGGGCTGCTCCTGGCCGCCCCCACTTCACGCGAGGGTTTGCATGGCTTCGCCGCGCTGGCGCGTCCCAACCGCTCGCGCTCGCAGACGCCGCCGCCGATGGCCGCGGCGGACGTGCACTGTCCCGCGGAGCTGAAAACGCAAACCTGACTGTCGCTGCCGAACTGGCGCAGGCACCACGTCTCCGCGCGGGCGCCCACGGACGACATCAGCAGGGTAGCGCCGGCGGCCAGCAGGAACCCCGTCAGCCGGGACCGATCGTGCATGGCGTTCATGATGTGTCCTCCCTGAGCGCATGGCCTTGACGGCCATGATGATATATTTAGAACAGCTCAAACTGCACCGGGTTGCACGGGAAAAACATGGACAAGTTTACGACACTCGAAGGCGTCGCGGCGCCGCTCAAGATCATCAATGTCGACACCGACATGATCATCCCGAAGCAGTATCTGAAAACCATTAAGCGCACCGGCCTCGGCAAGGGCCTCTTTTCCGAGCAGCGCTACAAGGACGATGGCAGCGAGAACCCGGATTTCGTCCTCAACAAGCCGTCCTATCGCAACGCCAGGATTCTCGTGGCCGGCGACAATTTCGGCTGCGGCTCGAGCCGTGAGCACGCGCCGTGGGCGCTGGGCGATTTCGGCATCCGCTGCATCATCTCGACCTCGTTCGGCGACATTTTCTACAACAACTGCTTCAAGAACGGGATCCTGCCGATCCGCGTTTCGCAAGATGAACTCGACAAGCTGTTCGATGACGCCGATCGCGGCGCCAACGCCACGCTAACGGTCGATCTCGAAAAGCAGGAAATTCGCGGCCCCGACGGCGGCATGATCAAGTTCGAGATAGATGCGTTCCGCAAGCACTGCATGCTCAATGGCCTCGACGACATCGGCCTCACGATGGAGAAGAGCAAGTCGATCGACGTGTTCGAGGCGAAGGAAAAAACCGAACGTCCGTGGCTGTAGCCTGTCCGCTATCCGCCGTTCGCACCTACCAAGCAAAGAGCGTCGCCCCGCGAAGGCGGGGACGACCCGGTGAGAGTTTCGCGCTTCAACTCGCCTTCAGCGCCGCAATTGCATCCGCAATCGCAATGGTGCGCTTGGCCATCTCGACATGCAGCCGCTCCACCATCTGGCCATCGAGCTGGACCACGCCCTTGTTGGCGTTCTCCGGCAGATCGAACACGCCCATGATCTTGCGCGCACGGGTGATCTCGTCGGCCGGCGGCGTGTAGGCCGCGTTGGCCGCATCGATCTGGCCCGGGTGGATCAGCGTCTTGCCGTCGAAACCCATGTCGCGGCCCTGCGCGCACTCCTTCGCGAAACCTGCAACGTCGCTGATATCGTTATAGGGACCGTCGAGAATCTCGATGCCCGCGGCCCGCGCGGCCACGATGCAATGGGTAAACAGCGGCAGCATCGCCGCGCGTCCCGGCAGCATCCGCATCCGCGTTTCTCGCGCGATGTCGTTCGGCCCCATGATGAAGCCGGCCAGCCGCTTGTCGCCTTCGCGCGCCGTGGCCGCGATCTGCTGCGCGGACAGAACCCCGATCGGACTTTCGATCATGGCCCAGAGGGAGATTGCAGGGGCGGCCTTGAGCGCGCGCAACTGCTCCTCCAGCTTTTTCACATCATCGGGGCTCGAGATTTTCGGCACCAGAATTCCGTCCGGCTGCGCGGCAGCGGCCATCGCCAGATCGTCCTGCCACCACGGCGACGTCAGATTGTTGATCCGGATGATGATCTCCCGCTTGCCGAAGCCCTTGGCGGCGACGGCCTCCGCGATCTGATCGCGGGCCATCGGCTTGGCGTCGGGCGCGACGGAATCCTCGAGGTCCAGAATGACGCCGTCGGCGGGCAGGTTCCGCGCCTTGTCGAGCGCCCGTGCATTCGAACCCGGCATGAACAAGACACTGCGGCGCGGACGGATCATGGCTGGGTTTCCATTGGGGAAGACGCCTGAGTAGCATTTCGCCCGCTCGCCCGAAAGGCTTGTTCCGATTGCTCTCCTAGGTTAGCCAACGGGACAATCTTGCGAGGCCTCCGATGTCACCCTTTCCCGAACACCTGCTCGCCGGCTACCAGACTTTCGTCACCCAGCGCCTGCCCACCGAACAGTCGCGCTACCGCGAACTGTCGCAGATCGGCCAGTCGCCGGAAGTCATGGTGATCGGCTGCTGCGATTCCCGCGTGTCGCCGGAAGTAATCTTCGACGCCGGCCCGGGTGAACTGTTCGTCGTGCGCAACGTCGCCAATCTGGTTCCCGTCTTCCAGCCCGACGGGAACGCGCACGGCGTCTCGGCGGCGCTGGAATACGCGATTCAGGTCCTCCGGATAAAGCACATTGTCGTGCTGGGGCACGCGCAATGTGGCGGCATTCGCGCTTTCGTCGATGACAGCGCACCGCTGTCGCCGGGCGACTTCATCGGCAAATGGATGTCGATGTTCGTCAAGCCGGGCGAGAAGGTCGCGCAGCGCGACCACGAGACCATGCAGCAGTTCGTAACGAGAATCGAGAAGGCCGCAATTCTGCGCAGCCTCGAAAACCTGATGACGTTTCCGTTCGTGACGAATCGCGTCGGAAGCGGCGAGTTGCAGCTCCATGGCGCCTATTTCGGCGTCGCCGAAGGCTCGCTGTCCATCGTCGATCAGTCGACCAATGAATTCAGCCGCGTCTATCAAAGCGCGCTGGCGTCCCAGCCCTAGAACCGGGCGCATCCGGCGGATAGCGCCTTCGGCGAACGAAGCGCTAATGCGCCTTGTCCGCGGCGCCGTGACCGCCGAGCTTGTCCGACCATACGATCAGCAGCGTCGAGACGACGAACACGAGGTGGATGCCGGCAAGCCAGCCGAGCTTCTGCGCGTCGAATGTCGCATCGATGTTCATGAAGGCTTTCAGCACCTGAATCGCCGAAATGGCGACGATCGACGCCAGCAGCTTCTGCTTCAGCCCGGCGAAATCGACCTTCGTCATCCATTCCGGCCAGTCAGGGTGGCCGCGCGGATCGATCCGTGAAACGAAATTCTCGTAACCCGAGAACACCACGATCAGGATCAGATTGCCGGTGAGCGACACGTCGATCAGCGACAGCACGCCGAGAATGATGTCGGATTCCTTTGCCGACGGCGCGTGTAGCACAAACTCGATCAACAGCAGCACGAACTTGAACAGCAGCACAACGAGGCTGACGACGAGTCCGAGATAGAACGGCGCCATCAGCCAGCGGCTGTTGAACAGCACGGTCTCAAACGCCCTCTCGCCGCGTTTCAGCGCGGGATTCGGCTGATATTCCGCTGCCGCAGCCCGGTGCTCAGATGGCTCGTTCGTCATCCTGATCCCCGGCCTCCGTGTCCTGAATAGCCGCTCAGGCTGCTTTCTTTTTCGGCTGCAACAGCTTGCGGTTGACCAGGCATTCCGCGATCTGGATCGCGTTCAGCGCGGCGCCCTTACGCAGATTGTCCGATACGCACCACAGCACGAGACCGTTCTCCACCGTCGCGTCCTCGCGGATGCGGCTGATGTAGGTGGCGTCCTCGCCGGCGGCTTCGTACGGCGTGACGTAACCGCCGGGCTCGCGCTTGTCGATCACGAGACAGCCCGGCGCGGTGCGCAGGATGTCGCGGGCTTCGTCCGCCGAGATCGGATTCTCGAACTCGATGTTGACCGCTTCCGAATGCCCGACGAATACCGGGACGCGCACGCAGGTCGCGGACATTTTGATTTTGGGATCAAGAATCTTCTTGGTCTCCATCATCATCTTCCACTCTTCTTTCGTGTAGCCATCCTCCATAAAGACGTCGATCTGCGGAATGACGTTGAAGGCGATACGCTTCGGGAATTTATTGTTGATCAGCTCGCTGTTGGTGTAGACGGCCTTGGTCTGCGAGAACAACTCGTCCATCGCGTCCTTGCCCGCACCGGACACCGACTGATAGGTCGAGACCACCACGCGCTTGATCACAGCCTTGTCGTGCAGCGGCTTCAGCGCCACCACAAGTTGCGCGGTCGAGCAATTCGGATTGGCGATAATGCCCTTCTTGGTGAAGCCGGCCACAGCGTCCGCGTTTACTTCCGGCACGATCAGCGGCACGTCCGGGTCCATCCGCCACGTCGACGAATTGTCGATCACTACCGCGCCCGCGGCCGCGATCTTCGGTGACCACTCCTTGGACACAGCTCCGCCGGCCGACATCAGGCAGATATCGACGTCGCTGAAATCGTAGTGCTCCAGCGCTTTGCATTTCAGGGTGCGGTCGCCGTAGGACACTTCGACGCCCATGCTGCGGCGGGAGGCCAATGCGACCACCTCGTCAGCCGGAAAACTGCGTTCGTCCAGGATGTTGAGCATTTCCCGGCCCACGTTGCCGGTCGCTCCAACCAGCGCAACCTTGTAACCCATCGTTGACTCTCCGAAGAAAAATGCTTCGCCTCCGCGTCTCGCGGAAAGGGAAGAGGCAGCGCTTCTATGCGAAAAGCGGCCCAAATACAACGCAGAAGCGACTGCGGGGGTAGGCCGGACGTCAAGTGGCAGGAGGTCTTGCGACCATAGCCGCGGCGGAAGCTCGTTCCCGTTTTATGACCGGAACAGAACGTCCGCCACGAGTCATATATGAACCCGATCCTGCTTGATCAGCCCCTCCCGGATGCCTCCGGCATCCATCCGGCGTTGCGCAGCTTTGCCGACGAATGCAGCGCCGCCGTCGTCCGGATTCTAGCCTATGTTTGCGGCCTCGCCGTGCTCGCCGTCATCGCGGTGGATCTGGTGTCCGCCGTCCCGGTCACGACCGGACTTTCGCCGCTGCTCTCTGCCCCCGGCTGGACGCCAGCCAGCCGCCCGCATCCGGCCTTTGCCATCAGCAAGCTGGATTTATCCGATAGAACAGATGCTTACGAAATTCTTCGGCACCCGATGGGCGGCCGCAAGGATATCCTGCGCTGGGCCGCTGCGGCCGGCGAAGCCCCCACCGCAGAAGTCGAGATTTACCGCCCTGGCGGCGAGCTGGATGCATTTGCCGCCGCCGAGCTGGACATCACCGCCCGGATGGCCGGGCAAGCCACCAACGCAACCGAACCGGCCGGCGTTGTCGAAACCAAATTCGGCGATGTCCCGCTGATCCGTTTCAGCGGAGCTGCCCCGCCCGGCAAGCAGGCCTGTCTGGGCTTCACCAAGACCTTCACGGCGCCGAGCGTCAGGATCAGCGGATGGGCCTGTCAGGCCGATACGCAGGCCGGCCAGCGAGCCTTCGTCGGCTGCACATTGAACCGGCTGATCCTGCTGTCGGCGGGCAACGATCCGAAAATGGCGGGGTTATTCGCGCGGGCCGAACTCAGGCGCCACCGCTGCAATCCGGCGACAATCACATCAACGAACTGGATCGCATCCAGCGACGCTCCGCAGTTGCGTGGCGGGCTCGCACCGAATTGAAACGAAGCAAGACGGGACCTTTGAAAGGTCCTCGATCCGAATCACCATGCGACCGCAAGCATCCATGCGCGTGTTGCCCACGGCCGCCGCGCAGACCGTCGTCGCGGAACGAATGACGCGGTCGGCGCGTTGCAATGCTGGTATCCGGGAGCGGACCCTCGCGAGGGCCCGGATCGGCGAGACCGCTGAATATGCCGAGCAAGTGTGGCCCTTTAGTCCTTGTGGCACCCCGATCCAAACGGGTATGGTGCGTCGCAATTGGAATTCCCGTGAGGATATAATGGCTTTGAAGTCTTCTGGCGCGAAGGTTCTGGCGCTTCTGCTCGCAAGCGCTGCGGTTGCAGTGGTCGCGCTTGGCGCAACCGCCGCCGATGCCCAGTCCCGGAAGCGCGCCGTTCAGAACGATCCGACCTATGACGGTCCGCCGCGCAAACCGGTCAACACAACCTACCAGCGCGGCCGGACGCGTGTTTACGTGACGCGCCGCTCGTGGCTCGACGCCGGCACCGAGGTCATTCCCGGCGAGCGCAAGTTCACCGACTACGCCTTCCCGCCGGGCTACTCCTATGGCCAGCAGATCGACCGGATGTACACCAGCCGCCGTCCGCTCGGCGACCAGTGGGACACCGGTACGCCGTTCCCGTTCCCGCTTTACTGATTTCAGCGAACAACATTCGCAGATCTGATCCGAGATTTCGGGATCATGCGCCAAACAAAAATGCCCGGCTTGAGCCGGGCATTTTTATGCGGATTTGCATAAGGCAAACCAGTGACGAACTTCGCCCCAAAGGGCGAAATCGTGTCACGCGCTCAAAGCGTCCAGTTCGGCGACAATCGCCTCGCCCATCTGCGACGTCGAGATGATTGTCGCGCCGTCCGACTTGAGGTCGGCGGTGCGCAGACCCTTGGCCAGCGTCGCGGCGATGGCCGCGTCGATCATGTCGGCTTCTTTCTGCATGTCGAACGAATAACGCAGCGCCATCACAAACGACGCGATCATCGCCACCGGATTGGCCATGCCCTTGCCGGCGATGTCCGGCGCCGAGCCATGCACGGGCTCATAAAGCGCCTTGCGCTTTTTGGTCTTCGGATCGGTCTCGCCCAATGACGCCGACGGCAACATCCCGAGCGAGCCGGTGAGCATCGCTGCGATATCGGAAAGAATGTCTCCGAACAAATTGTCGGTGACGATGACGTCGAACTGCTTCGGCCAGCGCACCAGCTGCATGCCGCCGGAATCCGCGAGCTGATGTTCAAGCTCGACATCCTTGTATTCGCGGGCATGCACCTGCGTCACGACTTCCTTCCACAACACGCCGCTTTTCATGACGTTGTGTTTTTCCATCGACGTCATCTTGTTGCGGCGCTTGCGCGCGAGTTCGAACGCGACGCGCGAGATGCGCTCGATCTCGTAGGTGTCGTAGACCTGCGTATCCACCGCGCGCTTCTGGCCGTTGCCGAGATCGGTGATGGTCTTCGGCTCGCCGAAGTACACGCCGCCGGTCAACTCGCGCACGATCATGATGTCGAGGCCTTCGACGACTTCTTTCTTGAGGCTCGAGGATTCCGCCAGCGCCGGATAGCAGATCGCCGGACGAAGATTGGCGAACAGCGCCATGTCCTTGCGCAGACGAAGAAGACCCGCTTCGGGGCGCGCTTCGTAGGGAACATCCGCCCACTTCGGTCCGCCGACCGCGCCGAAGATCACCGCATCCGCGGCCTGCGCGCGCGCCATGGTCGCATCGGTGATCGCGAGCTTGTCGGCATCGTAGCTGGCGCCGCCGACGAGGCCGTCTTCGGTCTCGAATTTCGCCGTGCCGTTCTTGTTCAGCCACGCAATGACGCGCTTCACCTCCGCCATCACTTCGGTGCCGATACCGTCGCCGGGGAGAAGGAGAAGCTTGTGCGATGCCATGATCGATATGCCTTGAATTGTTGATGTTCGCGAGGCGTTGACTGTCAGCGGATATGCAAACTGACGTCTGCGCGAACTTGCTAAAACGCCCTTGCAGAATTGGCAAGACACCATTGCTTTTGTCTGGTTGGTCAAATCCGGCGAAAACTGCCAAGGTAACGCCCCTGCCGGAGCCGCCCCGTGACATCCCCCGAGACATTCCCCAAATCCGCCACCCCGTTCGCGCACCCGATGCGCATGATCCTGATCATCTCGCTGGCCGCCGCCATCGGGCTCGGCATCGGCCGCTTCGCCTATTCGCTGGTGCTGCCCGACATGCGCGACTCGCTCGGCTGGTCGTATTCGACCGCGGGCTTCATGAACACGGTCAACGCCATCGGCTATCTCGCCGGCGCGCTCGGCGCGTCGTCCTTCATCCGCCGCGTCGGCCTGTTCCGCGCCACATGGATCGGCGCGCTCGCCTGCGTCGTCTCGCTCGGCATCTGCGCGCTATCAGGCAACGTGATCCTTTTCAGCTTCGGCCGGCTGCTCTCGGGGCTTGGCGCTGCGGCGACATTCGTCGGCGGCGGCACGCTGGCGGCCACCATCGCGCAATCGCGGCCGGCGAAGTCGGCGCTGCTGCTGAGCCTGTTCTACACCGGCCCCGGCACCGGCCTGATCGTTTCGGGTCTGACCGCGCCGTTCCTGCTGCAATATTTCGGCCCCGGCTCGTGGTGGATCGTGTGGACGGCGCTGACCGTGCTGACGGCGCTGATGATGATTCCGCTGCTGCTGAATCCGGTCGATATTCCCGCCACCGAAACATCGGTTGCGCCATCCGCCGTGTCATTGGGCCCGATCGCATTTTATCTGGCAGGCTACTTCCTGTTCGGCGCGGGCTACATCGCCTACATGACATTCATGATCGCCTATGTGCGCGACGGCGGCGGTGACGCGGCGGCGCAGAGCGGATTCTGGTGCCTGATCGGACTGATGTCGTTCGTGGGACCATGGCTGTGGCGCGGACTGATGGCGCGCGGCGCAAGCGGCATGACCACCGCGATCATGATCGCGGTCACCTGCGTCGGCACCTTCATCGCACTGCTGGGCACGTCGCCAAGGCTGCTGGTGGCGTCGGCGTTCGTGTTCGGCCTGGCGTTTTTCCCGGTGGTGGCCGCCACTACCGTGTTTGCGCGCCTCAACTATCCGCCGGAGGCGTGGCCGAAAGCCATCGGCATCCTGACCATCACCTTCGGCATCGGCCAGACGCTCGGCCCGTTCGTCACCGGCGCGATCACCGACGCGATGGGGAGCCTGACCTACGCGCTGACGATCTCGACCGCCGCGCTGGCGCTGGGCGCGGTGTTGTGCGCGTTTCAGCGGCCGCTGAAAGTGTAGCGTTCGTCATTGCGAGGAGCGCTTGCGACGAAGCAATCCAGTTTTTAGGAGTCTGGATTGCTTCGCTTCGCTCGCAATGACGAGGACAGGTTTGTGCTTACGAGGCCGACGACTGGGTCCGCGAACGCCGGAACATGCCGCGCAACCGCTCCAGCTTCGATCCCTTGGCAGGCGTGACCTCGCCGTCGCGCTCGCGCTTCGAGAACAGCTTGGTCACCGCGACGAAGAACACCGGCACCATCAGCAGCGCCAGCACCACGACCGCGATCATGCCGCCCATCACCGTGGTGCCGAGCGCCTGCTGGCTCTTGGCACCGGCGCCGCTGGCAATCACCATCGGCAGCACGCCGCAGACGAACGCCAGACCGGTCATCAGGATCGGCCGGAAACGCAGATGGCAGGCCTCCAGCGTCGCCTGCATCAGTGGCGTGCCTTTCGCGCGCAGATCCTTGGCGAATTCGATGATCAGGATGGCGTCCTTTGCCGCCAGTCCGATGATCGTGATCAGCGCGACGGTGAAATACACGTCGTTCGACAGGCCGCGCGACATCGCCGCAATCATCGCCCCGAGAATGCCGAGCGGCACCGTCATCAGCACCGCGAGCGGAATGGTCCAGCTTTCGTAGAGCGCGGCGAGACACAGAAACACGATCAGCGCCGAGAGCGCGAGCAGCACCGGCGCCTGCGAGCCCGACAGCTTTTCCTGCAGCGATTGTCCGGTCCATTCATAGCCGAAACCGCGCGGCAGCTTCGCGGTCAGGCGTTCCATTTCCGCAATCGCGTCGCCGGAGGTGAAGCCGGGCTTCGCCTCGCCCGAGATACGCACCGACGGATAGTAGTTGAAGCCGACGATCTGCGTCGGCCCGACGGTCCACTTGATGGCCGCGAACGACGACAGCGGCACCAGATTTCCGCGGCTGTTCTTGACGTTGTAGGACAGGATATCCTGCGCGTTCATGCGGCCGATGCTGTCGGCCTGCACGATGACGCGCTGCATGCGGCCCCGGTTCGGGAAGTCGTTGACATAGGCCGAGCCGAGATTGGTCGAGATCGTGCTGTTGATATCGGCGAAGGTGACGCCCTGGGCTGCCGCCTGTTCGCGGTCGATGATGAGCTGCACCTGCGGCGCTTCGGGCAGGCCTTCCGCATAGACGTTCTGCAGCACGCGGCTCTGCTTGGCCTGCGCCAGCAGATCGTCCTTCGCCTTCATCAGCGCGGCGTAACCTTTCTGGCCGCGATCCTGAAGCCGGAACGAGAAGCCCGACGAGTTGCCGAGATTGTCGATCGGCGGCGGCTGCAACGCCGAGATCTTGGCGTCGCGGATCGAGCGCAGCGAACGATTGATGTCCGCGACAATGGCCGCGGCGGAATCGTTGGGTCCGCGCTCGGACCAGTCCTTCAGGGTGACGAAGGCCTGCGCCGTGTTCTGGCCCTGCCCTAGGAAGCTGAAGCCGGTGAGGAACGTCACTTCGTCGATGCCCGAGCGGGTTTTCAGAAACTCCTCGACCTTTTCCACCGCGGCCTGGGTGCGGTTGAAGGACGATTCCGGCGGGGTCTGAACGTCCACCGTGATGAAGCCCTGATCGTCCACCGGCAGGAAGCCGCCGGGCAACCGCGAGAAGCCGAACACGAGGCCGCCAAGCAGCACCGCGTAGAGAATCAGCAACCGTCCGGTGCGCTGGATCGACCAGCCGACAACGCGGCCGTAACCGTCTTTCGCGCCATCGAGCCGTTTGTTGAACCAGCCGAATACGCCGGTCTTGGCGTGTCCATGTCCGGCCTTCACCGGCTTGAGCAGCGTCGCGCACAGCGCCGGGGTCAGCGACAGCGCCATCAGCGCCGAGAACGAAATCGCCGCGACGATGGTGACCGAGAACTGGCGGTAGATGATGCCGACCGAGCCGGGGAAGAACGCCATCGGCACGAACACCGCAATCAGCACCAGCGTGATGCCGATGATGGCGCTGGTGATCTGCGTCATGGCCTTGCGGGTGGCTTCCTTGGGAGAGAGTCCCTCCTCAGACATGATGCGTTCGACGTTCTCGACCACCACGATGGCGTCATCGACCAGAATGCCGATCGCCAGCACCATGCCGAACATGGTCAGCATGTTGATGGAGTACCCGAACATATAGAGCGTCGCGCAGGTGCCGAGCAACGCGATCGGCACCACGATGGTGGGAATCAGTGTGTAGCGGAAATTCTGCAGGAACAGGAACATCACCACGAACACGAGCGCGACCGCTTCGAGCAGCGTGTGAATCACCTTGGTGATCGACGCCTCGACCACCGGAGTGATGTTGTAGGGAATGTCGTAGGTGATGTTGGAGGGGAAATACTTCGCCAGCTCCTTCATCTTGGCTTCGACCGCGCTCGCGGTCGCCAGCGCGTTGCCGGTCGGCGCGAGCATCACGGAGAGGCCGGCGCTGGGCTTGCCGTTCAGGCGGGTGGTGAACTGATAGCCCATGCCGCCGATCTCGATGCGCGCGACGTCACGAAGACGCACGGTCGAGCCGTCGGGATTGGCGCGCAGCACGATGGCGCCGAACTCGTCGGCCGAGCCGAGTTGGCCCTTGACCAGGATCAGCGCCGAGATCGACTGATCCTTGCGACTCGGTTCGGAACCGACGCTGCCGGACGCGACCTGCGCGTTCTGCGCCTGAATAGCCTTGGTGACATCGTCGGCAGTGAGGTTGAAGCCGACCAGCTTGACCGGATCGACCCAGATGCGCAGCGAACGCTCGGTCGAATACAGCGTGGCGCGGCCGACGCCGGGAATGCGGCGGACTTCGCCGAGCACGTTGCGGATCATGAAGTCGCCGAGGCCGACTTCATCGAGGCTGCCGTCGGTGGATTGCAGGGTGATGATCTGCAGCACCGCGCTGGAGGCCTCCTCGACAAGGATGCCCTGCTGGATCACGGCGCGCGGCAGGCGCGCCTCGACGCGCTTGATGCGGTTCTGCACTTCGACGGAGGCGAGATTGGAATCGGTGCCCGGAACGAAGTTGGCGATGATTTCGACCTGTCCGAGCGAATCGCTGGTGGATTCGAAATTGAGAATGCCGGAGGCGCCGTTCAGCTCTTCCTCGATCAGCCGCGTGGTCGAGTTATACAGCTCTTCCGGCGACGAGCCCGGATAGCTGGTCGAGATCGAGATCGAGGGCGGCGCGATGATGGGATACTGCGCAATCGCCAGATACGGAATCGAGATCAATCCGATCAGACAAATAAAGAGAGCAACCACCCAAGCGAAAATCGGGCGGTCGATAAAAAAGGCGGGCATGGATCGTCGCTTTCGAATCTGGTTCGGGGCTCTGCTTCGGATCGAAGCAGGGGTGCCGCATCAACAGTTGGCTTTCACCTCTCCCTGCGGGGAGAAGCCGCACGTTCGTCATTGCGAGGAGCGTCGCGGCGAAACAATCCGGCTCTTGCGGCCTCAGGCCAGCTTGTTTCGCGCGCAATGACGAATGCGAACGCCGCGCCCCCGCGACGGCGTCCGGAGCTTCAAGTCTCAGCGAACCTGCGACTGGGCAGGAACGTTTGCGGCCGCCGACTTGTCGAGCGGGTGACCGGTTTGTTCGGAAACGCGCCAGTTGCTGGCCCTGACGGCATCGCCGACGGCGAACTTCTGGAAGCCTTCGACCACCACGCGCTGGCCGGGCTTGAGGCCTTCGGTGATCAGCCACTGGCCGTCGATGAGGCCGCCGGTGCGAACCGGCTGCGCCACGACGCGGTTGTCGTCCTTCACCAGATAGACCTCGCTCGCGCCAGACGAATTGCGCTGGATCGCCTGCGGCGGCACCACGATGGCGTCGGGGTCGCGGCCCTGCTCGATCATGACGCGAACGAACATGCCGGGCAGAAGTTCGCGGCTCGGATTCTTGAATTCGCCGCGCAGCGTGACCTGTCCGGTACCGGCATCGACCTTGGTGTCGGAGAACAGCAGCTTGCCCGCCAGCGGAAACGGCGTGTTGTCGTCGAGCACGAGGCGCACCTTGACGGCGTCTTCGGAGACGCGATCGAGATCGCCGCGCTCGAAATCGCGGCGCAGCCGGTTGAGGTCGTTCACCGACTGGGTGAAGTCGGCATAGACCGAATTCAACTGCTGGATCGTGGCCAGCGCGCTGGTTTCGTTCTGCACGACCAGCACGCCCTCGCTGAGCAACGCCGCTCCGATGATGCCGCTGATCGGCGCGCGGATCGTGGCGTAGTCGAGGTTGAGCCGCGCGCGCGACACGTCAGCGGTGCGGGCGGCGACTTCGGCCCGGGCCTGCGCGAGCGTCGCGATGGCGACCTCGTTGGAGGCCTGCGAAGCCGTATGGCTCTTGGTCAGGGTTTCGATGCGGCTGGCGTGCTGCGCGGCCTGCTGCATCGCGGCTTCGGCCTTGGCGAGCGCGGCTTCCGACGCCTGCAATTCGACTTCAAAAGGTTTCGGATCGATCCGGTACAGCGGATCGCCGGCCTTCACTTCGCTGCCCTGTTCGAACAGGCGTTCGATGATGATGCCGGACACCCGCGGACGGACGTCGGCGACCCGCAGCGGCGCGATGCGTCCGGGAAGTTCCCGGATGATGGCCTGCGGGGCGGCTTTGACGGTGACGATGCTGACTTCAGGCGGTTCGGGAGGCAAAGATGACGCGACGCTTTGGTCGTTACAGCCGGAGAGGAGGACTGCAGCCCCAAAAAGCAGGGCGAGTGACGTAATCCCGTTGGGACGCGCTGGCATTTCGTATCCTTCTTATTCGCATGACCGAAAACCGGTGCAGCCGGGAACAATCCCCTGCGCGACCCTGATTCACGATCCTTGCTGGTAGGGTTCAGCATGAATCGTGCCGGTGTGCATTGCAACATCGCTACAGGGCGACGCGATGTCGCGGCGGGACTAAGTGTCTGTTTTTGCGAGGGTTAACGCGCATTAAGATTGCTCACAATTGCGTCAGCAATCTGTGAAGGCAGAGTCGTTTATGAGGCAATAGTATGCAGGTACGGCAAATGCCTGTTTTCACGGCATAGGCGAATCGCGCTCGCGTCTTGCGCATGGCGGATGTCAGCCAGCCGGGAGGCTCGCGTCGTGCCCGGGTTAGCCCGGGCCGCCCACGCC
>Ga0315336_1000787_pt1 | contig 76168 bp, 61 predicted proteins | sample ASW5metaG_FD_204512 | JGI IMG/M metagenome (GOLD analysis project Ga0315336, IMG submission 204512) | Ammonia-oxidizing marine archaeal communities from Monterey Bay, California, United States - ASW #5 | ecosystem: Environmental > Aquatic > Marine > Intertidal zone | place: USA: California... | reverse complement strand
TGTTGCGCCGGCGCCGGTCGCATGGACCAGCGCGAATCCAGGCGTTGACTTGATGGCGTCCACGACTTCATTGGATAAAGGTCTTGAATCCGGGAAAATTACAAAGTCGATTTCCCATTCCATAATGAAGTTCGCGCGTTCGGCTTCGTTCATATCGAGTGAAAAGAATCGGGCTATATGGGGATCGATGTCCGTGGATTTTAGATCCGAAAGATCAGTGCCTCCGATGCCGCCAAGGACGGGATTCCCATTTTCTAAAGCAACGACATCGGCGAATCGTATTGGAGCCAGGACGCGGCCTTCTGGGAGGTTTTTAAGTAGTTCGGCATCGGCTGCGGACATCATTTCCGCGTGGAGCTTGGCGAAAGGGCCTGCGCCGGGTGTTCGGTAAAGTGGGCCCTGGAAGAACAACGAACCGACGATGAGGGAAATGGCGCCGGTACTGACCAGGATCGTTGCGTAGGCTTTCGTGAGGCCGGGCTTATTCTCTTGTAAAGTGTACAAGGAGCGTGCGGTGAGTATGGCGACGGGTAATCCCATCATGATCATTATGCGTTGGGGGGTGAATTGGAGAAACCATCCCTGGCCGAAAGCGGATATCGCGACGAACGTGAAGAGCAAGAACCAGAGGACGAAGAAACCATCAACGGATTGTTCGTCGGTCTCGGGTTTCTTGAATCGCCGCAAGGCGAAGATTCCGGGGATGACGCCGAGCAGGGCCCAATCGGACATGATTACGGCGGCATGAGAGTCGCCTGCGCGGAACCAATTTCCGTAGTAGAGTTTGTGTCCTATAAAGAGGATGGAAAACAGGGCGAGGTATCCGACAATCCCGTGGAGGATCGACGCCGTACGCCCGGGGCTGGTTTGAAGGGTTTTCCAGATGGTGGAGCCGATGAGCGGGAGAATCAAAAGAACGGTGAAGACGAATGGTGAGAGCCACATGCCTTCCTGGACGAGTGTGGTTGTATTTTGAGAAAACGTTGGATTAAGGATCGACATAAGGGCGTAGCCGGATGCTGCCAAGAGCCATGCTACGGCGGGTTGGAGAATGGGCTTCGCAATGTTCTTCCAATTGGACCATGGTTGACTCCAAAGATATAAACCGATCACGAAAAGAATGAAAGCGCCAATTCGAATATTGATGACGGAGCCGGCGAACAACAAAAGGCATGCGTAAAAAAGATGGCGGTTGCATTGGATTGTCCGGGCGGTGATGAATTCTCTGATGGCGGCGTAGCCCAAGGCAAGCGATAGGGTGTAGTACATGCGAGTCATGTGCTGCCACGCGCCGAGGTAGGAGCCTTCGGCCAAGGTGTACATAGAGATGCGCTCGAACCATTGATCGAAATCGTGTTGTTGTGTCCAACCCGCGACGATGCCGGTGAGGTAGACGATGCCGCCCAGGTTTGCGGGGATCAAAAAAAACACGAAGGCTGTCGGTGCGATTTTCGGAGCCCACAGTTGAATGAGTTTCCACGCGGCCCAGAAATAGAGTGCGCTTGCGAGTCCGTTGATGAGGCCCAAGAACAAGAACATGCTTGCATTGAAGGTGTGTCCGATTTGGCCGGCGATCGCATAGAGCCAATGAAACGGTGTGGGGAGATAGGCGGGTGAATTTGGCCCATTCGGTGCTTTTATCGACGCATAGGGGGAATAAAAGTCCGTCTGAAACATGTTCATGCAATGAATGAAGATTGAAGAATCAGGAATGTGCAGTCCGGTCGGTACAGCGTCGTTGCCATGGTTTCCATGAGCAATCCATAGGTGTGTGAGTGGCTCAATAGAAGCGATGATCACTATGAGCAGAATTAGCCACTTTGGCGTTTTTTGAATCTCATCCACGAAAGAATTATCGCCGAATCTACGCGATAGAGTCCAACCGAATCGCGAATGAAATTCGGATCGCTATGCAACTTATTTATCGCCGCAGGGTTCAATACTGTAATCCGACGATTATGCATCACGTTGTTTGAAAATAAAGTCGATGAAAATTGAATTTATTATGAATAGATATGCATAGGCAGGTGTAGTAGTAGAAACGGATCTCGATTGCTCATCTCTTGTAAACCTTTCCCCTTGTACCGGGGTCTAATTGGACATACGTAACACGAATACGCCCGAAAAGGACTAAATAAGAGTATGGGATGTGCAGCCGAAGTGGAGGCAATACCGAGAATGACTCGGGAACAACGAATATTTACGCGATTGGTATTTGACCACGTAGTGGAATGGTCCGATGCGAAGGGTGAGCGTGGAACGGCGCAGTTGATGGATTTCAGCCGCGGCGGGATGCGTTTGTCTATTGGTCGTTATTTTCGCCCGGGGCCTGTGTTGACGTTTCGTTTTGATGAGATTACGTACCAGGGTGAGCCGATTGAATTTCAGGCGATCATCAACTGGTGCAATCCGATTCCCTTACACCCGGAAACTTTTGAAGTGGGTGTTTCTATTGTCCACGGTGAGACGCGCACGTTGGCGCTGGTTTCAGAAGTGTTTTATACCGCTCTTCGCAGTACGCCTGCTTCCCCCTGTTGATCCACTAGATTGACACAGGCGAGGAATGCTGTTTGCCTTGCCATGTTTCCCGCCGTTCGAGTTCGTCGTCGATGGCGTTCAGCACTTCCCATTTTTTCAGACTCCATTCCGGGCCGATTAGTAAGTCTCTTGGACCGTCGCCCGTGAGCCGGTGAATGATCATATCGGAAGGTAGTATTTCGAGTTGGTCGCACACGATCTGGATGTAGTCTTCTTTCGACATAAGCTGCAGGAGACCTTCTTCGTATTGTTTGACCATCGCCGTATTCTTGAGTAGATGGAGCAAATGAATTTTGATTCCCTGGAGATCCTGGCGGGCCATTTCAAGGGCGGTTTCCATCATCATTTCAGGGGTTTCCTGTGGCAAGCCGTCGATGATGTGGGCGCAAACGTTGATGTCGCGTTGGCGGAGTTTTTGGACGCCTTGCGTAAAGCAGTCGAGGTCGTGGGCTCGGTTGATGAGTTCGGCCGTCTTTGGATGGATGGATTGGATGCCGAGTTCGACCCATAGGTACGTGCGTTCGTTCAACTCTGTGAGGTAGTCGAGTACGTCGTCGGGGAGACAGTCCGGACGGGTGGCGATGGACAGTCCGACGACGTCTTCCTGTTCAAGGATGACTTCGTATTTTTCACGCAGCTCGGAGACGGGGGCGTAGGTGTTGCTGAAGGCCTGGAAGTAGCCAAGGTATTTCCCGCCCTTCCATTTTTCGTGCATTCGATCTTTGATGGTATGGAATTGTTGGGCGAGGTCGTCGCGTCGATGTCCTGCGAAATCCCCGGAGCCTCGCTGGGAGCAAAATGTACAGCCGCGGTGGGCGACGGAGCCGTCTCTGTTTGGGCAGGTGAATCCTCCGTCGAGAGAGACTTTGAAGATTTTTTCGCCAAAGACTTCACGCAGATGGGCGTTGAATGTGCTGTATCTTTTTTGTCCGAAGGGGTTGGGCATGGGTGAGTCCAGTTCGTGAAATCAGGGGTATAGTATACCGAAAAAGGGGGTGGGAATGATGGGCGACTGGTTTTGGGTTGGGGCGTATATTACTATAGACCCATGTTTTAACGGATAACTTTCGGAGTACCCTTTTATGCCTTTGTTGGAAGTGACTGATCTGGCCGCCTATTTTCATACCCGGGAAGGGGTGGTGCGTGCGGTGGACGGGATTTCCTATTCTCTGGAAGCTGGAGAAACATTGGGTATTGTGGGTGAGTCGGGATCGGGCAAGTCGGTGTCGTGTTATTCGTTGTTGGGCCTGTTGCCGATGCCTCCGGGGAAGATCGAATCGGGGACGGCATTGTTGGACGGCGAAGATTTACTGCAGAGTTCCAAGGAACGGTTGCGGGCATTGCGTGGGAAAAAGATCTCGATGATATTCCAGGATCCCATGACGGCGCTAAATCCCTATATGACCATTGGGGCGCAGTTGATCGAGCCGTTGGTGATTCATGATGGTGTGACGAAGTCGGTGGGTCGGGCGAAGGCGTTAGAGATGATGGACGCGGTGGGGATTCAGGATGGTGAACGGCGTCTCAAGCAGTATCCCCACGAGTTTTCCGGGGGGATGCGTCAACGGGTGATGATTGCGATGGCGTTGATTACGAAGCCGGAGGTGTTGATCGCGGATGAACCGACGACGGCTTTGGATGTGACGGTGCAAGCGCAGATCTTGGAATTGATTCAGAAGATGCAAAAAGAGTTAGGCATGGCAGTCGTTTTGATCACCCATGACTTGGGAGTAATCGCGGGTAGCTGCGATCGGGTGTTGGTGATGTATGCCGGGAAGATTGTCGAGTCGGCTTTGGTGAAGGATCTGTTTAAGCAACCGCGACATCCTTATACGGAAGCGTTGATGGCGAGTTTACCTTCGGTGAATCGGGATGCGGAGGAGTTGTATACGATACCGGGAATGCCGCCGGATTTGACGAAGCCATTGGCGGGGTGTGCGTTCGAGCCACGGTGTAGTCAGGCGCAGACGGTTTGTGCGCAGGAGTCGATGGCGTTGGACGGTTTGGATGGCGGTCGTGCATCGGCTTGTATTCGGGTGCAGCGAGGCGAATTATGAGCGATACGATTTTGCAGGTGGATGGTCTTAAGGTTCATTTTCCGATGAAGGAAGGGGTGCTGATTCCGAAAACAGTTGGGACGGTGAAGGCTGTTGACGGAGTGGACATCACGTTGGAGCAAGGAGATATTCTGGGTCTGGTTGGAGAATCGGGTTGCGGAAAGTCGACTTTGGCGCGTGGTATCTTGCAGTTGGTGAAACCGACGGATGGGACCGTGTTACTCAACGGGAAGAACCTGGGTGAGATGGGTTATCACGAGCTTCGGGAACAGCGGACGGATGCGCAGATGATTTTTCAGGACCCGTATGCTTCGTTGAATCCTCGAATGACGGTGTACAGTACACTCGCGGAACCCCTTTTGACACATGGAGTTACGGATAAGTCTGGCGTGAGTGAACGAGTGGCCGAGCTGATGGAGAAAGTGGGTTTGGCGCCGCGTTTGATGCGGAAGTATCCACATGAATTCAGTGGCGGACAACGGCAACGGATCGCGATCGCCAGAGCGTTGGCGTTGAAGCCGAAACTGATTATTGCGGACGAACCCGTGTCGGCGTTGGACGTTTCGATTCAGGCGCAGATCCTAAATCTCATTGCGAAGTTATGTCGTGAAGAAAACCTGACGCTGATTTTTATTACGCATGATTTGTCGGTGGTGCGTCATATTGCGAAAGATATTGCAGTGATGTATTTGGGGAAAGTGGTGGAGTATGGAAAAGCGAAGCAGGTCTTGGATAATCCGATGCATCCTTACACGAAGGCGCTGATTAGTGCTGTACCCGTGGCGGATCCGGAAGAAGAACGTACGCGTGAACGTACGATTCTTTTGGGTGATCCTCCTTCACCGATGAACCCTCCGAGTGGATGTCCTTTTCACCCGCGGTGCCCAGTTGCAGAAGAACGTTGTGCCACGCAAGTCCCGCCTCTTGAAGTGAAAGAAGGCGGACAAGAAGCGGCTTGTATTCAGGTTTAGTTTTTCCACATGCGATTGATCGGGGCTGGTCTTGGTTCCAACTGCGGCGGATCGGCTTCGAGAAGGCGTAGGGCTTCTTCCACCGCGCGTTCGAGTTGGGGGTCACGGCCAGCTTTGTAATCTGCCGGAGTGATGTCGACTTCGATGTCGGGTGCAACGCCTACGTTTTCAACGACCCATTCACCGTCCGTGCTGTAGATGGCGAGGCGCGGTGCGGTGTAGGATCCGCCATCCATGAGGACCGGGTAATCGTACACGCCGATGAGGCCGCCCCAGGTGCGTTTTCCAACCATGGTTCCTACGTTGCGTTTACGGAAGAGGTAGGGTAAGTAGTCGCCTCCGGAGCCTGCCCATTGGTCGATGATCATGACTTTGGGCCCATAAATACCGGCATTTGGGGAGCTGAAGGGTTTTCCGTTGCGGGTGGCCCAGCGGCTCATGACGGGGCGATCCATGAGTTCGACGATATAGTCGGCGATGGAACCGCCGCCGTTGAATCGTTCGTCGATTACGGCTCCCTGCTTGTCTTGTTGGCCGTAGTAGTAGCGGTTGAAGTTGGTGTAGCCGGCAACTGAGGTGTTGGGCAGGTACACGTATGCCAGTCTTCCGTCAGAGAGTTCGTCGACCTTGCGGCGGTTGTCTTCTATCCACGCGCGGACGCGGAGTCCTCGCTCGCTGGAGACGGGAACGACTTTGACGTCGCGGGGTTCGGAGGCGTCGGCGTTGGTGCTGAGGGTTAAGACGATTTGTTTTCCGGCGAGTCCTTCGAAATGTTTGTAGATATTGTCGGGTGTGATGGGCGCGCCGTTGACGGCGATGAGGTAGTCGCCTTCGTTGACGTCTACGCCGGGTGCGCTGAGGGGTGCACGGAGATCGGGGTTCCAGTTTTCGCCATTGTAGATGCGTGAGATTTTAAAGCGATCGTTTTCGATGATGTAGTCGGCGCCGAGCATACCGACCGGTGTGAAGTTTGTGCGAGGTCGACTGCCGCCACCGTTTCTCGTGTGGCCTGCGACGGTTTCTCCGGACATCCAGTTGAGGAGGGTTGTGAGTTCATTTCGATGGTGGATGTGATCGAGGAAGGGTTCGTATTTATCGCGCATGGCGGGCCAGTCGACGCCCTGGAGGGTTTCGTCGTAGAAGAAATCGCGGGTGACGCGCCAGGCTTCGTGGAAGATTTGTCTCCATTCGGCTTTGGGATCTGTCTTTACTTTGATGGAGCCGGTGCTGAGGCGGCCGTCGGAGGATTTGGCTTTTCCGTCGGTTTTTACGATGCCCACCGCCGACCCGCTCCGATACAGGAGTTTCTTGCCGTCGGAGGAAATATCGAGACCCCAGACTCCGGTGAGGAATAGGGTGTCTTCCTGTTTTTCGAGGTCGTATTTGTGGACGGTGGAACCGCTTTGATTTTGGATGAACTCAGTGAAAAAGACTGTGTTTTCAGGGCCTGCGGCCAGGCTGGTGTAATTGCGGACGGGGACATCGATGGACAATATGCGTTGGTCGAGGCCCTCGAAATCGACGACGATTGAGTTGTCTTCCTCCTCTTTTTTCTCGTCATCCTTTTCCTCTGATTCTTCGTCTTCCGAATCGGACTTTTCTTCATCCTCTTCCTCAGGTTCTTCGACGTCTTCCTCATCGCTTTCGGGGAGGAAGGGGGATTCGGTTTTTTTGCCGAGGACGGCGACGTAGACGCCGCGGCGGATCTCGCGTTCGATCGAGGTCATGTCAAGCCAGCCGATGTTGAGGGCGTAGTTGGTACTTGCGAGGAAATACAGGTATTTTCCGGAGGCGTCGAATGCGGGGCTGATGGCGTCCGACAATCCGTCGGTAATTTGAGTGGAGGTTTCGTCCTCCACCGAATACATGAAGATGGCGCGTTGCTGGTTATCGAGGACGCGTGCGTAGGCGATCCATTTCGAGTCGGGCGACCATACGGGGTCGAGGGTTCGTACGGGGTGGCTGTAAGTATCGGTGTCTACTTTGGTCAGGAGTTCTTCTTCGACGTCGAGGATCCAAATGTTGAGAAACTTATCGGAGAACACGATTTTGGATGAATCGGGCGACCAGGTCGGGCGGTAGTAAAACGACGGGTTTTGAAAACCGACGTAGCGGGTGTCTTCCTGGCCGGATTGATCTGCGATGGCGAGATAGTATTCCCCATCTTTGTCGGCGAACCATGCGATGCGGCTTCCGTCGGGGGACCAGGCCGGGGAGCGGTCGTTTACGCCGGGGCTGTTGGAAAGGTTGCGTGGAGAGCCTTTATCGGTGGGGACGGTGATGATTTCGCCGCGCGCTTCGAGGACGGCTCGGGCACCGGTGGGTGAGAGTCGTGCGTCTCGAATCGAAGAGGAAATAGACCTGAAATGGGGGCGTGCCCAAGGAAAGTCGCCGTTGATTTCGATCTCGAGTTCGGTGGTTGAGCCGTCGGTCGAGTCGAACAGGTGGAGGGCTCCGCCTTTGGTGTAGACAATTCGGCGTCGGTCGTTTCCTGCTGTTTTGATGTCGAATTCGTCCTGAGTGGTGATTTGTTCGACGTCGTCATTCGCAAATTTAAAGAGGTTCATGGTTCCGTTGCGGTCGGACAGGAAATAGACGTCGTCGCCGATCCACATGGGATTGTGGTCGTTACTGTTATCGCGGGGGATTTCGGTTTGGGACAAGTCGCTGGTATTCGTGATCTGGATTAAGGTTGTCCGACCACCGCGATAGTGGCGCCATGCGGCAAAGGCTGGCGATATGGGTCCGAGTGCTATCCGTTCGCCGTCGGAGGAAAAGGCAGCTTCGTAGCCGGAATAAAAAGGCAATTGTTCTGGCATGCCGCCGTCGGCCGAGATGGTCCAAAGGCGACTGATTCCTCTGGGGAGGTTATTGGTGGGAGAAGCGTAGACGATATTTTTGCCATCCGGCGTCCAGCCTTTGACCATGTCAGGTGAGGGATGAAACGTCAATCGCGCCGGTGTGCCGCCTTTTGTCGGCAATGTGTAGACGTCTTGACGTCCGTCGTATTCTCCGGTGAATGCGATGGTCTGGCCGTCGGGCGAAAAGTATGGCAGCATTTCGATGCCTTCGGATGTGGTGAGCCGCGATGCGGTTCCGCCTTCTTTGGAAACGGTCCAGAGATCTCCACCATGGGCGAAAACGATCGTGTCGCCGTGAATATCGGGATGCGAGAGCATGAGGGTGGAAGCAGAAAAAGCGTTGGTAGTCGCCACGCCGGATAATAGTATTGACCAAATCATTGCGCGCATTGTTCACAATCTCCTTAAGGCTATGGATATAGAGAAGTTAATGTAATTCACTTAATAGACCAGTTACAATGTATTTTCGTTTGAATCGAAGGAAAACGCGTGAATTCCAGCACAGAATCCATTTTATCGGTCCAAAATCTGAAGACGTATTTCTATGTCGAAGCCGGTGAAGCTCAGGCGGTTGATGATGTTTCATTTGATCTTCCGGCCGGCAAGACGTTGGCTTTGGTGGGTGAATCGGGTTGCGGGAAGAGTATGACGGCATTATCGATTATGCGCCTTGTTCCCGATCCTCCGGGTAAGACAGTGAATGGTGAAATCCTGTTTGAAGGCAAAAACCTTCTGGATATGAATGATAAGGAGATGCGCGAAATTCGCGGAAATGACATCTCGATGATTTTTCAGGAACCGATGACGTCTTTGAATCCGGTGTTTCGCGTGGGAAATCAAATTGCTTCGATCGTTCGTCTGCATCGCGGATTGGACAAGAAGGCGGCGCGCGATGCGGCCATCGATCTATTGGACCAGGTCGGAATTCCGGCTCCGGAATCGCGTGTGGATGACTATCCTCACCAAATGTCGGGCGGGATGCGGCAGCGTGTAATGATTGCGATGGCGTTGGCGTGTAATCCGAAGGTATTGATTGCGGATGAACCGACTACGGCTCTGGATGTGACGATTCAGGCTCAGATTTTAGATTTACTCAGAAAACTTCAGCGTGAGCGCGGAATGGCGTTGTTATTGATTACGCATGACTTGGGTGTGGTTGCTGAAATGGCGGATGAAGTGGCCATCATGTATGCGGGTAAGATTATTGAGCGGGCACCGGCTGAAACTTTATTCGCTCAACGTTCCCATCCCTATTCTCAAGGGTTATTCGATTCCTTACCCAGTCAATCTCAGTTGGGCAATCGTCTGGATACGATCACAGGACAAGTACCGGCAGCGACGCATTTTCCATCCGGATGCCGATTTCATCCCCGGTGCCCGAAGGCGATGGAAGTGTGCCGACAATCGATCCCCAAGCAAACTAGTTTGAGCGCCGATCATGACGTCTCATGTTGGCTTCATGATTCAGATGCGATGTCCGATTCACAGAAAGCAGCCCCATTAACAAAGGTGAATGTTTCATGAGTACCACGGAAGAAAATTTATTGACGGTAGAAGATCTGGCGGTCTATTTCCCTGTAAGGAAGGGTGTTTTCTCGCAGATAGCTGGATATGTGCATGCGGTTGATGGCGTGACGTTTGATATTCCGAAGGGCAAAACATTAAGTCTCGTTGGAGAAAGCGGCAGCGGCAAGACGACGACTGGCCGTGCGATTCTACGTCTTATCGAGCCGACGAGGGGCAAGGTCGTTTTTAATGGCGTGCATTTGTCTGAAGTGGACCAAAAAGAACTGCGTAGTATGCGCAAAGAAATGCAGATCATATTTCAAGACCCGTACGGTTCCCTGAATCCGCGTATGACCGTTTATTCGATGATTTCCGAGGCACTGGCTACTCACAATTTACGCCCTAAAGATCAGCGAAAAGAACGGGTAATGGAATTGTTGGAAATGGTCGGACTGCCACCTGAAGCGGCGAACCGGTACCCGAACGAGTTTAGCGGGGGTCAACGTCAACGAATAGGAATCGCGCGCGCGTTGGCGGTGGAGCCGTCGTTGATTGTGGCGGATGAACCTGTATCGGCGCTGGATGTATCGATTCAGGCTCAGATTCTGAACCTTCTTAAAGATCTCCAAGACAAATTGGAGTTAACGTATTTGTTTATCGGCCATGACTTATCAGTCATTCAGCACATTTCCGACTTTGTGGCTGTCATGTATCTGGGTCGAATTGTGGAAATCGGGTCAAGCGCAGAGATATTTGATAATCCGGTGCATCCCTATACGAAGGCCCTGTTAAGTGCGGTGCCGGTCCCCGATCCGAGCGTGCGAACGGAACGGCAAGTGTTGACCGGGGATATACCGAGCCCCTTGAACCCTCCTTCCGGGTGTCACTTTCATCCGCGTTGTCCCGAATGTGAGTCTCGATGTGAGAAAGACGCGACTCAATTAGTGGATTTGGACGGTAGCCATCGTGCGGCCTGCCACGTTCATGCGGCGCCGAAGTCTTAGTTAAACTTCTTTTGGTATCGGCGGAATATTCTCGAGGGAAATGGTTTCGTCATCGTTCAATTGATACCGTTGATCGGCGTACTGTCGATACCATGTAGCGGCCTGCTGTAAAAAGGATCTATTCTCGGTAGAAAGTTCTATGCGTCTCGCGAATTGATGGAGCGTTTCCGAGGCGTGGCGCGTGATTCCTTTACTGCGAACTAAATTGTCCAGCTCGTGTAGCATGCGATGAAGTTTAACATGGGGATTTCCACGTTTAAATCTTGTGTTCTTGGTCGACCAATTTTTCAAAAACACCAGGCCGAGGATCAGGGAAATCAAAATATAGGTGTATAGGTTCGAAGCGATTGACATGACGAGCGCCTTAAGGCCCAAGATGATTTCATTGAGCGAGTCCGCCCAGAGTCCTGCCATAAGGGCATGCTTGATCTTGTTTAGCCGGTGTTTTAGATCGCTCCAATACTGTGAACTCGTATCTTGTGTCCCTCCGTCAGGGACTCCGGTGGCAGGGGTCGCTTCGACGAGCATCCATTGGTCGCCGGTCCATGCTTCAACCCATGCATGTGCATCACGACTGCGTGCGACGTAATACCCGCCTACGGTACTCTTTTCGACGGCGACATACCCAGTGACGTATCTGGTGGGAACGCCACCGAGTCGCAAGAGGATCGCTGCGCCGGTGGCAAAATATTCACAATGCGCAGGGGGCTGTTCGGTGAGAAACCACGTTAAAGGATTGATAGCAGGAGGAGGTTCCACGCCCAAATCATAGGAATAGTTGTCTAAGAAATAGGAGACCACTTTGTGAATTTTCTCGATCGGTGTTTTGGCGTTAGCAAAGAGGGAGCGCGCCAATGCGGCAACTTCCGGATCGATATCTGATCCGATTTGGAGAGTGAGGCCGAGCGCGTTTATTGACGGCACGGGCACCTGTGGTTCGAAATTATAGTGAAGGGTATAGGGTTGGCCAGCTTTGAATTCGATTCCAGTAACGGCACCAAACTCAGTTGACATGATATCGTTGGCTCGTAAATCCATGTGGGAAACGTACAGCTGATTGAAGCCGATTTCTTTTAATGCAGGTGCCGGCCAAATCTCCGCGGTTTTTTCGGACATGTTTTCGATCTGTGTATCGGCAAGGCCTCGAATAGCGAAGCGATTTTTTCCAGGCATGTCTAAAATGGATTGGGAGAAAACGGCTCGCCCGTCTAACCTGGTGTCCCAATTGCTGTGCGAATAATCGTCAAAGACTCTGCCTCTCAAATATCCGGGCGAATTTTCGGAATATACGAACATGGCGATGGCCTTTCCGCCATCCGTTTTTTCAGCGGCAACGGAGCCCAACGATACAGACGATGACAATTTGACTCCTCGCATATCGGGAAGATTAGCGTACGCAAAATTAGTGTACATCGTGTCGATTTTTCTCTGATATTTGTGGAGTAATACGCTGGTAATGGAGGAAAGTCCCAAAGCGACGATTAAGACCAACGACGGTGCGAGCAGTCTTTTACGGTGAACGGATACTGGATATCGCTTGTTTCTAGCTGCATTGAAATAGATGGCCGTCAACGAAATGAAGAGAACGATGGAGGCCTGATAGTACATCAATTGAAAACTTGTCGGCCTTAGGTCGCCCAAACAAACCAAGGAACCCACTCCGAACATGGGGTAAATTGACGGCATGCGTTTGTAGCGCCGAATGAAAAACGTAAGCACTTGTAAGGTGAAGAAGTATTGGGTCAACGGGAGTGCCAGATCTTCCAAGAAGCCGTTGATCATCGGAGTTTCGACAGGAAAGTATTGCCATTTCAGGACAAAAACGAGACCGAGAATTCCGCCATAAACAATCTGTCGAGAATTTTCGATTTTGACCATGAATTTTCCGGTATAGCCGATGAGCAGAAAAACGGTCATGGCGGCGACGTAGACATACATTTGATGAATGACGGCATACAATGCGAATTGAACCATGAGAATAAGGACAGCGATGATGCGTTGAGTGTTCATAAGATCCCGAAGCCTCCTCGTTGAATATCTTCGGGAGAAAATACGGACACGGGACCGCATACATGCTCGATTGCCGGCAAGGGTAAGTTGTTTTTGTCAGATGTGACAAAAAAGACTTTCACATGGCTGCCGGATTCGAGTGCGGCGCGAACGATCTGTTCTCGGGAGTTGTCCCACCCCAGAAAGATGTACAAGGTGGTGCTGATTTTCCCCAATTCATCGCGTAATGCGGGGCCGACGTAATCGAAAGGGTCATCGCGGCGTGCTTCCAGGCATGAGAGGATTTCGAGGACGTTGTCGAAATGAGCAGTATGTCGGCCGGACCGAAAAACATACAGGTCAGGACCAGCGGCAAAAATATCGATAATGTATTCCCCGTTGGACAACGCGTCGGCAATCGTCGCAGAAAGGCTAATCGCGGCTTCCAATTCGGGGTAACCGGTTTTCAGCTCCCGCCTTTCCGGTGCGATGAAGGTATCCAATACCAACGCGATGCGGCAGTAATATTCTTCCTGGTACTCCCGTACGACGGGTTCACCGAGTCTCGCCCATGACCGGAAATCGATACGCCGAATAGAATCGCCGGATCGGAATTCCCTGCTGCCTATGTATTCTGGGGACTCTCCTATATGGGAGGTGAGTGCGATTCCGCCGGGTTGGTGTCTGGACGAAGTGGGCACATCTATCCCTTCGGCTCCGTGGAATCGAGGCAGGACCAGAAAGGTATGTTCTTCCAGCGGTGTTTCGATTCGCGCGCCTGACCTCCACAAGCTGAAGGGAAATTCGGTAAATATTACGGGGCTTGGGATTGTGTATCGACCTCTTCGATGTGCGCGAAAAGAAGCATCCAATGTAGCGGAATCATTGGCTTCAAGAAAGGCCACGCTGTCGACATTGTGCACTCTTTCGATGGACGGTGCGGTTCCGTAATACCGCGCGCTTATATCGCGAGCGTCTTTCTTTCCGGGGTTTTTCAAGGTGATATGGAGCTGTACGGTTTCTCCTGCGGTAATTTTATCGACGCATGAATCTGACACGGCCAAACGGGGGCGGCTGAAGACGCCGGCAAAAAACGTGCAGAACATCAGGAAAAAAATGGATACAAAAAGTTGGTAAACGGGAACGGAGAGGTCGAGCATGGACATGGGCAAGGTCATCATCATGCTGGCGATCAGGACTTTGCCGGGTCTGGTGAGTTTATACAGATAGAAATACCGGGCCAAACGTTCCAGGATACCGATGCGTCGATGAGACCAGAAACCCCTAATCCGACGTAGGAAGCGGGTGAACATGATGGAACCGGTGTCTAAACCGGTACCGGAACGTCGTTCAAAATATCAGCAATGATCTGATTTTTGGATGTTCCGTCGTATTTAGATTTAGTGTCGAGAACCACTCGGTGGGCCAAGACTGGAACGGCAAGTTTTTGAACGTCATCGGGCAGAACGTATGCGCGTCCTTCCATAAAGGCTCTTGCCTGACAGGCATGATAGAGCATGAGTGAGCCACGGGGACTCACACCTAAGCTTAAGCGTCCGTCTTCCCGGGTTCGGTTAACCAATTCGACGATATACTGAACGATCGAAACTTCGATGGTGACCCTGCGCGCGTTTTTTTGGAGTGTGAGTACTTCGTCAGGGCCCAACACGGGAGTCACGTGGTCGATGGGTTGAGACTGGGATTGACTTTGAAGAATGCCCACTTCATCGGCTTGAGCGGGATAGCCCAAACGCAATAGCACCATGAACCGATCCAATTGCGCTTCGGGCAATGGATAGGTGCCGTGAAATTCTACGGGGTTTTGGGTGGCGATGACGAGAAAAGGACTGGGAAGAACGTGCCGTTCATTTTCTATGGTTACTTGCATTTCGGCCATGGCTTCCAACAATGCAGATTGAGTTCTAGGCGAGGCGCGATTGATTTCATCGGCCAACAAGATGTTGCAAAAAATGGGTCCCGGTCGAAAATCGAAGCTACCGTCTTTAGGATTGTAAACGGAGCCGCCGAGGATATCGGCGGGGAGTAGGTCGGGAGTGAATTGAATTCGGCTGTATTTCGAACTAATTGAACCGGCGAGGGCTTTTGCCAATGTGGTTTTTCCTACCCCGGGAACGTCTTCCATCAAGATGGAATTATTGGCAATGAGGGCCATCAGCAAAATATTGATGGATTCAGATTTACCTTGTATTACCTGCTCGAGATTGTTTCGAAGAACTTGGATTGATTGCTGCGCCTGATTCAATTCTTCTGAAGTGAGTGTGACCTGCGTCGATATATTTACTGCCATACAAAACCTTTATATTTGCCGATATATGGTAATATTTTAGGCTTTATTGACAATTTTGTCCAATTAATGCCGATATTTCGAGTTACAAGGGGTTTTTCAAAGCGAGGCGAGGATGTTTTTTATCGATGTATCGTGGGAATCGTTGGAGCAATTCACGGTCAATTGGCCGTATTTTCGGTACAACGGTTCTCTTTCTTCAAATAAATCGGCGAGCGATTGGCCTGGTTTTCGTGCTACGCCGCGAGAATCCAAATCCCCGATGCGTTGCTCCAAGGTTTTGAACAGCACGTCGAGATAGATGATTTTACCGAGACGGGCCAGGTGCGCCATGGATGCGGGTCTGTTTACGACGCTGCCTCCGGTGGCGATTACGGCTCCGGAGATTTCGAGTCCGCATACGTAATCGCTCTCCAAATCGAGGAAGGCGTTAAGCCCTTGTTGGGCGATGATTTCTTGAAGACGTTTTCCTTCGGAAGCCTGAATCATGACGTCGGAGTCAATGAAATTACGAACGAGTGTTTTAGCCAGTAGGACGCCGAGCGTACTTTTACCCGCGCCTGGCATTCCGATCAGTATCAGGTTTTCAGACGTGGAACTCATGGTGCTTCAATGACTTTTTCGTGCCAGCTGACATCCCAATATTTTCCGAATTTCGAACCCACCTCGGTGAATGTGCCTACGTGTTTGAATCCAAAGGTTTCATGGAACTGTATGGAGGCGTCGTTGGGAATGGTGATGCCCGCGTAGATTCGGTGGATGTCCTCTTCGGCGATTTTGGTAAATAGCGCCGTATATAGTTGGCGCCCGACTCCTGCGCGATGGTGGTGTTGGTCCAAGTATATGGTGGTTTCGACAGAGGGATCGTAGGCGGCTTTGACTCGGAATTGAGTGGTACCTGCATAGCCAAGGATCGTGCTTTCGGATTCGACGACCAGCAATCGATGGCGTCCGGTTTCTGCGAATTGTTGGAACCATTTTTGTCGATTGTCGAGTGACCGAGGTTCGAGATCGAAGGTGATGGGAGTGTGTTCAACGTAGTGGTTATAGATTTGAGTGATGGAGGGGAGGTCTTTTATTTCTGCGTTTCGGATGGTGTATTCACTCATAGGGGAAGTATAGCATGGCCTATCGAACGTTAGAAATGGTCAGGGTCCGTTCTTTACGGGCGATGTTTCCGGCTTCGTCTTCCACGAGAAAATGCAGGGTGTGTTGGCCGACGGGAAGGTCTTCGTCTTGTTCCCAACGAATGAATTTTTGTTCGGGATCGTATTCGGTCAAAAGCCAATCGTTGTTGAGGCGGACTTCCCAGCGTTTAATCGTGCTGCCGGGGTCGTCGACGATGGCTTTTATTTCGGGACGTTTTTCAGGTGTTGTCAAATCGGTTTTGGGGTGTCGGATGGAGAGTCGAGGCTGTTTCGCATCTTCCATGATTTGGAAGGTACCGAGAGATTTGGTTTTGAATTCGATGCGGTCAGTGTTTAACTTGGAAGGTTTCCATCGCCATTTTTTAGTGGTTTTCTGGTAAATCTGTGGATTTTTCACGTCTTTTGGCAAGGGGAGCGAAACGGTGATTGATTGGTCAAGGGGTGCATTTGCGGGCCACAGCATGTAAGCGGATCCATGGATTGTCAATTCCCCGGAGGGTTCCGATTCGACCGGGGCAGCGGTGATGAACAGTTGGCCGTAGGCGGCGTCCATGGGAGCGGAGACTTTGACACCGTTGATTTCGGTAGGGGGTAGAGGGGTGCCACGTTTTAAAATGATGAATTGGTGATGGGGAGGTGTGTTGTCTTCATTGAACTTCGGATGGGTGACCCCGAGAAGAGTAGTCGCGTTCGTATGTTTGGCATCGTAGATAGCCCGGTAGGTGTTGGCTCCGATCAGACGAAATGGGATCTGAGCGTTGGGTTCGCCAGATTCGACGAGCATCGGGGTATGTTCGGAAGAAGTTTGTAAACGCGCGGTAATGATCAGGTCGGTACCGAACTGGTCGAATAGAAGGTCGTTGGTAGGAAACGCGATCCCCAAATTTTTTTTATCCGTCGGTGGTTCGGGAAGGATTGGGATGGTTAGGGTCGCTTGGTTTCCGTGGAAATCTTTGATTTGGATGGTGACTTCGGTGGTTTCTTCTTCGACTTGGTAGAGGCCATCCAGTTTGGTATGGCTCACCAATTCAGATTGGTTGTGGGGCCATTTCCATTGGGTGAGGATACGGCCGCCGTAGTAAGGGTGATAGGTTACTGCGCTGTCGTTCGCGTGGGCGTAGGTGACTTGTTCGTGCTTCATGAAGAAAATGGGTGTGGTTTTGGTTTTGGTTTCGATGGTGTATACGCCGAGTTTAGTAGCGCCTCGATTGGCGGGATCGACCACATCGACTCCGAAGGAAATCGAGCCAGAAGCACGAACGGGTTGGGTGGTCCATTGTCCCTTGGCGGTGTTTTTGACGTCGAGCTCGAGTCCGAGAACGTCGCCGTTGACTGTTGATTCGGTGCCACGGGGTACGACGAGGGCCTTTCGAAAGATGGGCCGTGTGGAATCGGGCCAATCGATGTTGAGGGATTTGGGATTAACGGGGTGGTTGTTCTTGTCACGGATTTCCCAATGGAGATGAGGAACGCCAATTCCGGTTTGGCCGCTATAGCCGATGAGTTGGGCTTTGGTGATGGGGAATTCGTTTGGTTTGAGGTAGATGTCGACCGTGTAGGATTCACGTTGGTGTTGTGTGCCGCGAATGCGTTCGCGCAGGGATGGGATGAAGTCGTTGAGATGGGCGTAGATGGCGCTGTTGCCATCGTCGAAGCGAAGGTAGACGGCTTTGCCGTAACCGAATGGGGAGCATCGGATTCGTTCGATGTACCCGTCGGCGGCAGCGTAGACTTTTTTCCCGATAGGGCCGGTACGGAGGTCGATGCCCATGTGGAAGCGGCCGGGTCGGTATTCGGCAAAGCTGGATGTGAGGACTCGGGATTGGTCAAGCGGCCAATGGTAGGTTTCGGGGGGCGTCTCTTCTGCGGTGAGCAGCGCCTGTAAAAGTACCAATAGTTTTAGCATTGGGGGCCTTATTCGAGGGGGAGTTCGGAATTTTCGGAGAGTCGAGAGACATTCTCCTGGAGTTCGATGAAGACGTCGATCTTTGCGCCTTCGGAGATGAGCTGGTCGAGATAAAGGCGAACATTGTTGGATTCCTGTTCGGCTTGGAGGCGTATACGGATAGCCTGTTCAAGCTTTTCTCGGTCTACGTTGCTGGCCGAGAGGCGTTTGATCAGCTGGAGGATGTGGAAACCTCGTTCGGTTTCGAAGACTTCACTGATGTCGCCGTCGCCCAATTTCTCTACTGCTGAGACGAAAAACGGCGGTAATTTAGGAATTGGGATGAGGCCTAAATCTCCCCCCACTTTGGCATCGGGCGAGTCCGAAAATTCTTTGGCTACGGCTTCAAAACTCTTGCCGGAATATAGGACGTCAAGGGCCTTTTCGGCCTTTTTACGGGCTTCGGCGCGTACGGTCTTGGATTCGGTGTGGGCTTCGATATAGATTTGTTTCAGGTGGAGGCCGCTCGGTTGGGAAAATTGGTCTTTGTTCTGTTCGTAGACTTTTTGGACCGTTTCTTCGTCGATCTCTTTTTCGCTTTGGGAGATCACTTTGCTACGGACGGCTTTAATGATCATGGCGCGGCGCATTTCGTTTTCGACTTGAACAACATCGGTGTACCCTAATCTCGTGAGGACATCTTTTTGGGTCAGCGGGGGCTCGCCTTCTTGACTAAGGCCTTTGGCGAGGCGGTCTAGCTGGTCGGCCGCGGCCTTTTTTACTTCATCTTCTGAAACGGAAATCTTGTGTGAGTCGGCCTTCTGGTAGAGCATTTCCTGTTCGATGAGCGTGGACAAACATTGTAGTCCGATCTGGATTCTTGCTCCGGTGGGCAGATTTGGATTTTTTGTCTGGTTGATGATGCGGCGTAATTCGGATTCGTAGATGAGGGCAAATTCTTCTTTTTGAAGGTACACTTTGTTGACGCGTGCGACGGGGCCGTCGGGAAGGGAACGCATGACGATATCCATGGAATTCAGCTCGGGAGCTTGAGCGAGGCTCCACGACGATATCGTTACGGCGAACAGACAAAGGAAGGCTGTCAGGTTCATTCTTTGGAGCTTCGTGTTACGTGGTTGAAGTGTCTTCATCGGTCCCCATTTCTTCCTCCGGTTCGGAAAGTTCTTCTTTTTGGTTTTCCACCATTTCGGTGAGTGTCGTCAACAGAATTCGATAGACTAAAAATACAGTGGCCGCATAGCAAAAAACGAACGCCCAGCCGGCACGTGCTATCGCGACCATAATGTCGGTTTCGCTGATCCAAAAGGAGACCATCAATACAAGAAGCGCGCCTGCCACGCCGCCGATCATGCCAAGGCGATGGCGATCAAGGGCGATAACCCGTTTCGCCTTTTTGGGTTTGATGAGTGGCATGGTCTAATGCTATCACACCCCTCGTGATCGAGTAAATCCATGCTGGTTTTTGGCGGGTTAGTTGCATTGGGACGGAATAATTTAGTAAACTATTCCCCGCTGAAATATCATTCCCCGATAGCTCAGTTGGTAGAGCGGGTGACTGTTAATCACCTTGTCGCAAGTTCGAGTCTTGCTCGGGGAGCCATTCAATTCAATGCCGTTCTCATTCGAGGGCGGCATTTTTTTTGGAATAGTCACTATTGTGGTTCTATTGACGATGTGAACGTCAAATCTGCCAGTTCAGCACGATTCTTAACGGCCCCGTCATCTAGCAGCTTCTGCATCTCAACAGCTCGCTGGAAAGATGGTTCATTGAGCTGTCGAATAGTTTTGTCTGTATCAATTAGCCAATCGAATGAACCGTCGAACCCGGATCGATAGTTTGTTTGACCTTGGCTGCGTTTTGCACCAAGATAGAACCGAACTTCGTAACGGTTTCGTTAAAAAGGAGGTCACATTTGAGACGAACAGTTGCCGCGATTATTCTGGCGGTTCAATTCGGCTTTGTTGTTGCTGCCCGGTTTCATGATGCCCGGTATTTCTGCTGGGCGCCTCACGATTCGCAGAATGAGTATGGGATTCGCGTTTGGATTGGCGATGAGGAGTTGAGCGGGGGCGAGGTGGACGATCGTTACCGGTTGACGACGCACGGCATTGATCCGCGCGCTATATCCCATGTGAAGTACAGCATTCGTCAGTTTGAACGTACCTACGGGAAGGGCGATAGCACCCGCGTGGTGTTGGAATACCGGACCAACGGCGGACCCATGGAGGAATGGTCGTGGCCGGAGAGTTGAGCGCCGAACGATACGCGAACTGGAATCCCCTGAATTGTTCGGGGACGGAAATCCCTGCCAACATCCTGCTCATGGCGAAACTTCTCGTAGTGGTTGTCGTTTTGAAAGGAGAATGGGCAGGCCTCCCGGAACGGTATTTACCGATGATTCCTGCGCTGGATTGGATACCGGGCGCGGCTTTCGAATGGATTCTGAAAGGGGCGTTCCTATTGGCGGCCACTGGGCTGATGGTCAACAGGAGCGTTCGAACATGCTGCATCATACTCGGTGTGGTATTTCTTCTGGCTTTGCTCGGTACCCGGGGGTATTATCGGAACAGCAAGTTTTTCATTGCCTTGATGTTCATCATGGCTGGACTGCAGGAACGGGGCAGAAATTCGTGGATATTTCCGGTTCAATTCGCTGTCATGTATTTCGGGTCGGGACTCAACAAGTTGTTCGAACCGGACTGGTGGGACGGACAGTATTTTCATCACTGGACCCATTCGATCCTGGAGCATCGAGCCGGAATCTACCAAACGGTGGCGGGGTTTTTCCCCGAACGTTGGTTCTCCATTGCCATGGGTTGGATGACGATCGTAGTGGAACTGATTCTCTTACCCATTCTTTTGCTGATACCGCGTCTGCGGAGTTCCGGGATTTGGTTTGCCATCGCCTTCCATGGGGTCGCGTTGTTCATGACCCGGCAGGAATTCGGCCCATTTTATGCGGTGCTCCTCGTGTCGTATTTGTCTCTGGTTCCTTGGCCCACCGCTCTCTCCGCGGCCAATGCGACCGGCACCCGCTGGCTGAAACGGTTAGATACGTCTCATATGCTGACATTGAACGAATCCGACGAGTGGTTCTTATCAACCGCCGAGCGGCAATTTTCGGGTTTTCGCGCAGTCCAGCGCATGACTTCTCTGTTGCCTCCTCTGTATCTGCTTGGAATCTTTGTTCTTGCAGCGCCCCATGTCGGCTCCATCGGTAAATACGTGGTGACCGTCGTGGGTTTTGTTCTTTACTTTCCGGCAACCGCATATGCCGTAGATTGGATTCGCCGCCGCCCGTAGTCCGACTCGGGATATCCATTTCATGCCGATTCAGTTGCTACTCTATTCGCACTCCCTGCTCTGCCAGAACTTTTTGAACTTTGGCGATGTCTACATTGCGGGGGGAGGTTCCGGTTTGTAGGGAGATTGCAGCGGCGATACCGGCGCCTTGTCCCGTGACGGTGCAGCTCATCATTTGGCGCATTGCGGCGTGAGAGACTTTGTCGCCAGCGACGCAGCGGCCGGCGACGAGGAGGTTTTCGATTTTCTGAGGGACCGTCACACCGTAGGGGACTTGGAAGAAGCGGCCGGTGGAGGGCATGATGGCGATACCGTTGCCGTCTATGAATTCGGGATTGATTCCGATGGAATCGGAGAAGCGGGCCTGGTTTCTGACATCGTCCTCAGTCAGGTTATATTCGCCTTCAATTTTTCGTGTTTCCCGGACGCCGAGTGAGGCCCCCATGGTGCGGAGCTGGGCCTTTTCGAAGCCGGGGGTGTATTTCTTTAACGCTGCAAGTGCCCACATTACATACTGACGGCCTTCCATTTCGGCTTTCGTTAAATCTTCGACGTCGGTGCCGTCAATGTCGCGCACGAAGATGGCATTCATGGAAGGCATTTCTCCAGTCTCGCGAATGCAACTCCAGTAGCTTTCGATTCGGGCGTATTCGGGGATTTCTCCCGCGGCTTTGGCTTTCTTGAAGGGTTCAATTAGAAAGGTACTGAATTCCTGATCTTCCTTTTCGCCGGATGAGTCGCCCCAATCGGCAATGGAACTGGGATTGATGATGGTGTATTCGAGGAATCGCTCGTTGTCGATGCCGCTACAGCCGAAGTTCACGGAGACTTCTTCCAGCGTTTCTTTCGGGTCGATGTGAAACGGAACTCCTGCCCGCGCTGCCACGTCGGCATCGCCGGTTGCATCGATGACGCGTTTCGCCAGAATGGCTTGGCGTCCGGATTTGCTCTCTGTAATCACGCCGCGGATAGTGTCTCCCTCAAGGATGACCTCGGCAATGAGCGTGTGGAAGAGTGGACGGATGCCGGCTTCGAGGACCATCTTATCGGCGAGGAATTTGAAGACTTCTGTATCGAGGACTTCGTAGTACAGAATATTGACGCTGGCACCGGCTTCGCGGGCACGGCGCTCGAACTCGACCCCGATGCCCCCAGCGTCCACCGTTTTGGCATTGGACCGGTACCAGGCTACGGTCCCGATCATGGACTGTGTGATGACGCCTCCAAAACAGCCGGCGCGTTCTACGATCATGGTTTCTGCACCCGCGCGCGCGGCGGCGAGTGCAGCGGCGAGGCCAGCCGGGCCGCCTCCGATCACGAGTACTTCAACGTCGGCGAACACAGGTATCTTTTTGGCGGGCTCTTCGATATAGGTCATGTCAATCGGTCCATTTTATTGTCAAGTTTCATGCAGTGTTTTCGGGTCACGTAGCCGCGAGAATTGTAGCAGAGTGCTTCTTAAACGAGAGAGCGGACGAAACGGTTCAACCAATTTTTTTTTATCCATGCGTCTCCGCACTCAGATTTACGCATGGGTGGTGACGATCGTGGAAGCATAAAGGAGGGTGGTCGAGATTGAGTACTTTATTCTGATGAAATGCTTGTAACTTTTGTTGTGCCACATCTGTATTACTGATAAGATTCTAAATTCCCCGGTCGTTCAATGGAGACACAGAGATGAGACTTTTTTGGGTTGGACTTTTATGTTTTGTAATGAGTGGAATCGCGACGGGCAAGGCACCTGTCCTACTCGAAAAAGATCCAGACGTGTTTCGAATAGGCATTATTCGAAAAAATTCTGAAACCGGAAGACGGTTCAAAAAAGGTATTGAGGACGCTTTAGCCCAAAAAGAAATTTCTGACACGATGACGCTCGTGGCCGATGTTTCCTACAACTTGGAAAAAGAAGGTGTAGAGAAACTCGTCGAACTTGCCGAGAGTGGCGAGGTGGACATTATTTTGGGCCCGACGGAAAGCGGCGTGTACGTCCGTGCTTTCCAGGAAGAGCGAGATCGTATCGTGAAATCGAAAGTGCCCGTCATATCTTCCCAAGTAACAACGCATGTCAAACACGAAATTGGCAGTTGGTTTTTCCGAACCAATGTCAATATCGAACGTCGGGCGGAGTCGATGTTCTATTTCTTGAACAAACATTGGATCACTTCGATGACCGTCGTCTTTGCCGATACGACATTTGCAATGAACGCCGAAAACGCGTTTCGCGGCGCCTTGGAAGATACCCGAAGATTGATGGCACTCCCAATCTCCTACGAGGCATACCATTTCGACAATAACAATGTACCGAAGGATTTCGGTACCGCCATTTTGGAGATATTAGAAAAACGTCCGGAAGCCATCGGAATTTTTTCAGAACGGGAGAAAATAGGACCGTTCATTCGCTGTTTGAAAGAACGTGACTGGAAGGCGCAGGCCTATAACCCAATATTTTTTTCTGTCCTGGATGGTCGTGTAATTGATTTGGAAAACGAGGATTTTTATTTTACTTCGGTTACAAAGAGCTCGAATCGTGAGCGGGATGATGTGTATTCCCTGGCGTATGACACGACGATGCTTGCGGGCCGCATCATTCGGGTTCTGCCGGATGTACCTTCCGGCAAACCTTCGGCAGAACAGTTTCGGAATCATTTTGAGGCGGTGTTGTCCGACATGGCACCGACGCCGGTACTGGAAGAAAAAGGGAGCGAAGCACCTTCATCGGCGACAGAGGCCGCTGATAAGACCAGTCCTCAAAAAATCGATACTGCCCTCGATTTAGCATTCAAAATAAAAGCGCATACCGCATCGATGACGGGTATCGGCTTTACCAAACATGAGAACAATACTGAATTATGGATTTATAAATGGGAACGAGACATCCCGGAACACCAAGATAAAACCGTTTCGACGGGCTTTTTCGCCCGGCTCATGAAGAAAGTCGTGCTTCTTCATAGCCGACACGGATTTGCCACGTGGCTCAATTTCCTATTGCTCTTGTCAGTCGTGTCATTTGTCTCGACAAGGGATATACGTAAACAATGGGGCGGAAAAGTGCCGTTTTTGCTCATAAGCTGGCACTATTGGGTCTTTCTCGCATTCAATATGACCGTGACGCTGGGTCTTTTTATCTGGCTTGGTGAGTCCGGGGCGATCCAATATGACACCGTTTCGACGACCTTAATCATGGCGGTAACCCCAATGGCCGTGATTCGAACAACAATTTTCGAAACCCGGGCGGGAACGGCGATTGGATTGGGAGAAATGTATGACCAATTCGTCGAGTGGGTATTCGAAAACATCGCACAAAAGAGAAAAGTCGCTTCGCGAAAAATAGTCAACATTGTGGCGTTTAGCAATACATATAACCAGATGGAACGAGAGCTGGAAAGCCATTGGCGCCAGTTGAAGGGCGCGGAACAAAAACGAATCAAGCATCGCTTCGAGACAAGTGTCGACAAAGAAATCAGGTGGCACGAAAAACGTAAAGTGGCTGCTCGGCATTTGACGTACTACATGAGTTGGAACCAGTTGTGTCGCGGAAAACTGGTTCGTGCGGAATGGCGTAAGAAAAAAAATCTATTGATGATTGATCCTGAAGAGGTCGTCAAGGAAACCGCCCGAATTATTTCCGGTGAATCAGAATTAGCGACTGCGTTGGATAACGCGATCAATGGGGCTTGGCTAAAAAAGAGTGAGGGCCATCGCGAGACGCTAAAGGATACCTATGCCGAATATATGGATGACAATTTGTCCAACGAAGAACGCGTGGAAAGTAAAATTTACATACTGTTTTTGTTGACCCAATACACAACCGAAATAATTGGGAAAATCAGGGAGCTCGATGCTGAATTTAAAAAAAATCAATCTGCGGATAAAAACGGCGAAGAGGTAGATGAAAGTGAACTCCTGACGGAAACACCTTCGCCCGATGAGGAAGAGTCCTCCGAAACCGAGGATACATTGGAGACGCCGACATCTGAAACTGACGAGGCAACCGAGCTGGCGTTGGACGACGCTACGGTCGAGGATTCGGATCTGGACGATGGAAATGCACTTCCAGAGGACTCTGTGTTGGAAGACGAAAGCGAGGCTGCCAACGCCGATTCAGACGCGCTATTGTACGAAACGGCGGAAGAGTACGATTCCCCCACGGATACGGAACCGGATGAGATGGAAGACAACATCGCACCGATTGACGAGGAAAATGGCGAGGGTGGCGAAGAATCAAGATAACCTCGGTGCTTCATGGGGCGCATTCAATATCGGTCAGGAACAGTTGATTCCGATTGATTTATTCCCATTCAAACGCACATCTTCTTTTTCGCCAGGGGGGCGGGCATACTTGGGGTGATGAATAGTCGTTTTCCTTTATACACCGATCGGCCAAGAACTCAGTCTGGACGAAACGCATCTGGAAGCCACGTCCAATTGTTCAACCTTCATCAACCATTCTCAACGATCTTCAACCGGAAAAAACGCCGGCGTAGTTGTACGTTTTTGTATGCCGTGCTACGATGCACCCCTTCGTTCATTTTAAAAGGAGTTTTTCGCATGAAATCAATCTGTCGGGTGAATCTATCGCTTTGCATAGCGGTGCTGGCTTTCGGGACCATCGGAGCGTCCGCTTTTGGCCAGGAATCGCTTCGGGAACGGGCAGACCGAATTCATCGTGAGGCGTTCGTGTTGGATACGCATTCGGATACGACGCCGAAGTTTGAGGAGCTTGATTGGGATTTTTCGGTGCGTCATGAAGAGGGGCATATGGACCTGCCGCGGTTGCGCGAAGGCATGTTTGATGCAGTGTTCTGGTCGATCTATATGGGGCGGACGGAAGGCGACGGCACGGCAATCAAGACTGCGGTTCGTCGGATGGACAGTGTCCACGAGTTGGTGCGCAAGTACCCGGACGATTTACTGCTGGCGACGACGGCCGAAGATATTCGCCGGGCTTCAAAAGAGGGAAAAATCGCGTGTCTCATGGGCATCGAGGGCGGACACATTATCGAGAACGAACTGGCCGCGCTGCGCACGTTGTTTCGGTTGGGTGCACGTTATATGACGCTGACCCATTCGTTTAATACGCCCTGGGCGGATGCTTCGGGCGTGGGTGGATCGGTTGCTGGTGAACACGGCGGGCTCACGGCCTACGGCGAAGAAATTATAGCCGAAATGAATCGCCTCGGAATGATGGTGGATATTTCACATGTGGCCGACGATACGTTTTGGGACGCCGTTCGAGTGAGTACGGCGCCGGTCATTGCGTCGCATTCATCGGTACGGGCGTTGGCGGACCATCCGCGGAACATGTCGGACGAGATGCTGAAGGCGTTGGCGAAGAACGGTGGCGTGATTCAGATTAATTTTTACAATGCCTATATTGACCAGGTGCTGGTGGAACAGCAGATGGCGTTACAACCGCGTATTGCAGAGGCCACCGAGAAGTTCAAAGACAAACCGCAATTGTTGTGGCAGGAACGACGACGCATCTATAGCGAAATGGATATGGCGCGGACCAACGGGTCGGTGGTTGTAGACCATATTGAGCATGTGATCAAGGTTGCGGGGGCGGACCATGTGGGGCTGGGCGCGGATTTTGACGGAGTGCCCGCTACGCCGAATGGGCTGGAAGATTGTTCGAAGATCATCTACATCACCGAAGAATTATTGCGGCGCGGGCATAGCGAGGAGACGGTGAAGAAGGTGCTGGGCGGAAATCTTCTGCGCGTGATGGAAGAGGTCGAGCGCGTGGCTGCTGGGGAGTAGGTCGCGCTGGTTGGGGGGAATGGATTATGATGGTGGGGTCTATTTTTTGGGTGAGTGATTTATGAATGAGAATGATGTAGTGGAAGAGGCGGCCGGGGAAGAGGAATCTTCGGGGGCGGAGCGGTTTTCGAAGAAGAAGATTCTGCGGATCTTGACGGGCGGTGCGTTGATGGGCACAGCGGACGTGGTGCCGGGCGTATCGGGCGGCACGATGCTGGTGGCAACGGGGCTGTACGATAATTTTATCGGGTCGGTGGCGGATGTTTCGCGGTTTAAGTTCAGTCGTGGCGCGATTTTGTTTCTGGTGTTTCTCGGGTTGGGCGATGTGACGGCGATCCTGACGATGTCGGGTGTGGTCGAATGGGGTTTGACGAATTTTCAGCACATCATGTTCGCGTTGTTTATCGGGTTGACGTTGGGTGGCGTTCCTTTGTTGGCGAAATCAATTCGGCCGTTCCGGGGGTCGAGTGTGGTGGGGATGTTTGTTGGCTTCTTGTTCATGATCGCGATTTCGTTTGCGTTACGAGAACTCAATCTGCCGATCAATTTTGCGATTTTGTTTATGGGTGGATTCGTGGCGTCTTCTGCGATGGTGCTGCCGGGGATCAGTGGGTCGTATTTGCTGTTGATGATGGGGTTGTACTCGCCGATTTTGACGGGCGTTTCGGAGTTTAAAGATGCGTTAAAGGCCATGGACGTCGGCGGCGTTTTGGAGACCGGCTTCGGAATTGGTGTGCCGGTTGCGTTGGGCGTGGTGTGCGGTGTTGTTCTTTTGACGAATACGGTGAAATTTGTACTGCACAAATACCATGAAGCAACGGTGGGTGTTTTGCTGGGGCTTCTTCTGGGATCGGTCGTTGCGTTGTTTCCGTTTCGAGCACCCGGCGAGAATGATCTTTTTGAAGAGGCGGCAGCGATGAATGCAATCAATGTCGGTGTGGTTTTGGGTTGCATTGTGGTCGGTTTTGCGCTGACGATGGCGATTGGTCGTTTGGGCGGTGAAGGCGGCGGGACGTTGATGAAGAAGGCGGTTTGAGTCTCGTAGTTCGAATCCCTTTTCTTTTGGGTTTTCAGGCGTTTCCAAGATGAAGGAACCCAAGTCCTTTTTATAGTATCTTACCGGTGGATAGTATCGAACAAAACGAAAGGGTTGAGCCGTGTCTAAATTTTTGTCTTCGGTATTTGTAGTTACATTCGGGATTTCGATGACGTGTTTTGGGGGGACGGAAATAGAGGGACTCATTGCGCATTATCCGCTTGACGGGGATGCGAAGGATTGGAGCGCGAATAGTTCTGATGGACGTATCGTCGGGGCGAAACCTGCTCGGGGCGTGAATGGGAAGGCGAAGACGGCGTATAAATTTAACGGGGAGACGGATTACATTCACTTGCCGATCAATATTAATCCGAGTCGACATGCAGCGTTGACGATGACGTTGTGGGTGAATGCGGAAGACTTGGAACGACGGCAGTTGATCATTTCGAATGATGACGGGCGTTTCGATCGATCATTGCGCTTGACGGAATCGAGACTCGCTTTGGGTTGGACGGCGTATTGCGGTGGGAACAAGAAGGTATTGGGGTCCGAGCCGACCGTGAAGAACGAGTGGGTGTTTCTGGCGGTGGTTTATGATCAGGAAAAGGCAACCGTGGATCTATATGTGAACGGAAATCATTATCAGAAGACGGAAGCGAAAATTGGTCGGGGCCTCAATTTCGTTTCGTTGGGATCGAGTCCCACGACGGGGCGGCACTTCAAAGGTCGGATAGACAACGTACGGATTTTTGACCGCGCGTTGAGTACGAACGAAATTGCAACGGTGCGCGGGTTGGGCCAGAATTAGACGAACATTGCATCGTCACTAAAGCGAGTACAAGAATGCTATCAGTGCCGCTCGATCTTTCACATCCGATTGCTTGAACGCGTCCAGTGCGTTCTCGGCTTCGCCGCCATGCCATAGAATGGCTTCTTCAATGGTTTTGGCTCGGCCGTCGTGCATGAGGCCAAGGTTTTCTTTCTGGTCTTTTCTCCGGGGTCCGTTGAGGCGGACGATTTCGTTGAGGCCAATTCCCCAAAGCGGCGGCGTGCGCCATTCGGTTCCGGTGGCGAGGAAATCGGGGCGGTAGTCCGCAAGTTCTTCACCCATGTCGTGGAGGAGGAGATCCGTGAACGGCTGGAGTTTCTGATTGGATAGTACCGGGACGGTGGGGTGAACGCCGGTGGTTATCGAGGGGGTATGGCATTTGGCGCATTGCATTTCCGCGAAGAGTTCTTCACCGCGGCGAATCGTCGGATCGTTGACGTTTCTGCGGGCTGGGACGGCCAGAGTTTGCATGTAAAAGGTCATTTTGTCGAGTTGTTTGTTGGTCATTTCGTAGCCGATGCCATCGTCGCCCGTGGGGGCGTTTTGGGCTTCGACCTGGGGTTTCGAGAAGCCGTGGTCGGGGAACATGGAGGTGGTGATGCCTACATCCCCGAGTGCTGCACCGGCGCTCTGTTGCCGGACGCTGGGTTGATTGGCTTTCCATCCGAAGCGACCGAGGGCGGTTTTATCGTTGGTCACGTCGTGGACATAGTTGGGTCGACCGGAGATGCCGTCGCCGTCTGCATCGTTGGGATCGGCAAGGGCGAGGATGGTGCTTTCGTCGATGGCTTCGAGGAGGCCGACGCCAAATACGGCAGGGGCTACGCGAAGGGACGTCAAGGTGTTTTCGCCGAGGGGACCGTATGCGAGATCGACGACGTTTATTTCGGGTCGTCGGAGTTCGTAGGGGGCGCCGTCGGGATATTGGCCTTCGATCTTGTGCCACGTGATCGATGCGCGGCCTTCGGGTTTTACGCCGAGGATGGCGCGATCGTTGAGTTGGCCTCCGTAGACGGAATGGGGGACGGGGTCGCTGTCGGGCGTTTCGCCGGGTGCGGACAGCCGGAGCAGGATGGACATGAGCGGTTCGTCTGAGCCTTCGGGAGCGATACCGCGTCCGTCGCGGGTGTGGCATGCGGAGCAGGAAACGCGGTTGAAGAGGGGGCCGAGACCGTCCAGCGATTTTACGGAAGCGGGTGCGGTGACCCAGTTGGTGTTGAACAGGCGGTTGCCCGATGTGAAGTTACGCAGTTCACGGATAGGTAAATTCGGTGCGTGTTGTCCGAACGCTTTGGAGGTTTGATCGAAGACGGTTAGCGCACCTCCGGACAAAGCACGTTCGTCGCGAGGCGCATCGTCAGCGACGGTGGCCGCACTCAACAGTGTGAGCGCCATGATTCCTATGGCACGAAAAAATTTGATCAACACGGTTTCTCTGAGGTTATTCGCCGGCGATTTTTACTTCGATGCCCATGGCAGTGCCGGCTTCGACGAGTAGTTCGGCCTGGGTATACAGGGCGTCAACGAGATTTTCCAAGGGTTTCCGTAGGGGGTCGCCTTCGGGGGATGCGAGGATTCGGTCGACGGGATTGGATACGGATCGTGCGAGGGTGAGGGTTCTGGCGTTCGCAGCGTCCAGCTTTTTCGCGAGCGCCGGAGATTTTTTCGCCAACAGATCGGCAATGCCCATACCACCTACGTTTTCGTATTCTCCGTTGTAGAGATTGCAGATGCCCTGGACGTTGGTGACGAAATCACGGTGGGTATTGTCGGAGAAGCAAGAGTGTTCGTCTTCCTGATCGCCGCTGTCGAGGGCGACGGCAATACGTTCCGAGGCGAGCTCAAAGCCGCTGAGGGTGGCCATGGCGGTCATAATGTTTCCCAGGGCTGCGTTTGGATCCTGTCCCAAAAATGCATTGCGGTAGTTGGCCAATTTTTCGGGACTCCACGCGTTGACCAGCATCTCCAGATCGGCTACGAGGAGATCGGTGACCGATTTCAGATAGGTCTTACGCCGGGATACGGATTCGCTGTCGCCCTGGTAGTCGCTGACAGGTCGAGTGCCAGGGCCGTCAACGCTCATGTCTTGTCCCCAAAGAAGGAACTCTATGGCGTGGTAGCCGGTGGTGACATCGGCTTCGTCGGTTACAGCATTTTGCTCGACCAAGGATTCGACCGTGATAGGAGCGGCCCCGTTGTTAATGATGCCGGCGTTGGGATTGCCTTTCACGTAATCAATGAAGGCTTCGTTGAGGGGCCACGCGTTGAGCTGGCCTTCAGGCCCTTCGATGCCTTCGGGCAATCCGGCTTCTGTGCCGATACCGTCGATGGGTCCGTTCGAGAACCGGAAGACTTCCGATTGACCGTAACTTTCGCGGGAAACCAGCCATGCGTTCTTAGCTTTTTTGAGGTTGCGATTGGTGGGTTTGATCAATAGTTTGTCGATCGCGCGTTGGAGATCGACGGCATCTTCATGGGCGTCGCTGTAATTCTCGAAGACAATATCGGCGTAGTTTCTCATTACGCTTTTGTCATCGGCGTGAGCCCATGTGCACGGGGTGTTGAACGCGACCACTGCGGCCGCGATTACGAACTTCTTGAACATTTCATTTCCTTCTTTCTGATTTAGAATGACATTTCTATTCGGACGCCTCCGGTAAACGCATTGTCGTTGCTGCTGCCGCCGGGGTCGGAGATATATTGAATATCCGGCTTCACTGCAAACCATGGCGTTACCTGAAGGCGATAAAATATTTCGAAAACTGTTTCGCTGTCTTCATCAAATCCACCGTCGTCGCTGAGTTCGACATGGAACACGCCGAGACCGGCGACATCGTCGTCACGAGAGGGGATGGGGCCCGTCCATTGAAGTCCGGCGCCGTAGTAGCGTTCGGCTTCGAAGAATTTTTCATCGGATACGCCGATTTGACCGAAGACGCCGAGGCCCTGAGTGTTTTCTTCGTCTGTTGGATCTTCGCTACAAAGGAGCTGGTCCCAGGTCAGATAGAACCCGTCGGTGCTTCCGCTGGTGTCGGATTCGTCGAGGCGTTCGACTTCGTCGCCCTTGTACCAGTAGCCCAATCGCAGGTGGCCGGGTTTTTCGCCGATGGAGTAGTGGAAAGCGGGTTCGATCATGAGCATGGGTCCGTAGAGGGCGCCCAACGTATTTCCGATGGAACGACCACCGTCGGGACGTCCCTGATAGAAGCCGAAGTTTATGGAGAAACAATCTGCAGGCTGATACCCGAGGATGATGCCCCAATCCTGATCGGGATAGGTGACTAACGGGATGGTGGGGGAGAATCCGGCGGATGAGTTGAGAAATTCACCTCCGTATTCGACGAAGGCGAAATCTGCGTTCGATTCCATTTTTCCGATTTTCAACATGAATTTCTCTTCTGCAAAATTGTGGGCGTACCAAAATTCAGAAATCTGTGTGTAGCCGTCCGCGTCCATGTTGGACAGCACCTGAAAATCGCCGACTTCATTTTCGGTGATGCCATTGCCGTGTTGGTGTTGGACATGCATAAAAAATTGTCCGTTGTCCCACCAGCCGACGGCTTCTGTATCCAATTCGCCGGCGAGGCTGATGTCGCCGCGGTAGTCGCTTCCTTTTTCGATGCCGCCGTCGAAGTTTCGAAAAAACTCGGCGGTATAGGTCAGGTCGTACGTAACTCCGTGGCTTTCAAGGCGACTACGAATGCCGCCCCAGTCTCCGAAGAGGTGGTCTCGATTTCTTACGGAAAGTTGTTCGTTTCCTTCTTGTGCATGTGCATTTTGGTCTGCAAATCCGGTGATGATTGCCAGAATCATCCCGATGCCGGTGTAGTACCAGCGTTTCATAATGGTAACTCCTTTAAGTTTAGCAGATCAAATAGTTTTTAAGGAGAACATTTGATCTGTATAATGAACAGGTATTGATTCGGATTTCAATAGTTTACTTAGGGTAACTTTTTAACCCTAGGGAAATCCAGTGGAAATTCGGCCAATGATCGATTGGGTGTGATCCTGGGAGGGCTCGACGTCGCGGACGACGGTACGATTTATGTGGCTAGGCCGTTTTTGTTTTGGAGTATTGGTATGCGGAAGTAACGAAGTCGGAGACGTGGATGCCGCGAGTTCGAAAATTATCGGCTGACGGTTCGGTGGCTGTGCTGCGCACGTTCAAGGAATTGCCAAGACGAGATCGTTGAAGAATGGTGACGTAAATGTAGTCTAGCGATGGGAATTGATACGAAGGAATTCTAAATTAACTGCAAGACTTTGAGTTCTTCGTGCATTTTCTCTTTTTCGACCGGTTTGATTACGTAGCCGTCACAAGCGTTTCGGAAACTTTCGACGATAGTCTTTGGACCCCTCTGGCCGGTCGTCATTATAATCTTCACCCCATCTCCCAACAGGATTCCGGCAGTCTCTTCTTCGGCGCGAATGGCTTTCAATGCTTCGCGTCCGTCCACACCTGGCATAATCATATCGAGGCATACGAGATCGAAGGCGGCTCCTTCTTCGCGGGCGCCGCGTACGGCATCGATGGCTTCACGTCCGCCTGTCGAAAAGCGTACCGAACCGTAATTTTCCATCAAATCCTGCAAGACCAACAGGTCAAGAGGTTCATCATCAACGATGAGTGTCTTCATAATGCGTACTGCCCCCTAGTGTCACGTGTCCAACAGGGGTATTCTACTCCTTTTTTTGAATTCTGGCAACAGAAAAACTGGAAAAACGTAAAGATCTGGTATATTGCGACTTTTTTCATAGGTATTATGCGTGGAATGCGGAGTCAAAGTTGTTGCCAAATTCTTGGACTTGCATTACTATATTAACCATCCAATATATATGAGTAGTTTCGAACTTTTTCGGGGGAAAAAGAAATGCGCACGAGAATTCTTTATTTTGCGGCCTTATTGGTGTTTTTGACGGGGGGAATCGGCCAAGCAGCTGACGACAACACGAAGCCCAGCACCGAGGAATTGCTTGGTCTAATCAATACTTTACAACAACAGATTTCCAAGATGGGCGGCGAGCTGAAGGCGCTCAAAGAACAGCTGAGTGAAACAGTTTCTGTGGTGGAAGCGGCACCCCCGGAGGAAGAGCCGGTGACTGCCGTCGCGCCAACCCGTACAAACCAATTCGGTTTTTATTGGAAAGACGGGATACGGTTGGATACGGATGATGGTGCATTCAAACTCAAAATTAGCGGCCGTATTCAAAATGACTGGGCGTGGTTTGATGATAGTTCGGGGTTACGCGCAGCGTTCGGTGACAACGAAGACGGGACCGAATTCCGTCGCACGCGTTTGTCGGTTGGCGGAACGATTTATAACGATTTCGAATTCAAATCTCAATACGATTTTGCGGATGGGATGGGCGAATTCAAAGACATGTTTATCGCGGCGAAAAATATTCCGGTGATTGGCCGTGTGTCAGTAGGGCAATTCAAAGAACCGTTTGGTTTGGATGAGAATACGAGCAGCAAATACATCACGTTTATGGAACGCAACCAGGCGTCAGAAACATTTTCTCCAGGACGCAATACGGGGATCATGGCGAATAACCAAGTGCTGAATGATCGAATGACATGGGCGATTGGTGTATTTCGTTCGACGGATGACTTCGGTGCAGGTTCTGATGACGGCGGGTATAACGTGACGGGTCGTTTGACTGGGTTGCCGTGGTATCAAAACGAAGGTGAGAAACTGCTGCATATGGCAGTTGCATACAGCCGACGAAATGTAGACGACGAACTTGAATTCGATTCGCGTCCGAATTCGCATTTGGCCGAGACGTATTTGGCGACGGATGTATTTGATGTGGATGAGATGGATCTATTTGGTGCTGAACTGGCGCTTCAATGCGGGTCCTTTTCGCTTCAATCGGAATTTTTTATGGCGGATGTCGACACGGTCATGCTGGGAAGCCGAAGTTTCGGCGGATACTATGTGCAAACGGGATATTTCCTGACGGGCGAACATCGGCCGTATGAAACGGAAGAGGCAATTTGGGGCCGGTTGAAGCCGAACAAACCATTCAGTATCCGGAATCGCACGGGAGCCGGGGCTTGGGAAATTGCGCTTCGCTTTGGGGAAGTGGACCTGAACGACGGCGCGATTCGCGGGGGTGAGGAAGAAAACACCACATTGGCGTTGAACTGGTACCTGAACCCGAATTTACGGGTAATGTTCAACTATATCCATGCAAAAATCGACCACGACATGTACGACGGTACGCTGGACACATTTCAGACCCGTTTTCAGGTAGATTTTTGATATTAATGGCATATTTTAATTGGGGTTATTTAGTTCAAGATTTGGACTTCAGTAATCGGGGGTAGCGGAAATGGAACGAGTTTTAAAGGTGGCTGCATCGGCTCTTCGTGTAGGTGGTATTTGTTCAATCGTCGTATTATTTACGTTGTCCGGTTGTGGCGACGCAGAGCCGCTCGCGGTTTCGGCGACCGGCGGGTCGACGGGTCCTTCTGAGGACGCGATTCCAATTCGTATTGGTACGGTGGGTAGTGATGTGATGGATGAGGTACAGACTTTTCAACCGTTGATCGAGTATTTGAACCAGCAACCTGAATTGGCGGCGTACCAGTTCAAAGCGGTTGCAGCACCGGATTACGATTCGATGGTTCGCATGTTGGTGGATAAGAACGTTGAGATTTTTGTGGACAGCCCCTTTCCTATCGTGCAGTTGAGGGACCGGGCAAATTTAAAGCTACTTCTTCGTCGTTCCAAAAAGGGTGTGAAGGAATATCATAGCGTTCTGTTTGTGAAAAAGGATTCGGGGATTGATTCTGTCGAGGGGCTGTTAGGTAAAGCCATTGCTTTTGAGGACCCCTCGTCGACGAGCTCGTATGCGTTGCCGGCAGCTTCGTTGAAACAGGATGGAATGACGCTGGTTTCCCTTCCAAGGGCAGATAGTTCGGTACCGGACGGAGCAATTGGCTACGTATTCAGTGAGGACGACGACAACACTTTCCTGTGGGTGATTAAGGGGAAAGTAACAGCCGGGGCAACGAACAACGTCGATTTCGACGGATTACCTCTGGCCCAGCGCGATCAGCTTTCAATCATTTACGAAACAAAAAAGGTAGCACGACACATTGTCTCCGCGCGGAGCGATCTTGAGGAAACTTTCATCGAGCCATTTACGGCGGCTTTAATTCAAATGAGTGAATCTGAGTCGGGAATTGCAGCATTGATGAAGTTTGAAAAGACCGGTGGTTTTGACCGGGTGCCCGACGAAGAAGCCATGATACGAGAGATTTCTGAACTTATCGAAACGCTCGAGTAAAATGAAGCGAACTAGTAGCATACAATCCAAGTTAGTTCTTTTTAGCGTACTCTTGATCGCGAGTATCGTGCTTTTACTCGTGCCCATCATCACGGGGATGTCGATCAAGAATATTGATGAGCAATCCGAAGGCGCTGCGTTGAGCGTCTTGAGCGTGATGGCAGTGACTTTAAAGGAGGACTTTTACCAACTTCGTGTCAATGAAATCCGAATCGCGTTGGTGGGAAGCGCGCAACATCTTCCTGTGCTTTCCAGCTACGCTTTAGATGCGGACGGAATCGTCCTTTCGGATGGGAATGGCGACAATTCGGAAGTGGGTGGCCGATTGGATTCGGAGTTCGTGGATAGACTGATCCGTGAAGAAAAGTCCATGAGCGCCGTAATTGATGGTGAACGTTGTGCGGGAATGGTCGTGCGAGCTCCGGACAATGAAGTATTGGGGTACCTTGTTTTGAAATTGTCGCGAGACAAGGAAAGAAGTCTCGTGACCAATGCGATCGTATTTGTAACGCTTGTGTCGGTTTTATTGATATTGGTCACGTCGTGGGTCGCAGGGAGATTTGCAGCTAAGATTGTCAAACCTCTAACGGAGCTCAGTGAAAACGCTACGGCGATCGGAAAGGGGGAGTTCGGGCGAAAAGCAAAAATCGTTTCGCAAGACGAGGTAGGTCAACTCGCGGCCGCATTTAATGTGATGGCCGAAAAACTTCAATCCAGTTTTGTCAATGTAACCGAGTTGAAGCAAGCGGAAGAAGAACTTTTGACCTCGAACGAGCATTTGATGGAGGCGGTGGGTGAAGCCAAAAAGATGGCGGAAAAGGCGGATGAAGCGAACCGAGCCAAGAGTGAGTTTTTGGCGAACATGAGTCATGAGATTCGTACTCCGATGAACGGCGTTATCGGCATGACGGGTTTATTACTGGACACGACTTTGGACGAAAAGCAGCGTCACTATGCGTCCACGGTGCGCGCGAGTGCTGATTCACTCCTTGGGTTGATCAATGACATTTTAGACTTCTCGAAAATCAATGCGGGCAAATTGGAGTTGGAAATCCTTGATTTCGATTTGCGGAGTCTTTTGGGTGATTTCGCGGACATGATGGCACTCAAAGCGGAAGAAAAAGATTTAGAATTGATTTGTAATGCGATGCCTGAAGTGCCTTCGTATTTGCGGGGCGACCCGGGCCGGTTACGCCAGGTATTGCTGAATTTGGCGTCGAACGCGATCAAATTTACGTCGGGCGGAGAGATCGTGGTTACGGCGAGTCTTGAATCGGAAACGGATTCGGACGTACGGGTTCGTTTTTCTGTGCGTGATACCGGAATGGGGATTCCTAAAGACAAGCAGAATCTATTGTTTCAGCAGTTCACGCAAGCGGATACTTCGACTACGCGGCGATTTGGGGGAACCGGTTTGGGCCTGGCAATATCCAAGCAATTGGCCGAGGCTATGGGCGGCGCAATCGGCGTGATTTCTGAAGAAAACGAAGGATCGGAATTTTGGTTTACGGCTGAATTCCCGAAACAAACGGAACATCGACAGGAATTGATCTTGCCCGCTGACCTGCGCGGGGCCCGGATTCTGGTGGTGGACGACAATGCTACCAATCGTGAAGTTCTGATGGTTCAATTGACGGACTGGGGTGCGCGTGTCGCTGAGGCGGACGACGGCGATTCAGGGCTTCACGCTCTCAAGGACGCCGTCGACGTGGGCGATCCGTTTCAGATTGCTATACTCGATATGCAGATGCCGAGAATGGACGGCGAGCAAATGGGGGCGGCGATTCGAAATGATGCGATGCTCAAGAAGACCCGATTGGTGATGATGACATCTGCGGCTCAACGTGGAGACGCACGACGAGCAGAGGATATTGGCTTTGACGCTTTTCTCGTGAAACCTGTACGGCAATCTGATTTGTTCGCGAGTTTGGCTGGCATTCGGAAGGCGTCCCCGGCAGAATCGGACCAAACGATGTTGACCCGTCACAAACTTCGCGAGATGCAGCGGAGTACGGCGCGCATTTTATTGGCCGAGGATAACATCACGAACCAAATGGTGGCACGTGGGATTTTGAAGAAGATGGGCCTCAGCGCGGAGGCGGTTGCAGATGGGGCTGAAGCGGTACGAGCGCTCGAAGAGATTGATTATGATTTGGTGCTGATGGATTGTCAGATGCCCGAGATGGATGGGTACGAGGCCACGCGAGAAATTCGAAGTCCGGAATCCAGCGTATTGAATCACGCTGTACCCATCATTGCGATGACGGCGAACGCGATGGTGGGTGACCGCGAAAAATGCTTGGATGCCGGGATGGATGACTACATTACGAAGCCGGTCGAGCCTTCGGCTTTGGCCCTCACGCTCGAAAAGTGGCTTGACCCGAAGCCACCCGAAGAAGACTCAAGCCAGCAGTATGAAAACGCGGACTCATTTGATACCAACGTTTTCAATGAAACGGCCCTATTGGAACGGTTGCTGGGCGACAAGAAGCTCGCTCGATCTATCGTGGGCCTATTCGTCGATGAGTTTCCTCGACAATTGGAATCGCTGAAGGAATGTGTAAACTCGGGAGATGTTTCGGGTGCTTCGACCCAAGCGCACGCTATCAAAGGTGCGTCGATCAATGTGGGCGGCGAATGGGTGGCGGCAGTTACGGACCGAATAGAGAAAGCGGTCGAGACCGGCAATTTGAGTAAGGCCGAGGATGAGATAGCAGAGTTGGAAACGCGTTTTGATAACATGCGCGAAGCAATGGCACACTTGCTTTAGTTCGAATCCGTCCTGCAATTTTATCCTACCCGATTCGACTAGAAAGGTTTCTCATGGTCAATTCCTCCGGTGCGAACCATGGTCTAGATTCAGTTTGTCGAGATGCGCTTGTACATCAATATGAGGCGTTGGCACAAATGCTTCGGAATGTTTTGGAGTCGTGTCCTGATGAACAGTGGACGGCGGAGCTTGATGGAATTCCGTTCTGGCATATCGCGTATCACACGATCTATTACTTAGATTTGTATTGTGGGGATTCGGTGGAATTGAAGGAGGGGTTTGAGACGGTTTCTTTTGCTGTTGAGGGTGATTCGGATTTGGGTGTAGCGACATCTCGATTGTTTTCGAAGTCGGACTTACTGGGGTATCTGGATGACACGGAACGAAAGTGTATCGGTATTATTCGGGATTTGGATGCTGATGCGTTGTCGCGTCCGACGGCTTTTGAATGGAAAGTGGGTCGGAATGTGTTCGAACTTCTGTTGGAGAACCTTCGCCATTTGAATCATCACATCGGGCAACTTCATTCGATTTTGAGGTATGAGACCGGGACTGCGCCCGGTTGGATAGGGCGTAAGACTGTATGAATTTTGTCTATTTTGAATCCTTCAATTCGACCGCATTCGAATTTTCAGCTTCCTTTTTCTTACGGTAAATTTCTGTGATAAATACGTCATCGCCGTTCTTCTTGGCAGATACCAAGACTTCAAATGTAGCTCGGTCTTTCGTGTTGATCGTAAAGAGAGTTCCGCGGAAGAACGAGCCTCTCCGAATGACTTCGAGTTCCTTAATCTGATTGAAATGGGCCGCCGCGACCCACCGCTCTTCTCCGAAAATCTGGTAGGAGATTACGCGTTTATCTGTAACGAGATTGCCGTCTTCTTCGATCGAAAAGACCCCTCCTGAATAGAACCAAACGATTTCTTCTTCTGGATCGATGATGCCTTCTGTGAGGAGGAACTTGTAGTCCTCAGGAGTAACTTCGGACCCGGGAATAACGTGTGAGGGTGGCCCAGTGGTTCGAAAATATTGATAGACCACGGCGACGGACGCGGAAATGATGATGACGGTGGTGATGAGCGTGAATTTCAATGATGGTGTTTTGGAAGGGTTTTTTTTGCCACGGACCAATTCTCGGTATCTGAATGTTGCAGGGATGGCTCTGGCGTAGAACACCAGGAAGGGGAACGCGAGGAGTGTGCCTGGGCGATGCATGTCGAAGAGCCCGACGTACATTGAATAGAGATAGTTCAGCGCGAGAAGTACAGCGGCGGTCCGTGACCTTGCAAACAAGAAACTCGCGCAGACTAACAGGAAAACGGTGTCGATATAATTCAGGGGGTCGTCGTATTGCGCGAAGGCATAGCCATTTTCAGATACGTTCTTGCCGGCGTCAAGAAGGATCGCAGCGGAAACGGTTAAGAACGAAATTATGGATTGAAGATATCCGAACATGGCGCCGTGACGGATGGCGAGTTTTAGTTTCGCAGGGTCGTATTCTGATTCATTCAGTTTTGGACCCAGGTCATTGTCGGAGCTATCGTCCAAAGGCTAGTATTTTCGGACGATATTGAAGAAGTCGATGATTTTGGCCATGTTTTCTTTGTTTTGGGAGATGAAGAGGGAGTGGTCTTCACCGGGGATTTCGACGTAGACATATTGCATGCCGAGTTCGGCCATTTTGGCGACCCAGGAGCGCATGGAGGCGAGGGGTACGTATTTATCTTCGGTGCCCATCAGGGCGATGATGGGGATGTGTTTGATTTTTTCGAGTTGGTCCGGCTTCAAGTACGGTGCGGGTGCGACAACGCCGAGTGCGGCCCAGATATCTGGGTATTCGGAAGCGATCCGATAGGTGCCGCCGCCGCCCATGGAATGTCCCCATAAGTAGATTCGTTTTTCGTCGATCGTGTATTCGTCGCGCACGAGCTTCAGGACATTCATGACGTCCAGTTCGCTTTGTTTTGCAAATGGATGTTTGGGGCGAGACCCGTACCACCCGTCGCGCACGTATCCGAGAGGTGTCACGACGATGTATCCACCGCGTTCGGCTTGATCGAGGAAGCCTTGGTAGCCCATGAGCCAATCGTATTGGCGACCGAGTCCATGGAGCGACACGATGAGGGGGTGTTTTTTGGTTTTATCGTAGGTGGATGGAACGAAGACGGCGTAAGGGATTTCTTCGCCGTCTTCGAAGGTATAGGATTTGTGGAGGACGCGGGGATCCTGGTTGGAGCGTTCGTTGGAGTTTTCCGCACGCTCCGCAGTCGCGAATCCGGCGATGAACAGTGTGGTGAGTACGAGTGTTACACGATTTCGAATGTTCATCATCGGTTCTCCTTGATTATGCGTTTACGTTAACGACAACGCGTCCTCTGGTCTGTCCGGCCAATTGTTTTGGTGTGGTGTCGACCGCTTCTGACAGGGGGATTTCGACCATCATGCTTTCGAGTTGGTCAATGTTGAGGTCCGTTGCGAGGCGATTCCAGGCTTCGACTCGTTTTGCCTTGGGAGCCATGACGCTGTCGATGCCGGCGAGCGTTACGCCGCGTAGGATGAAGGGCATTACGGTGGCGGGAAAATCGAAGCCTTGTGCTAATCCGCAGGCGGCGACGGTTCCGCCGTATTTTGTTTGGGCGCAGACGTTGGCGAGGGTATGGCTTCCGACGGCATCTACGGCACCGGCCCATCGTTCTTTACCCATGGGCCGTCCCTTTTCAGAGAGTTCGTTGCGGTCGATGATGTCGGATGCTCCGAGTGCCTTGAGATAGTCGGCTTCGTCGGCACGGCCGGTGGACGCGATGACGTTGTATCCGAGTTTGGCGAGGACGGAGATGGCTACTGAACCTACGCCACCGGCGGCGCCGGTTACGAGGATGTCGCCCTGGTCGGGGGTGACGCCATTTTTTTCAAGGCCGAGAACGCAGAGCATGGCGGTGTAGCCGGCGGTGCCGATTCCCATGGCCTGTTTGGTGGTGAAGGCATCGGGCATGGGGATGAGCCAGTCGCCTTTCAAGCGTGCTTTTTGAGCGAGCCCGCCCCAGTGTGCTTCGCCAACGCCCCAGCCGTTCAGGATGACTTTGTCGCCTGCGCTGTAGTCTGAGTTGGAGCTTTCTTCGACGGTTCCGGCCAAGTCGATCCCGGGGACCATGGGGAAGCTGCGTACGACGGGGGATGCGCCTGTGATGGCGAGGCTGTCTTTAAAATTCAGTGTGGAATAATCTACGGCGACGGTTACGTCACCCTCGGGCAAGTCGCCTTCATCTACATCGGATAGTGCTGCGCTGTAGTTGTCGTCATCTTTGTTAATTACTATTGCTTTCATTAGAAAAAATCCTTTCTAAAAAGGGGTTTTGAATGGTTCGTGAACCAGACACTATAGCTGGATACGGAACGGGCATCAAGCCTACGCGCGTGTCTTGAGCCGGAATTCCTGGAGAGAACAATAAAGAACGGGGACTACGAAGACCGTGATTATGACGACCGTCATGCCTCCGATGAGGGGTAAGGCCATGGGGATCATAATGTCCGAGCCACGTCCGGTGGAGGTGAGAATTGGGATGAGGGCGAGAATCGTCGTCCCTGTGGTCATGAGGCATGGACGAATGCGTCGACGTGCGGCGGCTATCGTTGTTTCACGAATAGATTTTTCAGAATCAGGCTTATTTTTTTTGAAACTTTGTTTGAGATAGGTAGCGAAGATGACGCCGTCATCGCTGGCGATTCCGAATAGAGCGAGGAAACCGACCCACACGGCGACGCTCAGATTTCGGTCGTGGATCTGGAAGAGGTCTCTCATGTTGGTGTCGAGGATTTCGAAGTTCATGAACCAGTCCTGGCCGTAGAGCCAGAGCATGATGAAACCGCCGGCCCATGCGACGAGGATTCCGGAGAATACGAAGAGGGTGGTCGATACGGCGCGGAAATGGAAATAGAGGATCAGGAAGATGATGAACAGCGCCAAGGGAAGTACGACGCGTAATTTTTTCTCGGAGCGAATCTGGTTTTCGTAGTTGCCTGCGAAACGGTAGGTGATACCTGGCGGTAAGATCAGCGTTTTGTCTTCGATCTTTTGCATCAGGTAGGCCTGCGCGGCTTCGACCGCATCGACTTCGCTGTATCCCGGATTTTTGTCGAAGATCACGTAGCCGACGAGGAAAGTATCTTCGCTCTTGATGGCTTGGGGGCCCGGTCGGTATTGGATCTTCGCCAATTGACCCAAGGGGATTTGTGCGCCTTCGGAGGATTCGACGAGTACGCGTTCGAGGGTGTCGAACTGGTCGCGGAACTCGCGCTGGTAACGGACCCGAACGGCGTATCGTTCGCGGCCTTCAATGGTTGTTGTCAACGCCCGTCCGCCGATGGCGATTTCGATGACGTCCTGTACTTGGCGGATATGCACGCCGTAGCGGGCGATGGCGCTTCGATCGAGGATAATTTCCAAGTAGGGCTTTCCAACCATCCGATCGGCGACGACGGCTTCTGCGTTTATTTCCGGGATCTGTTTCAACAAGGCTTCGATTTCGACGCCTGCTTTCTCAATGGTATCGAGATCAGGGCCGTAGACTTTGAGTCCCATGGGCGCTCGCATGCCGCTTTGGAGCATGATGATTCGTGCGGCGATGGGTTGGAGTTTTGGGGCGCCGGTCATGCCCGGAACTTTTGCCACACGGGCGATTTCTTTCCAGATGTCGTCTTCGCTGCGAATGGAATCACGCCATTGACGGAAGGGTCTGCCGCGAAAGTCAGGTATGAGTTCGCCTTCTTCATTCCGGATGAACTCGTTTTCGGTCGTATCAAACTCGAATCGGATTGGTTTTCCGTTGATGTCGGAGATGTATTCGGATTTGTAGCTCACGACGGTTTCGACCATGGATACGGGCGCGGGATCGAGGGGGCTTTCGACGCGGCCGATTTTGCCGACCACGCTTTCAACCTCGGGAATGCTGCTGATGGCCATGTCCTGGAGTTGGAGCATCTCGGTGGCTTTGCCGATCGACGCGTGGGGCATGGTGGACGGCATGAAGAGGAAAGAACCTTCATCGAGAGGTGGCATGAACTCTTTACTGAGGCCTGGGAATTGAGTGTCCAAACGATTCCAGGTGGAAGAAGCCCGGATGCCGTCGCCGTTCATTCCAATCTTGACGAGCGTATTGGGGATGAACGTGAAAACGTTTCCGAAACCCAACCAAACAACGAGGCCGGCCACGACGACGACTGTTGGGATACTTAGGAATATCGTCTTGTTTGCGAGACACCATGTGAGGATTCGTACGTACATGCTTTGAAAGATGAGGAGCGCGATGAGGCTTCCGCCGATGAGGCTTACCACAAAGAGGTGATTGGTATACCCTTTATCGTATCCGAGGGGCATCCATTGTTGTGCCAGGAAGAGGCTGACGAGCAATGCGAGAGTTAGATTCGCGGCGAAGGATATGTATCTCGTTCCAGTTTCAGGTACCGAGGGTTCTACGAGTCGATAGATTCCCAATATGGCGATTGCGAAGCCGGCGATGCCGGAATAGAAAATAGCGACACCGATACCGACCGCGAGAAGTAGCCCGTTGAGGATGGTTCGCATTCTGGGTCTGGGCTTTTCGAATCCGAACATGGCGTGGGCCAAGGGAGGAATGACGGTCAGTGCGACGACGACGGATGCGATGAGGGCAAAGGTTTTGGTAAAAGCGAGAGGACGAAAGAGTTTCCCTTCAGCGGCTTCCATGGTAAATACGGGAAGAAAGCTGACGACGGTGGTCATGACTGCGGTTATCACAGCACTTCCGACTTCTGAGGCGGCGCGGAGCACAACGTCGCGCTTGTTTTCGGTGGGGTTTGCGGCGTGGAGATGCTTGAGGATGTTTTCGCAGATGACGACGCCCATGTCGACCATGGTTCCGATGGCGATGGCGATTCCGGAGAGGGCGACGATGTTGGCGTCTACGCCGAAATGTTTCATGGCGATGAAGCATATGAGGACAGCGAGGGGGAGCAATCCTGAGATCAGAACGGAGCTGCGGAGGTGGAGGACCATGACGAGAACGACGATGATGGTGACGAGGATTTCCTGGGTGAGGGCGGTATTGAGTGTGCCCAGCGTTTCGCGGATGAGGCCGGATCGATCGTAGAAGGGGACGATGGTCAATTGGGAAACCGTGCCGTCGGCCAGTGTCTTACGAGGTAGCCCGGTCGAGATTTCGCCAATTTTTTCTTTGATATTGGTGATGGTTGCCATGGGGTTTTCGCCGTAGCGGGCTATGACGACTCCACCGACGGCTTCCGCGCCCCCTTTATCCAACACGCCGCGGCGCATGGCTGGACCGAGGGCGACGGTAGCGACATTGCGAATGTAAACGGGAACGTTGTTGGTTGTTTTTATGACGGTGCCTTCGATGTCGGCCACGGATTTGATGAGGCCGATTCCACGGATGACGTATTCGACATCGTTGACTTCTATGGTGCGGGCGCCGACGTCGACGTTGGACATGCGGACGGTGTTAAACACTTCGGAAAGGGTGACGCCGTAGGACCGCATCGCGTCGGGGTCGACGTCGATCTGGTATTCCTGAACGAAGCCACCGACGGAAGCCACTTCCGCAACGCCTTCAACACTTTGAAGTGCGTAACGGACGAACCAATCCTGGGTAGAACGCAGTTCGTGGAGGTCCCAACCCCCGGTGACGTTTCCGTTTTCATCGTGGCCTTCGAGGGTGTACCAGAATACCTGGCCGAGTCCGGTTGCGTCGGGGCCCAAGGTTGGTTTTACTTCGGTGGGTAACGTACCGACGGGCAAACTATTGAGCTTTTCCAAAACGCGGGAACGGGACCAGTAGAAGTCGGCATCTTCATTGAAAATGATGTAGATGGAGGAGAATCCGAAGAGGGAAAATGACCGGACCGTTTTTACATCGGGCAATCCGAGTAAGGCGACGGTGAGTGGATAGGTGATTTGATCTTCGACGTCTTGAGGTGAGCGGCCCATCCATTCGGTGAAGACGATTTGCTGATTTTCACCTATGTCGGGTATTGCATCTACTGGAACGGGATCTCTTGGGAGGGCGGTCACATTCCAATCAAATGGAGCGACGAGTATGCCCCATATGACGATAAAAATGACGGCCAATGCGACGACCAATTTGTTGTCGATGCAAAACCCGAGGAAGCGGTTCATCAATGAATTTGAATTTGTTTCGGCCATGTTCGATTCCTACTTAGTGTTGATGGCCGGCATTGTTGGAAGCCGGAGTTTTCAGGAGCGATTTGGATTCAATCCCCTTGTGATGGGTCTTGGTTTCACCGCAGTTCAGCATTTCGGCTCCGTAGTAGGGGTTTCTGAGTTCTTCGCCCAATTGGAGCCAAGACGCGCCTTTTTCGAAAGCCATGGGACAGAAGGCTTCGACGAAATGGGTATCTTCCGAATGACCGAATTTTTTCTCGATTTCCAAAATCGTTTGGGAGACTTGGTCAAATACCGGGCGAATTTCATCGAGTGTGGAGTTTTGGGAGACGGATGCGCTGTTGTCGACCAATGACTTTGACTGGAGCATCCAAACGCTGTGATCGTTTGCGGGCATTCGAACCATATTGACGGAGGCCAATTGAGTGGAAAAATTTTTGAATGCCCGTTGGGCATTTTCCACATCGTCCGATGCCAAAGCTTCCTGGATCCCAAAGTACGTATCATATACGGGGCCAAGCGATGTGATAAACGGTACCAGAGCAGGATCAGCACTTCGATTATCAACACCCATACTAAGCATGCTGGATTGGGCTTTGATTTGCAGGGAGCTATCGATATTGAAGGCTCCATTTACTACGACGTGTTCCCCTTCAGAGAGACCAGATTTTACGAGGAAGAAATCTCCGGCTCTTGAACCGAGGATGATCTCTCTCCCTTCGAAAGTTGGTTTGGTAGCATTTGGTACTTCGACATACACGACAGCACGTTTCCCGGTCTGGAGGACCGCTGTTGCGGGGATCACGAGGGGTTTGGCCTGGTCGTCGGTGGCGGAGGTATATCCGAGTTCGGATGCTTGGACTAACTCCATTCCGCAGATTGGGCAATCTCCGGCCTCGTCTTCAACGATTTCAGGGTGCATGGGGCTGATCCATTTTCCAGCCAGCTGGGGATCCATGACGCGGCCATCGTTGGCGACTTGCGCGTGGACAAGAGCGCGTGCGAACATGCCGGGCTTCAAACGATTCCCCGTATTTTCCACGTTGACGCGAATATTGACTGTTCGTGTCGCCTCGTCGAGAATTGGGTCGATGAAGGCGATTTGGCCTTCGAAGATTTCGCCCGGATAGGCGTCTGTTTGCAGTTGGACTTTTTGTCCAAAATGGAGCCAGGGAAGATCGGATTCGTAGGCGTCGAGACGTACCCAGAGTCGGCTCAAGTCAGCGACTTTATAAATGGGAGTCCCGGTCTGGACATATTGGCCTTCGGTGACGCCTTTTTCGATGACAACGCCTGATTGGGGCGACTCGATCAGCACGTTGTCCTCCGCGCTTTTCCGCTGTTCGATATCTTTGATTTGTTGGTCATTCAGGCCCCACAAACGCAGCTTCTCCCGGGCACTTTCGAGGGCGCGGCGGTCGCTGTTTCGAAGGAATTCACTGGATTCATTGGCGGATTTCTTGACGCGTGCGGCAGCTTCGATGAGTTCTTCCTGGGCACCGAGAAGGTCAGGGCTGAAGAGATTTACCATGTGGTCTCCTTTGGTGACGGAGATACCTGTGTAATCGACGAATAATCGATCGATGCGGCCGGGGACCCAAGCGGATATGGTTTTGACTTTCGTTTCGTCATAGTCGATTTTGCCGACCATTCGAATCTCGGCGTCGACGAATTTTCGTTCGACGGGAGCGGTGACGATTTTGGCGAGGTTGCGATCCTGGTCGGACATGGTAAGTTGCCAAGTGCCTTCTTCGTCAGAAGAATTGGATTCGAGGGGAATCAGGTCCATGTTGCACAGTGGACAGAGCCCGGGTTCGGAACGTTGGATCTGGAGATGCATTGTGCAGGTCCAAATGGTTTTTCCTGCTTCTTCCTTATGGCCAGCGTGTTCGTCGTTGGCAGATTGCATTTCGGGTGAGGGTTTGGAGTTTCCGGATCCCCAGAGAGTTCCAAAGTAAAATACGATTCCGAGCGTCGTCAATATGAAGGTCGGTTTTGCAAGCGTTCTGATTTTTTGAACGATTGGTTTCATTGGAGTTCTCCTCCGGTCAATGCATCGATTGAAGCGAGCGCCTGTTGGTATCGGGAGACGTATCGCCAATAGGAGAGTTCGAAGGTGAGTACATCCCGTAAGCTGTTCATGACGTCGAGGATGCCGCTTTTTCCAGTTTCGTATGCGACTTCGGTCAATTCGACGGATTGTTTTGCTCGGGGGATCAGGGTGTCTTTATACAAACGAATCTGACGATCGGCATCTTCCAATTCGTACCACGCCATTTCCAATTCGGTGGTCAAGTCGTTTTCTTTTTGGTGCAATTGTTTCGAAACGGATGCGCCGTGGTAGCGGGCTTCTTTTTCGGCGGCGTTGTATTTTTTTCTCCAGATTGGAATGTTGATACCGACGGATACCGCGACTGGATCGTCGCCGCTGCCGCTGGGCGTGAATGCGGGGATGGCGCCCCCGAAATCGGAGGAGTCCGCGTCTCGCGTGTTCATGTAGGTCAATCCGACGGTGAAATCGGGATAGCGTTCCAGGCGGGCGTGTTCGGCGTGGGCGTGGCTTTGCTCCTTTCGGGATTGAAGTTCGTGGAGATCAGGATTTAATTTGGCGATTTGTTTACGGAGCGTTTCCAAGGACAACGACCTTGATTCGTGTTCGAGAGGTTTTGGCCACGGTAGTGGATCGGACCCTCGTTCGTTGGTGAGCGCCTTTAGTCTGGCGCTGGATACGGGGCGAATGCCTTCCAGTCGTGCGGCGTCGTTCTCCAGCTTACCGATTTCCAGCTGCAGGCGAATCAAGTCGCTTTGACTGGCCCCGAATTGGACTTGACGTTGAATGATCGGTTCCAAAGATTTGAGCAGTTTCAGGTTTTCTTTGACGATTCGGATTTCCTGCGCCAGATACGCGTAATCATAGAAGCGGCTTTTGACTTCCCTGATGATTTCCAATCGTTCCGATTCGACCTGCCACCACAAGCTTTCTGCGCGGGCTTCTGCGAGGTGCCCTTTGTGAGAGCGTTTTCCTTTCCATGGAATTTTTTGGGAGAGTGATACACGAAAGTTTTGCGGACCGGTTCGGGTTTCGACTTCTTCAATAAAATACATCCAGCTGAGTTCGGGATCGGAAAGCGCGGTTGCCTGGGTAATTCTTTCGAGTGAGGCTTTCCATCGGTTGAACGCGGCATGGAGGCCGGCATTGTTTAACAACGCTGTCTTAATGTATTGACGGAGTTCAGATGGGGTCGCGTGGTCGGAAAACTCCTGGCTTACGTTCGCTGTGTAGTCCTCGTGGAGGTGTTTCTCAATACTGGATTGGCCGTAACCGGTCAAACTGAGTGATACGAGCGCGAGCGTAACGAGGGCGCACTTTGTGTGTCGAAGTAGCATGTTTTGTTTCCTGGTCTAAAACGATGGAGAAGTTCATTTCTGATCAGACGGATCCATTTTGGGCGTTAAACAGAAATGTTGGGACTAGCAGAACAGGAAAGGGTTAGGTTAGAAACGTGCAGTTTGTGAGAAAAAGGTTGCTCGTAGGAATTTCGTTGGTTTGAGACGTGAAGGTGGGAACAGTAGAAACGGTTGGACCCCGAACGGTCACGGTTTCGTTCAGATCGGTTCCAACTTCGTTATGGTTCGAGATCCAGTGGATGGTCGAGTTTGAAGGGGCGGGAATTGAATCGGATGATTTCATTTCGCATTTGCAATGAAAATTTACCGTGGGGAGGTCTTTCGATCCAGGATTTGAATCCGCGCCGGTGACCACATTTTCCGAATATGAACAACACCCGCACGATGCGTAGGTGGAACCAATGGGTATCACCAGCATGGCACACGTCAACGCGATAACGAGGGTTCGTTTCGCGTGTAGATTCCAAATGCTATTTAGGTACAATGGGCGATTCATAGTTAAATTGTAAGGGTTTTTGTCGAGTTTTGTAAAGTGTTTAGCTGTAAATAGATTCTTTAATCGAACCAAACGATGTCAAAAAAGAGGTGAATTCATGAATAAACTGGCTGTTTTATTACTGACCGCGGCATGTGTACTTTTTTCGTCGGTTGCTACCGGACAACAGAAAAAAGAGGGCGATTTCGACATCATCTACGATGAGGTGAAGGTCCCCGCGTATCATCTGCCTCCGATTCTGGTGACGGCTGAAGGGAAAAAAGTGACCACGGCGGATGAGTGGTTCAACAATCGTCGGCCACAGATTCTTTCGATGTTCAGCAACATCATGTATGGAGCCACACCGATTCCGGAAGTGCCGGTGGATATGGAATTCGAAGTGGTGGAAGTAGATAAGAAGTTCATGGATGGAAAAGCCACTCGAAAAGACGTCGATATTATTTTCAGCAATGAGCGCGGTGAAGTGAAGATGCGTGTGTTGGTGTTTGTTCCCAACAAGGGGAAAAAGCCAGTACCGGCATTTATGAAGCACAGTTTTGACAATACTAAGGGAACGGGTTTTGATGCTCATCCGACTCAGGAAGGTCGACTGAAAAATCGCTGGCCAGTGGGTGATATTTTTGATCGCGGTTATGGATTTGTTGCGGTGTATCAGAATGATTTGGTGAGTCACAACGAAGTGAGTTTTGAGCGCGGCATTCACAAATTATTTTATCGTTCCGATCAGAGTTTTCCGAAGGCGCATGAATGGGGTGCACTATCGACTGTTGCCTGGGGGGCGATGCGGGCCATGGACTATTTGGAAACGGATAAGGACATTGATGCGACGCGTGTCGCGGTGATGGGTCATTCGAAGATGGGTAAGGCTGCGCTTTGGACCGGTGCTCAAGACCAGCGTTTTGCCGTGACGATTTCGGCTCAGTCAGGGGCTGGTGGTGCAGCGTTGTGGCGTCGGAAATCGGGTGAAACGATCGAGAAGATGGTGACGCGGTTTCCGTATTGGTTGAGTCGAAATATGTGGAAGTTTTCCAATCAGGAGGATGATTTACCGATTGACCAGCATATGTTGCTGGCGTTGATCGCACCGCGTGCGGTGTATGTTCATAGCGGTACGGGCGATACCTGGGCGGATGGTCGCGGGGAGTATTTGTCTGCGTATCATGCGAGTGAAGTGTATGAATTATTGGGGAAGAAAGGACTGACTTCTGAGGAGTCGCCGCCGGTGGATACCGCGATTATCGAGAGTGATGTGGGGTACCACATCCGGTCGGGGGGGCATTCGATTCAGCCTTATGATTGGGAGCGGTTTTTGGATTTCGCGGATTTTCATTTGATGAAGAAGTAGTTTCTGAAGAGCTTTTTCACCACGAAGAACACGAAGGTCACGAAGAATGGAATTTGATGAGCTTTCGAATAGGGTAATCGGTTGTGCAATTGAGGTTCATCGTAATTTGGGTCCGGGATTATTGGAGTCAACTTACGAATAGTGTTTGGCTGTCGAATTGTCTGATAATGAAATTCCGTTTCAGGTACAGGCGGAGTTGCCTGTTCGTTATAAGAATGAGCTGATCGACGCTGCGTACAAAATTGATGTCTTGGTGAATAAGGAGCTTATTATTGAATTGAAGAGCGTTGAAAAAACGTTTCCTATTCATGAGGCGCAGCTGTTGACGTACATGAAGCTTGCGAAGATCGAGAGAGGGCTATTGATTAATTTTAATGTTCGTCTTTTGAAGGATGGAATCAAACGACTCGTACTTTAACTCTTCGTGTTCTTCGTGAACTTCGTGGTGAAAAAAATAAAGGAGCTGGCCCGGGTTGGGGCCAGCTCCTTTTTGTAGGTGATCTGAATGTTGGTTAGTCGCGGGACATGAAGATCTGGAGGACGTACCAGAACATGAGGGCGACGGAACCGAAGAGTTGGAGCGCGGCGGCTACGTGCATGTCTTCGGGGTAGTTTCGGATGACGTTGGATGTGTCGTATAGGATGGCGGCGCCGGCGAAAGCGACCATGGCGACTGAGAACCATGTGCCTAGTGCGAATCCGAAAATGAGGCTGGCTCCGATTCCGAGGAGGGCGCACAAGCCGATCCATTTCAGGAAACTACCGAGAAATGAAAAGTCTTTTCTGGAGATGAAGGCGATGCCGGTCAGGCCCGCGAACCCGACGAGCGTGACGCTGGCTGCGCTGGTGATGACGCCTGGGGCGTAGGTATTCGCGATAAAGAGCATGGGTACGAACATGAGGGCCCATGCCATGACGCCGATGAAAAGAGCAGCGTATTGGGCAGGCACGGAATGGATTCGTGTGGCTAGACTGCTCGAGAACCACCCGACGAGCATGAACATACCCAAAATGAGCAGCCACGGCAAACTCATGATGGCGCCGGCGATGGATTCTGCCATTCCGGTTCTGAAGAAAATGATTTCTGTGACTGTGAACAGGCACATGGACCCGAAAAGGTGGGAGTATGTTTTTCCGATGAATTCGGCGCGGGATGCGCTGACGCCGGGTTCAAAATTCCCGACCTGTTCTTCGTATCCAAACTGTTGAGACATGTGTAACTCCTTTTATAGTAACGGCTTGTGTAAAATTAGCCATTTTGACGAAACGTTTCTAGCTGTAAGTACTCTCCAGAGGGTGAATGTATTCATCGAATCATTGGGTTCCCCCCTTTACGTCAACCTTACTATATAAGTGCTGATATTACAAGACCATACGGCTTGCAAAAAGGCGTGGATCGGCCTATATTGGGTGTAGTTTTGTCACTTTTTTCGAACCATTTCGTGGAGGAAATACCCCATGTTGAATCGTTTTTTTGTTGCTGCGGTGACGGTGGCCGTTGCTTTACCGTTTGCAGCGTCGGCTGAAGTGCCGGAGCGTCCGACGTTTTTTAAGGACGTAATGCCAATCGTGCAGGAGAATTGCCAGGAATGCCATCGTCCGAAAGGGGCGAACCTGATGGGCATGGTGGCTCCGATGTCGTTCACGAGTTATAAGGAAGTGCGTCCCTGGGCGAAAGCGATTTCGAAACAGGTTGAGGCACGGAAGATGCCGCCTTGGCACGCGACGGAAGAATTTCATGGGGTGTTTGATAATCAACGGACGTTGACGCAGGATGAAATTGATACGATCGTGAAGTGGGTGTCGCAGGGAGCGTCGCGCGGGAAGCCTACCGATGCACCGGAACCGATTGAGTTCAAGGGCGAAGAAGGATGGGCTTTAGGTAAACCTGATTTGGTGCTCCCTTTCGATGAACCCTATTTCGTACCCGACTATGTGGAAGACTTGTATCACACCGAAAGTGTTCGTTTGACAAAAGAAATGCTTCCGGAAGATAAATGGATTAAGTCGATGGAGTTTAAACCGGATAGTGAAGCGGTTCATCACATTGTGATTTTCACCGATGACTATCGGGAATCACTTGGTTTTCCCATGGGAATGCTGGGCGGGACCGGGCCGGGAACCGACGCTTCGGAATTTCCGGAAGGGTACGGTAGAATTATCGAGCAAGGGACAGGCATCCAATTCAACATGCATTACCACAAAGAATCGGGGCCGGGAACGGGCGTCTGGGATCAATCTGCTATCGGACTCACGTTTCATGATAAACCGGTCGAACATGAAGTGAGTTGGGGCGCTATCGGTACGATGGGATTCCGCATACCGCCGAATACTACGGGCCACAAAGTAACGGCGCGTGAGCATTTCAGCAAAGATACGACTATTCTTGCAATGTTCCCTCATATGCATCTGCGCGGCGCTGGCGCGAAGTACACCGCACATTATCCCGACGGGACGAGCGAAGTGCTTTTGGACGTTCCGAATTATGATTTCAACTGGCAGACGAATTATATTTTCAAAGAACCCAAAAAAATTCCGGCCGGTACCGAAATTCAAGTGGATATGCTATTTAATAACGATAAAGAACGTGCAGCGTACACAGGGATCAATCCTGAGAGAAGCGTGGGGTTCGGACAACCCACCACGGACGAAATGATGTACGGCTGGATCGACTATACCGAAACCGATTGATACTTTCTTTTAAGAAAGTATCCAAAGAAAACTGTCAGATACCTGCGGTATCTTCAAACAAGTTTAAATTCGAGCCCTTCGACTACCGTTGTCGAAGGGCTTTTTTTAGTGAGCCATGGGGGCTCAACCATGTTTTTCATATTTTGAAGAACGCAGTTCTTCTTTCCCATTTTTTCGCAGGAAAAAATAGGACCTAGTCTTCTGGACGTTCGCCTGCTTTGGCCATGCGGACCATCTTCGGATGAAACTGGGCGAGGGGCTCGACGAGGTCGGATTGATGTTGCATGACCTCGTTGATGTCCTTGTATACGCCCGGCGCTTCATCGACTCCGGCGGAGAGGAGTTCCACCCCTTTTTCTTTCAGGATGCGTCCCCATTCCTTTTTGTCGATGACTTTCTTCGCTTTCGTACGGCTCATGACACGGCCTGCGCCGTGGGCCGCACTATCGAGCGAATCAGCATGACCGAGTCCACGAACTATGTACGTCGGATGGGCCATCGTGCCGGGGATTAATCCCAACACGCCTTCGCCGGCCGGAGTCGCACCTTTTCGGTGAACGATTAGTTCTTCACCAAAGTGCGTTTCCTTCCACGCAAAGTTGTGGTGATTCTCGATATCGAGAATCGGCTTGGTACCCAACGACTTATGCATTTCTTCGTGGATGCAGTGATGGTTTGCCGAAGCATAATCGCCCATCAAGTTCATCGCGTTCCAATACTCTTCTCCTTCTTGCGAATCGAGATCGAGCCACGCTAGATGACGCATTTCGTTCGGCAATTCCGGATGTTGGCCCATTGCTATTTTGCTGTAATGGTTACACACGGCATATCCGGTTCCACGGCTTCCAGAGTGGCTGAGGATGGCGAGGTATTTACCCGGCTCCAAAGCCAATCCTTCGCCGGTGATTTTCAATTCACCGTATTCCACGAAGTGGTTTCCGCTTCCGCTGGTACCCAATTGGGACCAGGCCTTGTCCTTGTTCTGTTGCGTGATGGGCGACACGGACCAGTCCTGATCCAATACGCCGTGCGAACGCTTTTTCTTGAACTTGGCGCCCATTCCAAACGCGGTCTCGCGAATCAACGCATTCTTCAACGCATCGCGGTTGTCGTCCAACGCGGCGACCGGCATATCCATGACGGTCATCTTTACGCGACAGGCTATATCTACACCTACCGCGTACGGGATTACCGTATCTTTGGTAGCGAGCACGCCGCCGATGGGCAATCCGTATCCCAAGTGGGCATCCGGCATGAGAGCCCCTTGAACGGTGACCGGGAGATCGCAGGCGGTCCGCATTTGTTGAACGGCCTGTAGTTCCAAGTCTTCGCCCCATTGACGCCATGGTGCGGCTTCAGGGCGAGGCTCGAAGCGAGCTTGCGCCGTTAGAAACGCGACGATCGTAGCGGCCAATTCACCGAACTGTGGATCTACCGTGTGTTTTTCTGGACAGGCCAACACAGCCATGACTGTTTCATGAAGTGCCTGCTTTTTCATCCCGCTTTGCTGTGCCGCGACTATCGTCTTTTGCGCGAGCTTCAACGCTCCGGGCGGGCACCCATACTCTTTTAGTTGTCGTGATTTCATTGTTCTATTCCTTATTTTGAAAAGTTACGTCCACTTTCCAAATCGATGGCGTGACTTTTGTTATTTTGATTTCTACATCCAAAAACTTTTGGATGACTTCTATGTTGGTTAAGAAGTGGAGGCTTGGTTCCGTGGTGTGGAAGCATCCTCCCTTTCCTATGGCCATGGGCAACAGCAATTGGTCGGCCAAATGTTCACCGACCGGTATCTCTGCGTCGATAAACTTTTGTGCCGTTCCGGCCACCCGTTTGGCGACTGTTTCCGCCTTTACGCCGATGGAGCCGAAACCGGTGACGACTTCGGTCAACCCGTTCGTCCGGATTTCGATCGTCACGTAGTTGCCCGGGCTCACGGTATCCTGCACTTCCACGACTTTAATGCGGTCGGGCTGTCGTTTGAGCCGTTTACACATCGTAGCCGTTTCGCGATCCGCGATTGATCGTCTGATCTTCGCGTAGTGGGCCGTCGCACGGACCTGTTCAATTTTTACCGGAGCGGTGAAGTCGATTCGTTTGAAGTCCTTCACTGGCTCGATGGCGGCGGTGATCTTTCCACCACCGCCCGGGTAAAATCCGTGTCGATTCAGTTGGATATTGGCTGTTCCGCCCATCTGTTTCAACGCTGGTAAAAAGGTCTTTTCGACGAATTCGAATGGAGGCGCGAACGGATTATGTGTTCCGCCTTCAATCGTTACTGTGCTTGGTTTATTGGCCTTGAGGAGCGCCGGCAATACCGTTTGGAGTACCAAATGGACGCTACCGGCGGTCCCCACCGCAAACTCATAGTCTCCACCGAGGATGATTTGGGGTCGGAACGAGATTCCTCGCGACCCCACGGCCAGCCCTTCCACTTGGGCGCACCCTATCTGCGCGGCCGCATTTGCAGCGGTGTAGTGCTGCCGTAGCAAGCCCGGCTTGCTACGATTCGCGCGGATATTGTCAATCCGAAAGGGCTGGCCGGTGATGAGTGAGAGGGAGAGCGCAGTGCGTAGCACTTGTCCGCCGCCTTCACCCATCGATCCATCGATGGAAATCCAATGTATGTCTTTTTGTGTATTCATCTTTTCTTCTCGTTAGTGGCAACAATAGGCCACGTTTTCTTTCCACCAGAGGAGGTCACGCGGAGCAAGTGCTTCGATAACGACTTTCTCTTCGTAGTCGACTCTTTTTTTCAACTGGGTAAACCAACGTCTTGTTACGAAAAATGATTCTTCTTTGAGAACGATTTTGCATTCCATCAAAAATTCCAGCCATTTTTCGGCGCATGACAGATAACTAATTTCCTCCTCTGTCACTCGTTTTGTCATCAAGATGGACTTGTGCTCAAAGTCGGCTTGTCGGGAAGCCAATGCGCGAAATATTTTTGCTTCGCTCCAATTCTTTCGTTTCCACTTCTTGATGAGTTTTTCCTTTTTTACCTCGCCTCTGTTCTCGAAGCCTTCCTTAATCCATCGGACATGTCCGATTACGGTTCCGCAATCGCAGAAACATTTATGGGTGTAGTGCCACTCAAAAATTTGACCTCTGCTGCGATAAGGATCTATCAATGCCTTTGAAAATTTTCTAGCTCCAACTTTTTCGGCGTGCGCGAGTTTGTCGGTATCGAAACCGACCGGTAACGCCATCATCACATAATCACACATTGATAGATCCTCCTTTCGTTTTTTGTGGAGTTCGATTCCAAAGGAATGAAGTTGGTATGCGCACGTTTGATTCCTATCACTTTCGTATGAATCGTCGTGGGCTTTCCAAAGTCTATTCCGATGGGATCGAACTCCACTTCATCGTTAATTTTGATTCAACTGTTGCAGAGTTAATAACAATATGCGTGCCAGAAATGGAGAACGAGAAAAGGCTTGTTTTTAAAGGGGAAAAGAGAATGGATGGTAACGAGCGGAAAATGCTATTGATAAATTATTATAAATAAGTATAATAAATTCTATGAAACGAACAGTGGTGATAGGGTTGATTGGTTCTGTCTTGGATGCCGGTCGGGGAAAGAAGCGTTGGGAGAAATGGCGTCCGACGGTGAACCTGTGTCAGCACGACAATTTACTGGTGGACCGTTTTGAGCTGATCATTCAGCCGGACAACGCGCATTTGGCTCGGGTGTTGGAGCAGGACATCGCGGGTGTGTCGCCGGAAACGGAGTTAAACCTTCATACGATTTCGATGGAAGACCCGTGGGACTTTGAGGAAGTGTACGAAACGCTTCACGAGTTTGTTCGGGATTATCCGTTTGATCCGGAGAACGAAGATTATCTGGTTCACATTACAACCGGTACTCATGTCGTTCAAATCTGTTTGTTTTTGTTGACGGAGACTCATGCTATTCCTGGTAAGTTACTGCAAACCTCTCCCCCAATCCGTGCACGCAATATTGAACACAGTACGTACGCCATCATCGATCTGGATCTTTCGAAGTACGACCGGATTGCTTCGCGATTTGAAAAAGAAGCCATCAACGATGTGGCGTTTCTGAAGTCGGGGATTGAAACGCAAAACGCGGCATTCAACGCGATGATTGACGAACTGGAACGGGTGGCAGTGAGGTCGCAGGAGGCGGTGTTATTGATGGGGCCGACGGGCGCGGGGAAAACGCAGCTGGCGCGACGTCTCTACGAGCTGAAAAAGATGCACGGGAATGTGAAGGGTTCGTTCGTTGAGATCAACTGCGCGACGTTGCGGGGTGACCAGGCGATGTCGATGTTGTTCGGGCATACCAAGGGGTCGTTTACAGGGGCGTCGCAGGCGAGGTCGGGGTTGTTGCGCGAAGCCGAGGGTGGGATTTTATTTTTGGATGAGATTGGGGAATTGGGGAGAGACGAGCAGGCGATGCTGTTGCGGGCGATCGAGTCTGGAAAGTTCTTGCCGGTGGGTTCGGATAAAGAGGTGGAGAGCCGGTTTCAGTTGATCGTGGGGACCAATCGAAACCTGACGGAACAGGTACAAAACGGGGCGTTTCGCGAGGATCTGTATGCTCGCATTAACCTTTGGACGTATCGGTTGCCCGGGTTGGCGGAGCGGCCGGAGGACATCCCGGTCAATATTGATTTTGAGCTGGAGCAGTACGCGGAAAAGCAAAATGCCCATGTGGCGTTTAATGCGGAGGCGAAGAAAAGGTTTCATGATTTTGCTGTGTCGCCCGAGGCCCTATGGAAGGCGAACTTTCGGGATTTGAACGGGGCGATTAATCGGATGGCGACGTTGAGCGAAGGCGGACGAATTACGAAGGGGTTGGTTGAGCAGGAAATCGATCGGCTGAAGGGAAGTTGGGGTTCGATGGACACGAATGATCAAAGCACGGGTCTAGGTCAGTGGTTGAGCCCATCGGAAATTGATCTGCTGGATCCATTTGACCGGCCACAATTGGCCTATGTCTTGGAAGTGTGTAATCAATGCAATTCACTTTCGGAAGCGGGGCGGAGTTTATTTTCAGTTTCGCGGAACACGAAGAAGTCGGTGAATGATTCGGACCGTTTGCGGAAGTATCTTGGGAAACACGGTCTCACGTGGGAAAAGTGAAACAACCTGTCGGCTAGTCGATAGTGCTTCCTCATAAGACAAGGTGGAAAGATTGGTTCTTTCGGTCCTTCAGACCTTTCATTCATATTTTTTCGTAATCCCAGCCCTGCACTGCGTTTGGACTGGGCTACAATCTTTCGGACCTTTGGCCCTTTTTCGTCGACTTCACCGTCGTCGGGGGTTACTAGGTTTTTTCACAGGTTTCGCTGATGGTGATTCTTATTGCCCTGCCACGGAATCTTCGAGTGCTCCGCGCGCGACGGTTTCCGATACTCGGGCGACCAATGCGCCACGATAGAAGTCCTGATATTCCTGAATCTTTTTGTCCAGATCGGATTTTCGAAACAGGTTGCCGTCGACGATTACGGCGACGATGGATTTGAGGGCGTCGGGGGATTTGGTGGGGTCTTCGCGATAGACTACGGCGTCGGCCAGAAAGCCCGGCTCAACGCGACCTAATTTTTTTTCGCCTGGTAAGGCTTCGTAAGAGGCGGTGGTGGCGTAGCGGAGGGTATCTTCGAGAGGGACGCCCGCATCCAGAAAGGCGTGAATCTCAGTGTGAAGGCCAGCGCCCGGAACGGAGAAGGGTTGTTGGGTGTCGGTGCCGAGGTAGAGTTGGGCGCCTGCATCGTGGAGTTTTTTGACGAGGGTCTGTTTCTTTGCGACGGCGTCTTCGAGTCGATCGAAATCTTCGTTGGTCATGCCGCGATAGAGGGGTAGGCCTTCTTCAGGGTGCCATACGATTTCTGAATAGAACGGCGGCAGCAACTGGACGTCGGGTTCTTTGATTACGTTGGCGTAGTCGCGGTATCGCAAGATATGGCTTCCGAGTGCCAGGGTGGGTGTATTTGCCAGATCGTTTTCTTGGCAGAATTTGGTGACGGAATCCAAGCGGGTCTCGTCGACGGAGTCCCATTCTGAGATGCGGGCAAGGATAGAGTCTTCGCTGATGTCCTCGGGTTTCACGACGCCCATGAGATGCTGGATGTCGGGGACCATGGCTTCTTCGATGGTCAGTTCGAAAGGGATATGTCCGAGAACGCCCATGTCGCGTTTTTCCGCTTCGGCGACGAGGGCTTTGATCATTTCCGGTTTGAGGTTTTCGTAGGCTTTGATGAATTGATTGCCTTCGTCGGCGATTTGCTGGACGATTTTTTCGGCGTCTTCGGGACCTTCCATCAGCAGCGTGTTCGTCCACCGTACTTCTTCTGATGCGACGAAATAGCCGGACGTGTAGAGCCGGGGTCCAAACAGTTCGCCGGATTCCATCGCCGCTTTCAAACCTGGGTTGGCTGTGCCGTCTGTGTCGCCTGCGCCGCGGATGGCGGTGACGCCGTGGGCTATGTGGAGCAGCATGAAATAGTCGCCGAGTTTCAACGGGGTTTCGCCGGGAAGATGGGCGTGCATGTCGACGAGGCCGGGTAACACGTAGCATCCGTTGAAGTCGTCGAACGTGGTCGCCTCGGACAGCGTATCCTCGGTAAAACGACCGTCGGCTACGGCGAGATTCCCTTCAGTTCGTTGTTCTTCTCCCGGATGGACGATGGTGATGTTTTGCAGGACGAAGCGGTCCGAGAGGGGCTGAGCGGGTTTTGGGGGTTTGAAGCTGACGAAGGCGTATATGGCCAATAAAAGTACGAGGAATCCGATGGTGGTTATGAAGTAGAGAAATTTTTTCATGAAATTTTCCGTTTTGTAGTGAATGCTTCAAAACAATTATGTATCATATGCTTCAGAATTATCAAGCAGTATTTATTGGAGTGAATTGTTATGGCACGCCCCCTTGGATTTGACCGGACTGAGGTTCTTCGGAAAGCGACGGAGTTGTTCAATGAACGCGGGTATACGCGGACTTCGACGCGGGACCTCGTCGCGGCTACGGGTCTCAATGAGAGCAGTTTATACAATTCATTTGGTAACAAACGGGCTTTGTTCGTGGAAGTGTTGACTGCCTACGATTCGCAACTTTGGACCAGCGTGGTGGAAAACAAAGACGGCCGGTCGGCTCGGGAAAACATCGAATATCTTTTTACCACGTTGATCGACCACGTCTCGTACCCACATGGTCAAGGGTGCATGTTGTTGACCGCGGCGAACGAGCTGGGGCAGGGCGACGAAGAGATTCGGAACTACACGGTATCGGCGTATCAAAAAATTACGGAAGGATTCGAGTCGCTCCTTCAGCAAGGGCAGACGGACGGCGATGTATCGTCGAAGAAGACGCCGGCACAATTGGCGCTGTTTTTTACGAATGCGTATCAGGGGTTGCGAAGTGGTGCTGCGCTAGAACCGAGTCACGAAGCGTGCGAGGATGTTATATCCGTCGCGTTCGCCGTGTTGGACGACTGAGGTTATCAAGCTCGAATTTATTCCGCGCCGACAGTTTCGTCGAAGTTGGGGAGGCCGCCGGTGAACATCGTGATGAAGTCTTCAGGTTCTTTGTCTTCGTATTTTTTGGCGTTAAAGATTTCGACGAGTTCGGCGTAGTCTTCCTGATTGAGCTCGTCTTGAATGGCGAGGTCGTACAAGGGGCCGGTTTTGAATACGCCGTCAGTATTTTTGGGGCAGCCGACATCGTCGTGGAGTTTGAATTCGACGTATTTATCGTCATCATCGGTGATGAGTTCGAAGGGATAGAGTCGACACAGGAGCGGTCGGGCTTCGTAGATGGTACAGTACTTGGTTTTCTTGTCGAGGAAATGGCAGCCCACCTCTGAATCCCGTTTGAGGGACATGATGTATTTATCGCCGTCAACGTCGAGCCAGGTGGGGTCGTCCATATCGACTTCCTGGATTTCTTCAGGGGTGATGAATTCGATGAAATCATCGGGATCCTGTCCGGTCATTTTTTCGATTCGGCGCACATCCCAAGGGGTGGGCAGGCAAACTACTTCGGTGCAGCAATGGCCACAATGGTGGCAACTGAAATTTACGGTGTCTTTCCCCATGCTATCCTTTTCTTTTCTGAGAGCAGTTTACCAAAAAACTGGCAAAAACGAGCCCTATATTTAGCTTATGAACTGTAAGTATGTCAATGAAAAACCCTCGGAAATCGCGAACGACTCCGAGGGTGATCGATTTTATCTTCGAGATTTCGTCTAGGAGTAGGCGGCAATGCCGGTGATGTTCTGTCCAACGATGAGGGAGTGGATGTGTTCCGTTCCCTCGTAGGTGACCACCGTTTCCAAATCGCACATCCGGCGTCCGATGTGGTATTCATTGGAAATACCGTTGGCACCCATGAGTTCGCGGCAAACGCGGGCGATGTCGAGGGCTTTACGGCAGTTGTTCATTTTCGTGATGGATACGTGGTGAGGTTTACGACGTCCTGAGGCCTGCAATTCGCCGAGGCGTTTCGCCATGAGTTCCATTCCGGAGACTTCGGCCGCCATCCAAGCGAGTTTGTTTTGGATGAGCTGGTGGCTGGCTAAGGGTTTGCCGTCGAATTGGGGACGGTTGATCAGGTAGTCGATGCATTCTTCCATGCAACCACGAGCGGCGCCGATGACGCCCCAACAAATTCCGGAACGAGCATTGTTCAACGTGCGTACCGCTGCTCCGAGGGAGGTAGCACCAGGCATCAATGCGGAATCAGGCACTTCGACGTCTTGGAGGAAGAGCATGCCAGTGTCGCTGGTGCGGAAGGACCATTTTTCTTTGATGGCTTCCTGTTGGAATCCGGGGGTGTCGGTGGGGACGAGGAATCCGTGAACAACGTTGTCGATTTTGGCCCAGATGATGGCGACGTGGGCTTTGGTGCCGCTGGTGATCCAGCATTTGGATCCGTTAAGTACGTATCCGCCGCCGGTCTTTTTCGCGGTGGTCTTCATGCCTTGAGGATTGCTGCCGAAGTCGGGTTCGGTGAGACCGAAACACCCGACGGCGTCCATGGTGCCGAGACGAGTGAGCCATTCTTCTTTTTGTTCTTCGGAGGCGTTGATTTGAATGCATTCGATGACGAGGGAGCCTTGTACACTAACAACGCTACGTAGGGCGGAACTGCCGCGTTCCATTTCGCGGCTGACGAGTCCGTAGGTCACAGGGTCGAGTTCGCCCGCGGCTTTCGCCTCGAGAATGCCGAGCTTACCGATTTTGGCGTAGATGTCTTCGGGCAGTTTTTCGTCGTTGTGGCATTTATTGATTGTAGGCAGGATTTCGTTGTCAACGAAACGGCGGCACTGGTCGACGACGGCTTTTTGTTCGTCGGACCATTCTCCGTCAAGTTCGAAGAAATCCTGTGTATATCTGGGTCGGTCACTCATTGGGAAACGCCTCTCAGTTTACGTGAATAATTGAAGTGTTGTGCTGAAAAGTTGAATAGTATATCAAATAAAGGGGGTTGGATACAGGTTGGTTGGAGTTTCGAATAACCTGCCAGGGCCGTTGTAGTATTCTGAGCCGAAGGAATCATCAAGCAATGAAAAAATGGAAAATCGTCGGGCTCGTGTTGTGCTTATTGGTGCTTGTATTAGTTTTAAACTTAATACGCAAACAAATACCGTATCGAGGAGCTGTTGAAGAGCACCGTCAAGCGGGTTATCCAGTCACTATTGGCGACTTCCGTGAATGGTACGAATCGCCGGAACCTTCCGAGAACGCGCGGTCTGTTTTCATGGAATGGGAGGAACCCTTTTGGGAACTCGAACCGGAATGGGACGACTACCTCATCGAAGAGTTTTTTGAGCGCGATGTTGAAACTGAACAGTCCTTAGGACTTCGTCGCGATATTCCGCAGGAAACTCTCGAAGAACTCGGCACGAGACTCGACGGCCAAAAAGAATATCTGGCACAAACCGAACATGCGCTTTCGCTCCCGCACTTTTACGTAGATATTCGTTCGTCAGAAGATTTGATTGAGCTGTCATCGTTTTCTCTGTTTCGACAAACGGCCCGTGTGTTTAATGGTCGGGCGCTTCACCAAGCCGTTACGGGAGATATAGACGGGGCGGTTCATTCGATTGGCGGCATGATGGCCATTGGAACCCATCTGAACGACGTTCCACTTGTCAAGTACAGTTTGGTGGCGGGTAGTATTTACCCGATGGGGATTGACGCAATGGATTGGCTGATCCAATCTTTTGAACTTTCAGACAAACAACTTCGTGAGTTAGCAACTCAACTTGACGTTGCGGAAAAATCTATTCAACCGACGCGCTACGCCATTGGAGATATCGTGAATCAATTGGCCTTTTTAGATGCGCCGACGGATTATGCCGTTGTGAATTGGCTTGCGCGCGTGTGCGGGAGCGTTAGTACTTTTGAAGACGAGGAATTGAACGAAGCCATGGATTATGACAAACGAGCTGGTTGGCTCCGGGATGCACGCGACTGGATCCTGTCTCTTGAAAACGATCCGTTCGGAACTTTACACCGCGATCACTTGGAGTTGCGAAGGTCCGATGGATCCAAGCCGTTGTTCTTCGATATTCGGAGCACCCGCAGAGCGGTGTCGGCGTGCGGGGATACGATCGGTCGGCTGCGGAGCGCGAGATTAGGCATCCATATTGAACGATATCGATTGAAACACGGTGAATTGCCGTCGAAGTTGAGCGATTTGGTCCCTGAGTTTATTCCAGAACCGATTGACGATCCGTTCAAGAAAGAAGCGTATGAGTATGAAATCCTTGCCGATGGATTTCGTGTCGGGAACAAAGAAGGGTTTCAGTCGATCGACGAAAACAAACGTGTATATGGGGGAATTTCGTTTGAAATTCGATATCGCCGATAGTTCAGAATTGGCGTAAACAGTCGATAACACGGGGTGGAATTGAATGTTTCATGGTTGTTTGGTATACTATGTATTCGTTTAATGGTTCATTTCGTCCATTTGGGGCGTTGCCATTGACATATCTTATTGTAGAAGGGAGGTTGAGAGCCTGTGACGAAAGTACGTGTTCGTCCTGATGAGCCGTTCGAAAAAGCTTTGCGGCGCTTCAAGAAGAAGTGCAACAAGGAAGGGTTGATGCAGCGTTTGAAAGAAACGAAGCATTTTGAAAAACCCAGCGAACGTCGCCGCCGTAAACTGGCCAAGGCTATCGCCCGTCAAGCATCAATAACGGAGTAATTCCGTTGTCGGATTCTGATTCCGACGATTATTTTTAATATTCAGGCAGGGCTTCAAACCCCTGCCTTTTTTTTGTCTATCTATGGAAAGCTGCATGCCCGAAACTGTACAACATTTTATTGGTGCTGAAGATGACGCTGGTCGACGACTGGACGTGTTTTTGGCGGAATGTATGGAAGACGCGTCTCGTTCATTCATCAAATCGTTGATCAAAGACGAGAACGTCACAATCAACGCTCATGTGATTACAAAACCGGGTAGAAAAATGCAAGACGGTGACGAGGTTGCTATCACGATTCCACCGCCTCCGATCAGCGAATTGATTCCGGAGGATATTCCTTTGGATGTGCTTCACGAGGATGAGCATTTATTGATCATCAATAAGCAGGCTGGTTTGGTGGTGCATCCTGCGCCGGGGAACTATACGGGAACCTTGGTTCAGGCGGTTCTGCATCATTGTCCTGATTTTCAACGGCCTACGGGGGAATTGTCGGGGTTTGGCGATGATCCGATGCGTCCGGGAATTGTGCATCGTTTAGACCAGTATACTTCCGGTGTGATGGTGGTCGGGAAGTCGCAGGCAGCATTCAATCATCTTTCGAAGCAGGCGCGGGAACATACCTTCGATCGGCATTACGTCGCGCTCGTACGTGGCGATTTCAAAGACAAGACCGGCAGGATTAACGCGACGATCGGGCGCAGTCTCAGCGCGCGTGGCAAGATGGCGGTGACTTCCGTAAAAGGAAAGGAAGCCATTACCCATTTCGAAGTGCAGGAAAAATTCGGAATTGCGTCCTTGATTAAATTGCGATTGGAAACGGGACGAACGCATCAGATCCGTGTTCATATGCGTTTTGCGGGTCGTCAGATTCTGGGTGATCCGTTGTATGGTGTGACGGATTTCGCGAAATGGCAGATTGAACCGCCCTTGCGTCAGGCTTTGAAGGCGTTGAACGGGCAAGCGTTGCATGCGGAGATGCTGGGGTTGGAACACCCTGCTACCGGAGAGCGCATGAAATTCACGGCACCTCCTCCGGCGGATTTTCAATTGGTCCTGGAAGAATTGAAAAATAACTGCTGACTTCCGGTATCCTAGCTCGATGCATTTGATGTTCATCATTCCAGTCAAAGACGAAAAGGAAACCCTAGCTCCATTGTTAGCTGGGATTCGACAACATTCTGCGGGCCATTCTGCGACGATTCTGTTTATCGACGACGGGAGTACGGACGGATCCAGCGAGGAATTACATCGTCTAGAAGCGGAAGAAGTCCGAGTCATATATTTTGAGACAAACCGGGGGAAATCGGCGGCGCTTCAGGAAGGGTTTGATTTAGCTGAAGGCGATATCGTGTTTACGATGGACTCTGATTTACAGGATGATCCGGCCGAGATTCCGAACTTTCTGAGTGCTTTAGAAGAAGGCTTAGATATGGTTTGTGGGTGGAAGGTTTCCCGTCAAGACCCATGGCATAAGACGATTCCTTCGAAGATCTACAACGGTATTGTTGCCGGATTGTTCGGGTTGGGGCTTCACGACATCAATTGCGGGTATAAGGCGATGAGATTGGAAGTGGCGAAATCGCTGGAGCTTAAGCACGATTTTCATCGGTTGATCCCAGTGTTGGCTTCGCGGAAGGGGTATCGCGTGGGCGAAATCGAGGTGTTTCATCAGGCCAGGCAATATGGCCAATCGAAATATGGATTGTCGCGATTCTGGCATGGTGCGCGGGACGTCGCACGGGTCTGGATAAGCCGCTAGCCAGGAATTACCGGTATCGAACGGAGTTGGTTTAGAAGCTCTATGGGGTCCGGGCTTGGGGGGGCGTCGAAAAGTGTGATGCCTTTTTCCTTTTCGAACCATTCTGAAAGTTGGGTGGCGACTTCTGCGAGGGTTTGTTTTTCCAGTCCGTGGTCGCGGAGATGATGGATGCATTTTAGAGTCGTCAATCCATCGAACCATCCGTGAAATTGTTCCAGTAACTTTTCGTTGTTTGAGGTATTCTCTTTGAATTTTGCCCAGTAATTTTTGAAGCCGATTGATTCCAGAAATGTGGTCAGTCCGATATCGATGAGGGCACTTTTGATGAGGAGTGTTCCTCCGGCATCGTCGGGACTTTGGTCGACGGCATCGAGCCATTCTTTTAGCACCTTGTAAGATTTCGCGTGATACATTCCGTATGGGTCTTCGGGATTATCGAGGATTTCCATGAGAGCGCGGCCTGTTCCGAAGGGGACGCGATCCGACGTTCGGGAAGCGGGATAGACGACTACGTCTTGAATGGTTTCGACCGGGCCTGTCTTGACCAATTGTTGGAGAAAATAAAAGTCTTCCCCTGCGAGTTTTGAGTTCATTCCGGAGATCGCCGCGTAGGCTTTCGTTGTGCATGCCATGGTGGAGCCGATGGTGTGGAAGGCGTGTTTTGCGCCGGCGTAATGGAGTCCCAGTTTGTGCAAGCGAAGGTAGGATTCGTATTGCGCGATGGCGTGTTGTTCCTCAAGGGAACCGGTTAAGGGGTGTGCGTATTCCAAGACGGCTGCCCAGGCGTCGGGCCTGGCGAAGGTTTCTGCGATGCGTGACAGATAGTCTGGCGCGACTGGTGAATCACCGTCCAAACAGATAAGGGTCCCGTGAGATTGCTGCCGATAAAAAAGCTCTAAGCCCCAGTCTAAACCTAATTTACGGGCTGTTCCGACGCCTTCATTTTCGGCGAGTTCTTTTCCTGGAGACGACGCATCGATAAGGCCTGCGCGCAGATTCCAATGTCCCCAGGGGCCGGAATTGTCGATCATGTCGCGGATAAATTCGACCGTGGTCTGGCTGTTTTGGATGACGAAGTCGTCTTCGAATTGGGGCGCGCGATTATTCACGACGATCAAGACTAATGTATTTTTCAATAAATCAGACGACTGTTTTGAGAGGCTTTCGAGGGTATCCGGAAGAAAATCCAGCTCATTGTACGCGGGAATGACGATGACCTGATCGATGGTATTCATGGAGTCGACTTCGAGCGATCTCGATTCGTTGTCGGCTCTTTTTTTTAAGTACCGTTCGAGGGTTTTCATAATGCCGCCATATGTTTTTCTACGAGCTGAATTGCGGCCAAATGATCGCCTCTTTCAATCCAATTTATTTCAGTCCCATTTTTTTCCATTCGTCTGAACCACGTTTCCTGCCGTTTGGCAAAATTTTTAATTGCCGGCAATAATTTTTGAGTTAAGTCATTTTTGTTTTTGATGGCGCCGGTGAGGAAGTCCGTAATAAAGCGATACTCCAAACCAAGCTGACGCAATCGAGAGTCGTCTGCGCCGTTTGCTCTCAGGGATTCCACCTCTTCGACCATACCCTGATTGAGTCTTTCTTTCAACCGTAGTTTGATTCGATTGTGTAACTCGGAGCGTTCCCAACGGGTTCCAATGATGAGCGAATTAATTTTCGGCGTGGGTTCTGCAGAATGGTTCATCGAGAACTCGGCGATTTCTATTGCGCGCGTCAATCGGTCTCTATCGGAAGTGTCGGTTGTGTTGTGGGCATTTTTTTTGAGGAGCGCGTAACGCATTTCCAGGTCTTCGATAGAGAAGGTTGCCAAGAGTTCGCGCAGTTCGGGGTTTTCGGGCACTTCCGACATTTTGTAGCCTTTTAACACGGCGTCGAGGTATAGGCCGGTTCCCCCTACCAATATGGGTAGCGCCTTTTGTTCGCGAATCCGGGCGTGGGCAGTAAAAAATTGTTTTTGGAACTCGAACACATTGTATTCATATTCGAGCTCAACAATATCTATCAGATGATAGGGGACCGTTTGGCCATTGTTCGTGTATTCATCGAGGTCTTTGCCCGAGCCGATATCGAGGCCGCGGTAGACCTGACGGGAGTCGGCGGAAATGATTTCGCCATTGAAATGGCGCGCTAGCTCGACGCCTAGAGCCGTTTTGCCGGAGGCTGTGGGGCCCAATACGACTAGCGTATCTAATACTTGGGGCATTATGCGGGGCGATCACCGTCGATGGTTACACGGTGCATTTCGCGGCGTTGGCCATGATAATCATTGAGCGCGTAGTGTTGGGTGCAACGGTTATCCCAAAACGCGATGGAGCCTTTTTCCCATCGGAATCGGCAGGTGAAGGCTTCCTGGGTGCAGTGCTGATACAGGAATTGTAAGATTGGTCGACTTTCGCGTTTGGTCATACCGACAAAATGCGTGGTAAAGGCCGGATTGACGTACAACGATTTTCGGCCGGTTTCTGGGTGGGTGCGGATGACGGGGTGGATTACGGTGGCTTCGGCTTCTTCGGTAACGCGCACTTCCATATTTGATCGTTTGCTGTTGTTCTTGGACGCCTCACTTTTCAGCCCGTATTGGCTGCCGGCGGAGTGAACGGCTTTCAGGTTACCGAGCATTTCTTTCATCCCGTCGGACAGGCCGTCGTATGCGAGGTTCTGATTGGCCCATAGGGTGTCGCCGCCGAAATCGGGCGTATCGAGTGCGTAGAGGACGGAGCCCATGGAGGGTTCTTCCATGAAGCTGACGTCGGTATGCCAGCCGCCGCCGAAATTGGCTTTGTCGGATTTTTCTTTGATGATGGGGACGATTTCAGGATGGCCGTCGAGAGGACTCACGAAAGGATGAATCGTTAATGAGCCCCAATTCTTTCCGAAGATTTTGTGTTCATCGGGCGTGATGGATTGGTTGCGAAAGAAAATGACGGAATGATCGAGGAAAACCTGATTGATATCGTTGAAGAGATCTTCGGACATGGGGGCGGAGAGATCGATTCCGTCGATTTCGGCGCCCAGTGCTCCGGAGATGGGGTTTACGGTGATGGTAGAAGTCATGATTACGGCCCTTGTCTTTGAAAAATAGATGGTATAATCATAATACATGAATCGGGGGAATTACGACGGTTATGATTGCTTTCGGGCTATTCATATTGTGTGCTGTAGATCTGGGCTTATTTTGGGTGGCTCGTCGTCTACAAGTAGCTGCACGTGAGTTGGAAAAAGGTCAGCTCCACGTGGGTTGGGCGTTTTTTGCCACAGTGGCCGGGTTCGGGGTATTCGATGGCACCGGTTGAAGAGTAACCTTAGCTGAAGATTTCTGGGCTGTTGGCACACCAAACTTTCCGACCCCATTTCTTTCGGTCGGAGGGCTCGACTTTACAAACTCCACCGGCCGCTTCTACCAGGGCGACACCCGCAGCGACATCCCAGAACATGATGTCTTCTTCCATGTAGCCGTCGGCTCTTCCGCAGGCGACGTAGGCGAGCATCAAGGCAGCGGAACCGAGCATGCGAATTTTTTTGTATTTCTGGGCGCGTTGAAGGAATTGCTTAAGTGATTCTTCGCCGTAATCTCGATGCGCGGGGAACCCTGTGCAGACTGCGGCTTTGGCTGGGTCGTCGATTGTGGACACGGTCATGGGGTTGTCGTTGAGCCAGGCGCCTTCGCCCACCGCGCCGCTGAAAAGTTCGTCCCGGTTGAAGTCGTAGATCACGCCCAGTAACGGAGTCTCCTTTCGGCATAAGGCAATGGACACGCAGCACTCCGGCATTTTACGACTGTAATTGTAGGTGCCATCGAGGGGGTCGATGACCCAATAAGGAGCATCTCCATCCAGGAGTCCGTGTTCGCCGCTTTCCTCGGCGAGCGCATCGTATTGACTTTCCTTGAGTGCATTCAATATCAACGTTTCGGCGTCCTGGTCGGCCTGTAGTTTTATGTCCCGGCCTTTTTCGCTGAGCACCTGAAGAGTGGACTGCTGGATCTCGAGGAGAAGTTGTCCCGCTTGTTTTGCGGTTTGTTTGGCCAGTTGTAGGTCTTGATTCATTAGAATGCGACTTCCTTAGTTTCCGATTTGGGATGGGAGCATACCGGGGTCGGTCAAAGACTCCAGTTCGCCTTCCATTTCGAACACGGGAGCGCGATCAGGCGGTTTTGTTCCGCGGATGTAAGCTTCGCTGTATTTGTTGTATTTGCCGACGGTAAGTCCGGTCTGCCGGTCAATGTCGTAGAATTCTACGCCGGCGGGCACTTTGAAATCTTTTACTGGGAGCCCTTCGTGGGCGGCCTGCATGAACTTTGTCCAAATCGGAGAGGCCAAAGCTCCTCCAGTGAATTCATCGCCTTTTCCTAGAGATGTGTTGTCGTCATAGCCGATCCAAAGGATGCAGGTGTATTGAGCGGTGAACCCGCAAAACCATACGTCGGTACTGTCGTTTGTTGTACCAGTCTTGCCTCCTCGGGGTCGTTCCAGCGCAGCGGTGCGTCGGCCTGACGGGGAATAGCGACCGGTAGGTTCACAGACGCCCTGCATCAAACTGACCACCTGATAGGAAACGTCCGCGGGAAACACGCGTTCTGGATTTCGAAATTGCTTATGGTCGTAGCGAATAATTCCGTCGCGATCTCTGATTTGGGTGATCATGGTCGGTTCGATGTGGATGCCGCCCAACACGAGCGTGTTGTAGCATTCGGCCTGGTCGATGATGGTTGTTTCGGAGGTACCTAGCGCGAGACTGAGCCCCTCGGTCATCGGGAGTCGAAAACCGGCAGAGCGCAAATAGGATCGGATGAGCGGCGTCTTGAATCGGTCGGCCAATTTGATGGAGACGATGTTTTTGGATAGTTCGAGGCCCACACGGATCGGAATTGGGCCATGATATTTGTCGTCAAAGTTTTTTGGTTCCCAGGGCGTACCTACGGCGTCAATATATTTTGCCGGCCTGTCGACGATATAGTCGGAAGGGGTCATTCCGTTGTCGAGCGCGGCGAGCCAGACGAAGGGTTTCACGCTGGATCCGGGCTGTCTCTTGGCCTGGGTAGCGCGGTTGAATTTAGATTTGGAAAAATCTCTTCCGCCGATCATGGCGCGTACGTATCCGCGGTAGTCGTAGTCAGGTCCAATCCTATTGTCGAGGCATACGAGCGCGCCGGAAACGGGTTTGAATTCGTGTTGCCGTCCGCGTTTGGTTAACCACGCTAACTTCTTTTGGTCGAAAAGCTCAAGTTCGCCTAACAGGATATCTTCTGCTGCTTCCTGTAGTACGGGATCGAGCGTGGTCGTGATTTCGAGACCATCTTCGTAGAGGTCGGTTTCAGTTACGTCCATTTCATATGGGGCGGGCGGGTCTTTGATGAATCTTCGGACTTGTTCTGCGAAGTACGGTCCTTTAAATCGATTGGGACGCCAATTCAGTTCTTCGGTATTGAGATAGAATTCGCGTTCATCGGGAGTGATGACAGAGTCATTGAGGTCTTCTTTGATCCCTGCATTGTATTCTTCTGTTGTGATGAAGCCGTTGTTTAACATTTGTTTCAGAACAATGTCCCGTCGAATGCGTGCGTTTTCGGCGTGACGGAACGGCTGGTTTTTGTTGGGTGCGCGAGTGAGTCCGGCGAGCATGGCACATTCACCGAGGGTCAGGTCGGAGACGCTTTTGAGGAAATATTGTCGGGAGGCCGATTCGACTCCGTGGGCACTGACGCCGAGGAAAATCTGGTTCAAATACATTTCGAGGATTTCGTCCTTCGTGTATTTGCGTTCGAGCTGAAGGGCTGCGAGCATTTCCTGGAGTTTGCGTTGAACGGTTTGTTCCTTGGTGATGCCGGTCTTGTCGATGTTGCGCACGATCTGTTGCGTGATGGTACTGGCGCCCCGGAGGTGGTTGGTACGGACGGCATCGAGTACGGCTTTGGTCAGGGCTAACGGACGCACGCCTTTGTGCGTATAGAAGGTATCGTCTTCCGTAGCGAGGAATGCTTTTTGGAGTTGCAGCGGAATTTGGTTGAGGGGAACGAGTTTACGCGTCTCCAACGTAAATTCGCCCATTTCTGAACGATCGGAAGCGACCATTCGGCTTCCGATTTTCGGGCGGAATTCTTCGACGGATTCAACGATATCTTCTGAATCTTCGAGGATATAAACGAATGCTCCCAATAGAGCGCCCCAAATGGCGGCTATAAAAACCATGCCGCCGAAGAATAGGAGGCCGCAGCCGCGCGGTTTTACTTGCTCGGATTCCTCTGATTCAGTTTTCGGGTCTTCGGACATGCGTGGTCGCCCCTAGCTATTCATTATCCCATAAGAGAGCAAATCGTTTCATCCGGTAACTTAATTTCGGAGAAAACGAGTCAGCGAGCGATGCCCGCACGAATCAGATCGTGGATGTGGAGTGCCCCGATGGGATGACGTTGGGAGTCCACTACGGCGAGGAGGGTGATCTTGGGCACTTCTTCCATCAATCGCAGCGCGTCGACGGCGAGTTCGTGTTTTTCGATGGTCCTGGGATTGGTGGTCATACTGTCGGTCAATAAGGCATCTTTTGGGTGGTCTTCTCGCTCGAGGAGCCGCCGGAGGTCACCGTCGGTCAAGATTCCTACGAGGATACCTTCGGGTTCGACAACAAGGGTTGCGCCCAGACGTTTTTGAGTCATTTCCAAAATGGCCATTTGGACCGTTCCATCTGCGGGCGTGACGGGGAGCTCGTCACCCATGTGCATTAACTCTTCGACGGTGCACAACAGTTGTTGGCCCAGACTTCCGCCGGGGTGAAGCTCGGCATAATCTTGCTCCGTAAAAGCGCGGCGGAGCATCAATGCGGCGGCCAGCGCGTCGCCCAATGCCAACATGGCGGTAGTGCTGGCCATTGGCGCGAGGTTCAACCCGTCACCTTCATTGCTCACGGACGTGTCGAGTGTCACTTGGCTGCAATTGGACAAGGTAGATTTAGCGTTCCCAGTGAGGGATAAGATGGGCGTGCCCAACCGCTTCAATATCGGAATGATGGCTTTAATTTCAGGGGTTTCGCCGCTATTGGAAAGCAGAATGACGACGTCGTTTGGGCCGGCCATACCGATGTCGCCGTGAATGGCTTCGCCGGGATGAATGAAGTAGGCCGGTGACCCGGTACTGGCTAATGTAGCGGCGATTTTTCCGCCTATGTGGGCGCATTTGCCGATGCCCATGACGACGATTTTCCCGCTGCATCCGACCAATAATTCGACGGCTCGATCAGCGCTGGAATCGATTCGTTCTGCGATAGATTTCAGGACGTCGGCCTGGTGCATAAGGACGTCCCGAATTCGTTCCTGATGATTGGCGAGTTGGTTATTGGAATCGGTATTCTTCATGGGTGTTAGTCGGTACGTTCGATGCCGTTGACGGCGACGATGAAATTTGTTTTTACGATACCTTCCCGCATTTTTTTTGCTTCCTGGTATCCGTCTGAATACCAAAAGTCATTTAAGGCTTTCATGGAATCAAATCGTTCGATGAGGATTCCTTCTTCGTAGGGCCATTCGCCTTCGAAGACCGTTACTGTGCGGTCGGGTCTTCCAGCAAGGACTTCGATGCCGGCAGCTCTGGCGAGTGGTCCCGCTTTATCGCTGTAGGCGGCGAGTTCGGATCGGTCTTTCAGGAGTTTGGTACTGACGACCATGTACGCGTAGGGTTCTTTTGCGGCGGCAACTTTTGGTTGATGGGAACCTACGGCATACCCTATGACCATCGCTACTGTGACGATGAAGGAATATTTGAGGGATGATTTCACGAGATTCTCCTTTGGAAAGTTGTAATTGGTTTCCCGTATTTATCACACTTAGCCCATCATATCATTACTGCACAGGAAAAGATTATGCCGAAGATAGGAATACTTAGTTTTGCTCACATGCATGCCCATAGTTACGCGGCAAGTCTCAATGAAACGCCGGATGCTGAATTGTCGGCGATTTGGGATGATGATGAAAAGCGGGGAAAAGAAGCGGCGGGAAATTATGGTACGCGATACATCAAGAGCTTGAAAGCATTTCTTGAATCGGGACTGGACGGCGTCATCGTTTGTTCGGAAAATATTCACCATCGTAATCACGTTGAGGCCGCTGCAGAAGCAGGGATCTGGATCTTGTGCGAGAAACCGTTGGCGACGAATGTTGCCGATGCAAAAGCGATGATCAAGGCATGTAGTCAGGCTGGGGTTGGACTGGGTACGGCGTTTCCCTGTCGTTTTGTGACGACGCTACGGGACGTGAAAGATCAAGTGCAGCGAGGAGAGATTGGAACGTTATTGGCCGCGGCGTGCACCAACAACGGAGCATTTCCGGGTGGTTGGTTTGCCGACGAAGAATTTTCGGGCGGAGGTGCGGTGATGGATCACACGGTTCACGTTGCGGACGCGTTGCGTTGGATCACTGATCAAGAGTTTACTCGGGTGTACTGCGACCACGGGAACACTTTGCATCCTGAAGTGGCGGTCGAGGATGTTGGAAGTCTTCATTTGGAAATGAATAGGGGACTAAAAGTATCTCATGTTGCGAGTTGGAATCGCTCGGCCTCGTTTCCTACGTGGGGTGACGTGACTATGGAACTTGTTGGTACTAACGGAACTATAACCGTGGATGCCTTCAACCAGAAAGTGGATGTGTACAGCGATTCATCCGCGAAAACGGAATGGGCATTCTGGGGAGACAACGCGGATTCGGGCCTCGTCGGTGATTTCATCGAAGCGATAACCCAAAGACGGTCTCCGGCGGCTTCCGGTGAAGATGGTTTGCGCGCGGTGGAAGTTACGGCTGCCGCTTATCATTCTGCACAAAAAGGCGCGATC
>Ga0315336_1000786_pt1 | contig 76229 bp, 75 predicted proteins | sample ASW5metaG_FD_204512 | JGI IMG/M metagenome (GOLD analysis project Ga0315336, IMG submission 204512) | Ammonia-oxidizing marine archaeal communities from Monterey Bay, California, United States - ASW #5 | ecosystem: Environmental > Aquatic > Marine > Intertidal zone | place: USA: California... | reverse complement strand
AATTGTCTGTTCTGCCACAGCCTCAAAGGTAGGGGAGGGAATAAAGGCGTGCGTCTTTTTTATGAGTATTCTTTTTCCAAATTAGAGGAACAGGAAAAGTTTTTAAATGATTTTAAAATTTTTCACGATAAAGGCAACGTGGATAAACAGGACGTCAAACAGTTTGTAACAGGCGACCAATTAAAAACAGTGGTGCATTTTTTGCTGGCCTTGAGAAAAGGTGGAGAAAGGTAAGCGAGCTTAGGATTAAAGGCGGTAAAGCCCTTTTGATTATAGGAAGCTTATAAAGCTTGAGTCTAAATATGTTTTTCTCTTTTCGGTGAGGCAGGGTCATGATATGGTTAAATCACTCTTTAGTTTTAGCTTTCCTTGGGGGTTTTGAATGTTTTTACCGGTCACCGTTTTTTTTGCGATAGGAACAGGAATTGAACTTTACGGACTGAAATTGGTTAGTGATTCAATTAGTATAGTTAATACTATTTCATTGATCATGTTTTCGTTTCTAGTGGGTATTGTCGTTAGCCGCAGTTATGGCAACGAATGCTTTGAAAGAATCCAGCGATCCCTTAAATCATATGAAGTTCCGGCTGATGATGTTTTGAATGGAGCAGTGATGAGCCTTTGCAGTATGTTACTCATTACCCCTGGTGTGGTAACGGATACGATTGGATTGCTTATAATGATTCCTGCCACTCGCGGAATATTCAAAGATATGGTGTTGAACCTCACGCGCAAAAGAATTCAGGCGGGACAACAATATTTTTTCTTTAGAGATTAGCTCAGGCGGTCGACAGTTGGGAAGATTGGATGATGCATTCATGCGTTCAAACTGCGTTGACTGTAAAATGGGACATAGCCAGTTGCTCCCACAGCCAGTGTTATGAAATCGTTATTTTTCCCTCCCCGAAATTTTAGAGACGAATTGCTGGACCTTGATGAGGCTCCTTATGAGGAGGTTCGTGATAGTCTTACTGATGTTGCCACTGTAAACCGCTATTTAAGTGGTTATCGAGTTCTTCTCCATCATGTCGAAAAATTTTTAAGGGGACATAATATAGATCGAGCCTTTACTGTGCTTGATGCGGCAACAGGTTCGGCCGATCAGCCGATAGCCCTTGCTAAACTTGCCCGTAAAATGGGTGTTCCAATTCAAATCACAGCGATCGATATCAACGCCAAAATGCTTAAAATGGCGAAAGACGAAATCCAACAATATCCTGAAATCCGTTTGGTGCAATGTGATGTTCTTGCATTACCCTTTAGAGATAATGAGTTTGATTTTGCGATAAACAACCTTTCGTTGCATCATTTTAACTGGGATAATGCGGTCGCAATAATAAAGGCTATTTATAAATCGGCTTCTTTAGGATTTTTGATCAATGACTTGCACCGCAGCCGAATTGCGCATACGGTCATATTTTTACTAACACGGATATTTACCCGCAATCGTCTCACTCGATATGACGCCCCAGTATCTGTTATGAATGCATTCACCCCATCAGAATTTCGTCAGCTTGCAAAGCAGGCAGAAATCAAAAACTTTGAAATTTATAGGCACTTCCCCTATCGCATTGCCTTTTTAGGTCAGAAAAAATAATGGATAACGCGGATGTTGTTGTCATAGGGGGTGGGCCGGCTGGTTGCTCTACTGCAATTGGCCTAAGCAGGCTTGGTTATAATGTGGTGCTTTGCGACCAGGCTAAGTTCCCGCGTGATAAGGTTTGTGGTGAGTTCATCAGCCCAGCAGCAGACCCAATACTAGCCCGTTTGGGGGTTTTGGGTCACATAGAGGCTTTGGCAACCAAAAGATTAAAGGGAGTTGCTATTTCTTCCTATGAAGGGGAAGAACTTGTCATTGATTATCCCTATCAACCTGGACAGGTTGAGCGACCGACAAGTTTGTCTGTACCAAGATATGACTTAGATTCTCTTTTTATTGAACAGGTGAGACGGGTTGGGGTGGAGGTTCGAGAACAAAACAAAATTACCGATTTTTTGTTTGATGAGGGTTGTATTGCCGGGGTAAGGGGTTGGGATGAAAATAAATCTTCTTTTACACTTAAAGCACCATTGATAATTGATGCTGGTGGGCGCAATTCGCTGTCGTTAAAAAAATTCAATTTGAAGAAAGAGTCTTCGAGAAATACCAAGATCGCAATGGCCGCACATTGGAAGGGAGCACAAATTCCGGATGATTATTGTTATATGCATATTTCTCGTCCCGGATACACAGGTATTGCCAGAGTGAGTGAAGATAGTGCTAATGTAGTTCTGGTGGTTGATTTAAATTCGATGCGTGGAGAAAACCCTGACAACTTTTATCGACATACGGTAATGAAAAATCGAGCTCGGCAAAGAATTTTGCAAAACGCAGAATCTGTGGAGCCAGTCCGAGCGGTGGAGTCTTTAGGTTTTTCAGTAAAACCCATTCCCTGTGGCGGCTTACTGGCGGTGGGGGATGCAATGGGTTTTATCGACCCTTTTACAGGCGAAGGAATTTATCTTTCCTTGCGGAGCTCAGAGATTGCAGTTGAGATTGCCGATTTGGCTCTAAAAAATTCGGATGTTTCAGTCGAATTTCTCAAGCTTTATGATAAGAAAAGAAAGCAAGAATTTGAAAAGAAATTTTTATTGAGTCGGATTTTGCAGAAACTTATTTACAACCAATTTTTTTGCGACAAGGTAGTGAAAATTTTGCGAGATAAACGTGATCTTGCCGAAACTTTGGTAGGAGTCATAGGGGATTTGGTGCCTGCGGAGAGGGTGGTTTCATTTAGGTTTTTATCACAGTTGGTAGGAGCGTACCCGCGGGAAAAATCTGCAGCTCATTTTGTAGGGAGAAAAGTCTAACGGCCATTCACGAGAGGCTGCAAGGCCTCAAGCCTTTCTTTTATGTTTGTAAACTTCCAAAATGTCGAACCACTTTTTGAAGTGGAGACGAAAGTCTGACGGCCATCCACGAGTCGAGCTTTGAGGCGAAATCAAGTAGGGCAGCGATAACGCCTGAATCATTAAGTCTTTTTTTTCGCCAGCCAATCCGTTTATCTCTTATTTGTTTTTACATTTGTTTAATGGATACTGGATTCATACTCACTTAAGATTTTTTCCATTCGATCCTTGAGACTTAATTTTCGTTTCTGGTGCTTTTTCTTTTCAATCTCTTGTTCAGGAGTAATGATTTTCATTTTATTGAACTCCTCAACTTTTTGTTTAAGTGTGATGTGCTTTCTATAAAGTCCACGAAACTCTTCATTTTCTTTTTGGACTTTTTCGAGTAATTCAGGGTCGATATTCATTCATAGCCTCCTTATTTTTATAATACTGCCCTATTGTAATTTAATTCTGCTTCTGAGGGCCGGATGTAATTAATCGTTAAGGAATCCAGATTGTTTTGAAGGTTTTTTTTAAAGTCCCGAGAAGCGATTAAAACTGCACTGGCAGCCACTGTAAGTTTTTTTAGGGGTGCGTTGTGCATATATTTTTTCCTAAGACGAGATGAGAGGAGTTCTCGGTAGGCCACTAAGCCATTCCCTACAAATGCAGTGGGTTTCTTGATTTGATCGCACAATTCCATTGGTGTGATAGCTTGGTCAGGTGTTTCTCTTACGCATAAACCGTTTTTAGAGTTGTACAAAGCGGTATAGACCTCTTTTTTCCTAGCATCTAATACTGGACATATAGCGTATGGTCCGGGTTGTACCGTTTCTGCATAAGCGTCCAAAGTATTTACGGATGCAAATGGTTTCTGGGTCGCTAGGATCAATCCTTTAAGCAAACTCATTCCTACCCTAAGTCCAGTGAATGATCCTGGGCCTGTGGTTATCACAAACCCATCTATTTGGTTTAATTTTGTTTTAGAGCTATTGAGTATTGCATCCACCTCTATTAATAGTTTGTCAGAATAATTCTTAGAACTATTGAGCAACGATTCAGAAATTACATCGTCATTGTCTACGAGAGCAACACTTCCTGTAGGCGAGGATGTGTCTATTCCCAAGATTTTCATTGCTTCTCATTGGAGAAGGGTGGATGGGCGGAACAGAGTGTTTTGCTGAGATGCTCCACAAATGTACTGTAAAGATTAGGGGATGAAATGGTGAATGTCAATGAAAAACGGGGACTATTATTATTTCAGTTATTATAATAATTATTATTTAAATTCAATAAGTTATAGAGTAAAAACTAGAAAGATTAGAACCCTGTCTTAGTTAAATTTTTAAAAAGAAACTTGCAATTGTTTTTTGTGTTTTTTTATCGTTTCGATAGATCAAAATGGTAATTAATAAGAATATTGCTGTAGTTTAGAGTTTAACCATTGAAAAAAATGGACTTATTCTATTGACAATATAAATAATTATACTTAAGCTAAATGTGTATTGCAGGATAAATTTTGTTTGTAGGTTTAATTATAGCCTTTAATAACAAGATATTGAGAACATTTTTAGGAGGCACGACACGGTATGTTCTATGAGGTGAAGGTTTTCGATGCCAAAGGTGAACTCAAGAAGGTATTGTCCCCAAAAAAACTGAGCAACCGGTTTTGGAGGGAGGGAGAACAACAATTGATAGATTTTACGGATAAAGAGAAGGGCACTGCAAATACGGGTAATCAGATTTATGATAATAACGAGTTTCAATTAGAAAATAGTTGATAACTTGATAGCCCTATAAGCTATTTATTAAAAAAGGCATAGCGATATAATCGCTATGCCTTTTTTGTTTCACAGTTGGTTTAATGTTTTTTTAGTCCTACCTATTTAAGAAATAATTTCATATAATTCCAGACTTTATCAAGCTATAGAGTTCCAAATTTGGTTAAACAAATTAAGGATTTATGTATATAACATCTTCAGATCAATTAAAGATATTTTGTGAGAGTTTACAATCTTCTGATGTTCTTGCTGTTGACACAGAATTTGTTCGTGAAAGAACATATTTTCCTCGTATTGGCCTCATTCAGGTTGGGGGAAAAGAGGGATTTGCGGCGATTGATCCAATTATTTTGAGTGATTTAACACCGTTACTAGAAGTTTTAAAAGACCCTAAAAAAATCAAAGTGTTTCACGCGGCACGTCAGGATCTTGAGATTTTGGTACGTCTTTGCGGGCAAGTCATTCCACCCGTTTTTGATACTCAAATTGCGGCCGCACTTGTAGGTTGGGGGTCGCAAATTTCTTTTGCAAAATTAATACAAAAAGCTTTGGGCAAGCATATCCATAAGTCTGAAACTTATACCGATTGGTGCCGACGTCCTTTAAGTGAGAATCAAATTAAATATGCTATAGACGACGTACGCTATCTCCTTCCGGCTTATGAAAAACTCCTCGAGAGACTGGTGCAGTTAAAAAGAGCTGGCTGGGTTGCTGGGGAGGTGAAAAATTGGGAAGATCCCGCCACGTTTGCTTTACCAGACCCACAAACACGATTTTTGAAAATTAAAAGCTTAAGAAGCCTGAACCGCAGAAACTTGGCTGTTTTAAGAGAATTGGCTGCTTGGAGAGAAAAAGTTGCTATTGCCCGGGACTGTTTGGCAAAAACCATTGTTCGGGATGAGACGTTGCTTGAAATCGCCAGAAAAATGCCAAAAGACATTAAAGAACTTTCAACTATTAGGGGCTTCCACTATAAAGAAGCCGGCAAAAGCGGGGCTTCTATTTTAAAAACAGTAAAAAAAGGAAATGAAGTGCCTGAAACAGAATTGCCTAGGCTGGCAGACACTGATGGTTATTCAACCACGCGTGGCATTGAAGAGTTGTTGTCTGCTTTCGTTCAAATTCGTTCTGAAGAACTAAAAATAGAATCTAGTATTTTGGCCGATCGTAAGCGAATTCGGTGTTTTGCAACCCACTTTGGTCAAAAATTGAATATGGATGAAAATTTTCTTTTGCAGGGTTGGAGAAAAGAGTGCATCGGTGAACCCATGTTAAGATTGCTAAATGGGGAAGTGGGATTAAAGATCAATCCTTCGGGCCAGATTGCCTTGATACCCATTGAATAAAATTCAAATATTAGATACGAGGGCCCAACTTTTAAACTCAGGCGATTGCCTAAGTTTTTCAAGATCAGGGTCTATTTCAATCTGTTTAAAATTGTTAAAACCAAATTGAATAGCTGTTTTCAACTTTTCCAAGCTGGCTTTAGATTGTCCAGTTAAAGAGTAATAGCAGGCATAGTTGTAATGGATATGGGGATTTTTAGAGTCTAGCACCATCCCTTTCTGTAGGGTTTTAAGTGCTTCTTCGAAATTGGAATTTTTCATATAAGCCGTGCTCAAGTTTATTGTGGCTTCTTTGAAACTTCTATTGTGGTGGAGTGCTTTTTTATAATTGATAATTGCTTCTTTATATTGTCCCTCCTTAAAATTTTTGTTGCCCTCGTTATAGTGGAAGATACCCATCTTTTTCCCTTTGTCTTTTTTGGAAATATCTTGACCATTGCTACCTTCTTTGTGGCTGCCCTCTTCATGGCTTCCCTCAGTTTGCTTTAAGTTTTTTTTGGTATTTGAAGATATATCCTTAACAAAGGTAGAAGTGTCCGTTATTAAAAAGAGGATTAGTGCTATAAGACCCAGGTAAGGAAGATATTTTGAAAATTTCATATTTTTGATATTTATGGGAACCAGCGATATAATTCGCTGATGAAAAGGGTAGGCCAATACCTTCAATGTCGACATTGTCATTTTATATTAGCACCTTATTTATCTTATTTTTGATATATTATGACCTATCATAATTAAGCTGGCAGAAAACTTTAAAATTTTTTTGGATGATATTTGTGCAACAGATTAAAAGAATTTCATTAACCTTAACCCTGTATTTTTTATTTTTTGTGACTATGGCTCACGCGCAAATGAGTGGAAAATGTGCTGAAGTTGTAAGAAATATGAAAGTGCCTTTGGGAAGGGCTATGGCCGTCCATAAGAGTATGCAACAGACACTTAGCAGCGACCAGCCTATAGATAAATATAATCGCCACGTCAATATACTTGTGGGAAACCTTGACCGCGAAGCTAGCAGGGTGGAAAGATTACTCGTTGCAGCAAAGCAAAGGGGATGTGACAAATTGGTCCAGATGATGCGGGACCATATAGTTAACACAAAAAATATTTATAATGAAATGATGGCATCAATTCAATTGCCAGCACCGAAAGAACCCCTCGCAAAACAAAACGAAAAACTTAAGTCAGAATTAGAATTCCTTATGAAAATTCATTAGGAGCTTTCCTTTCGAATTCTACCCCTCTGGGGCACAAAGGCTAATGAGTTTATAACGAGCGTCAGGCTGGCAAGGAGTTTATGCCGACATCTGCTGATATTAACAAACCGCAAATACGCGTACTTTCCGATGACCTTTCCAACCAAATAGCGGCAGGGGAGGTGGTTGAAAGACCAGCCTCTGTGGTTAAGGAGTTAGTAGAAAACTCAATAGATGCAGATGCCACCCTCATTCGTCTTGATATTGAAGGAGGGGGAAAAAAGAAGATCCGTGTCATGGATAATGGTATGGGAATGTTGCCTGAAGAATGTAAAACGGCTTTTTCTCGGCATGCCACTAGCAAAATTTCTGAGCTTAGCGACCTAGAAACCATTCAGTCTTTAGGGTTTCGGGGTGAAGCCTTACCCAGCATTGCTTCGGTAGCAAAAGTACGCTGCACAAGTGCGCGCAGTGAAAACCAGGGAGGAAAATTAATTGTTGTAGAGGGAGGAGACCTTATAGAAGAAAAAGATTTTGCCTGCCCTCAAGGAACAACCATAGAAGTTGCCCAATTGTTTTATGTTACCCCGGCGCGTAGTAAATTCCTTAAAGGTGATTCAACTGAATTTTCTCATATAACGCAAGTAGTCACCCAGCAGGCACTGGCCTATCCATCTATTCAATTTCAATTAACCCATAATGGACGCGAGGTAATACAAACTCTACCGACTGATCAAATTCATTACCGGATAGCTGAACTTTTTGGAACAGATCTTGCCAAATCTCTGGTTCAGGTAAAATCAAGTTCCGGTGATTATCGATTGAAAGGTTATGTTTCTAATCCCGTCTACACTCGTTCAAATCGATCTGCACAATATTGTTTTGTCAATGGACGTTTCGTTCGGGATAAGGTTGTTCTTCATGCCACACAGCAGGGTTACAGTCATTTGTTGCCGAAAGGGCAGCACCCAGCATTATTTTTATATTTAAATATGGACCCGAAATTGCTGGACGTAAATGTTCATCCCTCAAAAGCGGAAGTGCGTTTCGCGTTCCAGCAGGATGTGCATCAATTCATCTCTCGTAGCATCCGTGAAGCCCTTGAGAAAAATTTACAGTCACCCGTTGAAGATCTCCAGCCGGTTCACGAAAATATTCCAATAAAAACCAATTATGAAAAACCGTTTTATAGAGAAGCCCCTCCGCGGGTTAATAAATCGGAGGAAGTTGCAGCTTTTAAACAGAAGAATCTATCCGAAGCTTTAAAGAATATGACTGGCTCGCATGGCTTCCATTCGAAAATATCGTCTTCACCACAACAGGTAATGGGTTTCGATAAGGCTCCGATACCGGTTTCCAAACTAATTTATTCCGAGTTTGAACCCTTGGGTCAGTTAGATAGTTCATTCATCATCATGCAAGGGAAAAAGGGTTTGTTGGTGGTCGATCAGCATGTGGCCCACGAACGGATCTTGTATGAAAGATTTCGCGAATCAGCAAAGGAAAAGAAAATAGAAGTGCAAAATCTTTTATTCCCGTTAACCGTAGAATTTTCTCCAGCCGAAACTGAGTTGTTGATTTTTCATCTTGATCGATTAAAACAATTGGGACTGGAACTCGAAACTTTTGGTAAAAATGAATTTCTTCTTCGAACTGTACCGGCTATTTTGAAAAATATAGATAATGAGAAGTTATTACGCGATACCATCGAACTTCTTCCCAAAGGTGGTGATGAAAATATCCTGCACGAAAAATACGAAGATGTTCTTATTATGATGTCTTGCCGTAATGCCATAAAAATCAATCACCCTTTAAATCTAGATCAGATTCGTAAATTGATTGCTGATTTGGAACAAACCAGCATGCCCTTTACCTGTCCTCACGGAAGACCTATCTCCCTTTTATTCGGCATGGATGATATTCTTAAAAAATTTCTTCGCAAATAGACGATTCCCGTGGAAGGCAACAAAAAATAGTTTTCTTAGTTGTACTAGGTGATTTTGGTTTGCTGGTCAAATTTACTTATTGGCCAGTCATAATTTGACCCAAGAAGCGTGCGAATAATAGTAAAAGGTCTAAGAGACTTTATTTATATTTGGGATGTTGCCTCACTCCTATCGGAAGTGGTCGGATTAGCCTCGGACGGTCATTTTTTTGATGGATTTTGTCAGTTTTCCAAGCTTGATAGCAGTGTTAGCTTTTTCTTCTTTACGAGGAATTTTTTTGGGTTTTCTATAGCGGAGCGAATTTCTATTATTTGTGTAAGTCCATTCAGTATCGAGTAAAAATTTTTTCTGGTTACTGATATTCAATTTACGAAACAGCATGAGGAGTTTTTGCTCCCCTTTTTTTGTGCTGATAAGGTGGTCGCCCAACTGACCTTTGAACATCAGACGTCCTTCTTCCAAGTTACCACAAATCACTTCCGGGGGAACTTTTGAGTTTAGCAATATTTTTTGATCGGGTGTTTGTAACTCTTCGAGAAGAACTTTTGTCGTTAGCAAACGGTCGAGAGACAATTCTCCTAATCGTGCCAGTTTAATTAGGAGAGAGACCGGAGCATCTCTTTCACCTGCTTCGTAACGGACGTAGGTTCTAAATCCGATTCCCAGAACTTCAGACAAGGCCCCCTGTGTGCATTTGAGTTTTTTTCGGATAGTTTTTAAATTTTCCGAGAGGATTGTCATAAACTCTGCTGCTAGTTTTGGGGTTTTAAGCTAGTTCGATGCCATTCTTTTTTAAATATTGATAGGCTTTATCAATCCAAAATCGTTCTTTCTCTAACTTGTAATCCGGCAGGTCTTTTGCGGAACCGACAATACTTTTCATATTATCAATGGCGTCTTGTTTTTTGCCATTTTTATCTAATAAACGAGCATAATGATAATAAGCTTTGAAGAAATGGAATGAGTTTATTACTTCACCGTAGGTAGCTAATGCTTTTTCATCATTTCCACCTAAACGATAGCATTCGGCGAGTCCAAAAATAGCATTGCCATAGTCATATTTTTTATCCAGGGAGGTTAGTTTTTCCAGTACAGTAGAGGCTTCGTCATAACGTTCCAGGCCATGCAGGCATTTTGCAAGCCCGTATCTTGCTTCCAGCATTTCCGGATCGCGCTGGATGGCTTCTTCGAAATTAGCAATGGCAGATTCGTAGTTGTTTTGCTCCACATAAACCTGCCCCAGTTTTTCATAGTGAAAAGCTTTTTGATATTTGCCAATTAGTTCTTTTAGCTGAAGGGTTTCTTCGGTTTCTATTTCTTTTTTTTCAGGTTTGCCAAAGGGGATGATTGTGCCATCTGCTGTTGAAGCTACGCTGTTGGCTCGATTTTTGATTGCAAAAAAATATGCCACTGCCCCAACAGGTGGAAGCAGGATAATTATGATTATCCAAACAAAATGTTCGCGTCTTTGAATGCAATCCATACACATCCATAGCATGAATCCGATTGCAAGATAATTAAATATTTCTGCCAACTTAGCCTCTATATTTGGAGATTATAATAACACTAGGCTATTGCCCGATTTTTCAAATTAGGAATCCTCAACCACCTTATTACATGCATCGAGGAGAATAACTTTTGGTTGATATTTTTCCTTATCGCTATCTATGTTACCATAAGCTGCGACAATGATGCGATCATTTATCTGAGCTAGGCGAGCCGCAGCTCCATTGATTGAAAAAGTTCCAGAGCCTCGCTCGGCAGTTATAACATAAGTGATGAAGCGACTCCCAGTGTTGATATTATATATGTGAACCTGTTCGTAGGGGCGAATATCCACGAGCTCAAGTAAATCTTCGTCAATGGCTATACTACCTTCATAATCAATTTCAGTTGCTGTCACGCAGCCTCGGTGCAGTTTGGATTTCAACATTATTCTTTGCAATTTCAATCCCCTATGATGCAATTATCAATGAGTCGGGCAGGCCCGATTTTTACTGCCAGCGCAATCAACGTTCGGCCTTTTACTTCTTCTTTCTCTTCTAAGCTTATCGGATCGCAAATAGAAATGTAGTCGATTTGGGTTCCAGATTCAGCGGCAATTATACTTTTTATATTCTGGCGCAACTGCTTTGAAGAAGTGATCCCCCTATTAATTTTTTCTTTAGAATCATTTAATGACCTTGAAAGGGAAAGAGCTTTCTTTCTTTCTTCAGGAGATAAGTTGCTGTTGCGCGAACTCATGGCCAGACCATCAGGCTCGCGGATTAATGGGACCCGATGAATGTGAACATCTAAATTTAAATCTCGGGTCATAGTTTCAATAACTGCAAGTTGCTGCCAATCCTTTTCACCAAAAAATGCATGTTGTGGACGAACAATATTAAACAACTTGAGAACTACAGTTGCCACTCCTTTAAATAATTCAGGCCGACTTTTTCCACACAGATGCTGGGTAATTCCATCAACTTGTATATTGGTTTTAAATCCTTCAGGATATATGGTGTCCCTGTTAGGGTAAAACAGCACATCAACTCCTATGGATTCAAGTTTTTCTATATCTCCAGACAGGTTATTCGGATATATATCAAGGTCTTCACTTGGACTAAATTGTCTGGGATTGATGAAAATACTGACCACGGTATGGTTGCATTTATTTAGAGATTGTTTTACCAGATTCATATGACCATCGTGCAAGTATCCCATGGTAGGCACCAAGCCTAGAGTTCCCCCACGGAATGCATTAGTTAATTTTTTTATTTCGTCAATGGTTGAAACCACGACGGTTTTTTGTTTTAGCTCAGCGGTCATGATTCACCTTTTTGAGAGCCCCTTTTTTCAAATTATAAGTATGTTCTGGGCCCGGAAACACTTCGCTATGAACTTCATCAATGAATTCGGTGACAACATTTTGAATTACATCTGATAATTCAGCGTAGCGTTTGACAAATTTTGGAGTAAATTTAGGGTTTAATCCAAGTAGATCATGTGTTACTAGAATTTGGCCATCACATTTGGACCCGGCACCGATTCCAATGGTAGGAATTTTCAGATCATGGGTAATTTCGGTAGCAAGTTCCTGAGGCATTCCTTCTAGGACAAGAGAGAATGCCCCCGCCTTTTGCAAATCCTTTGCATCCTGTTTGATTTGCTTTGAGTCGAGAAAAGTTTTCCCCTGAACTTTGTATCCACCGAATTGATGGATCGATTGTGGGGTCAAACCAACATGTCCCATAACGGGAATTCCTGCCTGAACAATGGCGTGGACTTGGTCCGTAACCCGTGCTCCACCCTCTAGTTTTATAGCTGCTGCCTGACCTTGTTGAATCAAACGGCCAGCGTTAGTTACTGCCTGTTCAACAGAAACCTGATAAGACATGAAAGGCATGTCGGCCACGATTAATGCCCGATGTGCCCCTCGCCTTACCGAACGTGTGTGGTAGATCACATCTTCCAGAGTTACCGAAAGAGTGTTTTCATGTCCCTGGGAAATCATTCCTAATGAGTCACCCACCAGCAAAATATCGATTGGGGTGGTATCCAGCAATTTTGCGAAGCTATAATCGTAAGCCGTCAAAGCAGTGATTTTTTTTCCTGAATTTTTTCTTGCCGTAATAGCAGGAACAGTGACAGGCTGAGTCTTCATTTTTATTTACGGTTTTGGCTTGGAGTTAAACAGGTGGGAGCGGGAGGCCAGAAAAAATTGCCAATATCCCTCGGCACTTGCCGAAAGTGAAGCAACTTGACTTTAGAAACGCGGACTAAAACTTGAAGCCGTAAAGGGTCTTCTTGTTTTAAACGTTTACTTGTCGATTTGAACCTTTCTCCGTCCCGGTCTGTTAGGATCCAAGCGGATTGTAATATTCTCTGCCTATTTTATGGTTGTTGACCTTATTTATCAACTCCTCAAGGTCACATTTTTTTTCAACAAAGTCGATATCATTGGTATTTATAACTAAAAGCGGTGTTTCTGAGTAATAAAAAAAGAAATTATCGAAAGCTTTGTTTACAGAGTCGAGATAATCGGAGTCCATAAATGCTTCGTATTCCCGTCCTCGTTTAGCGACCCTTTCTTGCAACACTTCTGTGCTCGCTTGTAAATAAATGACTAAATCCGGTTTTGGAGCTTTGGCATTGATTAGGCTAAAAATCTGTTCGTATAGATTATACTCATGGTCCTCCAAGTTGAGGCGGGCAAAAACTTTGTCGCGTTGAAATAAATAGTCAATGACAACGACCGAATTGAACAGATCTCTTTGTGCTAGTTCCGTATACTGTTTATACCGGCTCAGTAGGAAAAAAACCTGAGTTTGAAAGGAATAGGCTTCTTTATCTTCATAAAATTTGGATATAAATGGATTAGACTCGGTATCTTCAAGAATTAACCGTGCGCCATATAGTTCGCCAAAAAGATTAACGAGAGATGTTTTGCCTGCTCCGATAGCTCCTTCAATAGCAATGAATCGAGGTTCAATTGTAGATTTTGTCACCGTTCCGTTATCCTTGAGTGCTACGCTAGAACTTCTTTTATAGTAAATTTCAAATCTTTATGATCTCCAGACTTGACGACACTCACATCAGATGCCCAGATTGGAAAACTCAATTTGTCTTTCCCACATTCAGGATAAATGATGATGAGAATATTTTTTGAAGTCAAAATCAGGGTGATAGCTGAATGTTAAAATTTGCAATTAATGCAGAGAAATGCTTATGCATTTTTTAATATCCTCATTTAGTTTTTATAATAATCGGACTACTATTGCAATGTTTAATGGTTTAGTCCAGACCTGCAAATTTCTTAATACAGACTGGAATATTGACTGGCGCCTTTGTCCAAAGTGAAATCCATGGTCATTGCATTATTAATCAAACATTATCAGAGGGACTGATCTATAAAAAAGATAAGGGTCTTTTATAAAACCTGCTTGAGGGTTTTTGATAGCTGGGCAAAAATTTAAAGCCTATTCTAATTTCCCCAACAATGGTCTGGAGGAATCACCCAGACCACGAACAGGGTTTGCTATGGCTACCGTATTAATGGGCGATCAAAAGTCAATCCACATGGATTGCTTCCCAAAATTATTGATTACATCTGAATTAATATTTATAATTAAAATATCTAAACCTAAAAAAGAAGCTGATGAAGAACAAAAAAATTGCACTTGCAGTATCGGCAGGTATAGCAGCTTATAAAGCAGTGGAATTATTAAGAATGCTGATGAAAGAAGGGGCAGAGGTGCAAGTTGCAATGAGTGCCAACGCTGGAGAATTTGTAACCCCATTAACTTTTGAAGTTCTTTCGAGAAACCCGGTTTACCACCAGCTTTTTAATTTGGAAAACTCTGCGGACATGAAACATATCCGCGTTGCTGAAAACGCAGATTTGATGCTGGTTGCACCAGCAACAGCTTCAACTTTGGGAAAGATGGCAAACGGTTTAGCAGATGATGCTTTGAGCAATTTATATTTGGCTTTCAAAGGCCCTGTAATGATTGCTCCTGCTATGAATGAAGGAATGTGGCGGAACTTGGCGGTTAAGGAAAATATCGAAAAATTGCAATCACGGGGAGTAAAGTTTATTGAGCCGGAAGATGGTGATTTAGCATGTAGAACCACCGGCCCTGGCCGCCTTGCTGATCTTGATACCATTTTGGAAAGAGTTAAAAGTCACTTTAAAAAACTTCATGATTTGCAGGGATTAAGAATTCTGGTAACCGCGGGCCCGACTCATGAGCCTTTAGATCCTGTAAGATATATCTCCAATCCTTCTTCTGGAAAAATGGGATATGCGGTTGCCGAACAGGCAAAAGCCCGAGGTGCTGAGGTGATATTGATTAGTGGCCCTACTCATTTAAAACCACCAATGGGAGTGAGTTTCAAGACTTGTAAAACTGCAGGAGAAATGAATAGTTTGGTCCAGGAATGTTTCCCAGAATGCGATGTGCTAGTCATGTCGGCGGCTGTGGGGGATTTTACTGCAGAAAAGTTAGAAAAGGAAAAAATTAAGAAAAAAAGCAAGGAAGGGCAAACCCTTAACCTTGTTCCCACCAAAGATATTTTGATGGAAGTTTCTAAGATCAAAACTCAGCAGTTTGTGGTTGGATTTGCTGCAGAAACACAAAACTTGATACAAAGTGCATTAGAAAAATTAAGAAATAAGAGGCTTGACTTGATTGTTGCTAACGATATCAGCGCACCGGGAATTGGATTTCAATCTGATAACAATCAAGTGACTTTAGTCGACTCTAATGAAAAAGTTGAAAACCTTCCAAGAATGGCGAAGCAAGAGATTGCCAATATCCTATTAGATAAAATATCAAGAGGTGCTCGGGAAAAATGAATCAATACCCATTAGAATGACAACTACCTTAAAATTTTTTTAAAATGGTTAGGTAGTATTTTGTCGAGGGAAATATTCTGCTAGCGGGCGCATCGAAAACCAATTCCCAGTGAACGGTTTTTTGGAGTGGTGGCGTTTCTATATACAAGATCAACGTCTTTAGCCTTGTTTCTCCAGTTACCTCCACGGATGACTTTATATTGGCCTTTCTCGGGTCCTTGGGGGTTTTTCTTAGGAGAAAAGAGGTAATATTCAGGAAAATGCCAGTCGTTCACCCATTCGGATGCATTTCCAGATAGATCATACAGTCCATAGGCTGATTTGCCGTTTTCATATGAACCTACCTTTGTGGTCTTATTTATCTCCTCATTATAGTTAAGCTTGCTTGAGTCGGGGGGAGTGTTTCCCCAAGGGTATTTTACCATTAGTTTTCCGCGAGCTGCTTTTTCCCATTCTGCTTCTGTAGGCAATCGCTTTTTTTTCCATTTGCAAAACTTTACAGCTTCTTTCCAAGAAATCCCTACAACAGGTTGTTGTGGTTCGTTAAAATCTGGATTATTCCATCCTTTAGGTTTTTTAACTCCTGTTACCTGTATAAACTTGGCATAAGCATCATTAGTCACTTCGTAAATATCTATATAAAAACTGTTTAAATAGACTTCATGCGCGGGATTTTCTGGACCCAACGTATGCCTGTCTGTATTGAACAAATCATGTGGTTTTAATTCCAGCATGGACTTTTTACTGCCCATCTGGAAAGACCCTTTTTTGATCAATACCATTCCTTCTGGCGGCGCGGACGCAGCATAGGCTGGTATGGTTAGAAATATAAAAAAGGTTAATAAAAATAAAGATTTCATGGCATTGAATTGTGATTTTTAAAGATCGGATTATAAAGAAAACTATGTGGTATGACAATTGAGAAAACTTTAAAGGACTAATTTTATGGAAAAGGTGTACTCTTATACGCAAGAGTCTTTGTGCCCTTTAGAAGATACTAAACATGATTTCTGAAAAAAATAAAACGATAACCTTAGCGGTTAAGGGTATGAGTTGTAATAGTTGCTCCGCGCGAATTGAAAAAAAAGTCGGAGGGCTGGAGGGAGTTTCTTCGGCAAGAGTTAATTTTGCTGCGGAAATTGCCACCATAGAATATGACCCGGTAATAATTCAGGTGGGACGATTTTCAAAAGAGATTCAGAAACTCGGTTTTGAAGTTCTTTCCACTCGCAAAGTCTTTATGATAAAGGGCATGACCTGCGCCTCTTGTGTTTCCAGAGTTGAAAATAAATTGTCTTCCCTTTCTGGGATTTTAGATGTCAAAGTCAATCTAGTTACAGAACATGTGTCGATTGAATATCTTCCTTCACTTATTAGTTTTGATGTCCTGAAGGAAAATTTGTCTAGTGCGGGTTACCAGCTATTTCCTGCTAAACAAGAGGAGAGTTTGGTTCTTGATGAAGAAAATTCTCAGCGTAATGAGCAGGCTGTTTTAAAGCGGAAATTGATCTTCAGTGTTTTGATTAGTATTTTACTGATGTTTCTGAGGATGGAAGGTGAGGGGATTGCACTACCTATTTCTTTAAATTTATTGCTTTTTCTTTTAGCTACTCCCGTTCAGTTTTATTGTGGTTGGCAATTTTACCGAGGTGCATGGAATGGCATTCTCCACGGATATACTGATATGAATACATTAATTTCTATAGGAACATCGGCAGCTTATTTTTATAGTGTTGTAGCTACCTTAATTCCTTCGTCTATTCCTCTTGAAGATGAACAAGTTGTCGTTTACTTCGACACTTCGGTGATGATTATTACTTTAATTTTATTGGGCAGGGGGATGGAATCACGCGCTAAACAGAATACCTCAAATGCTATTAAGAAGCTGATGCAATTGCAGCCAAAAACAGCAAAAGTAGAGAGGGAAGGGAAGGAACAAGAAATTCTGATTACAGAACTGGTATTAGAAGATTCGATCATTGTACGTCCCGGTGAACAAATTCCAGTTGATGGAAAAATTTATGAAGGCAGTTCATCTATTGATGAAGCAATGCTGACAGGTGAAAGCCTTCCTGTAGATAAGAATGAGGGTGATGATGTATTTGGTGCCAGCATTAATAAAACCGGATTTTTTAAAATGAAGGTAACCCGTTTAGGTCAAGATTCAACTCTGAAGCAAATTATTAAACTGGTGAAAGAAGCACAAGGATCAAAAGCTCCGGTTCAAAAACTGGCAGATAAAATCGCAGGAGTTTTTGTTCCATCAGTAATTTGCCTGGCTGCCATCTCTTTTGTTTTCTGGTGGATATTTGGAAGTTCAGTTGCCGAGATTTCCACTTCTTCTTTTTCTTTTGCTCTTATGATTTTTATTTCTGTGTTGATCATTGCTTGTCCTTGCGCATTAGGCTTGGCGACCCCAACTGCCATCATGGTTGGTACAGGCCAAGGTGCAAAAATGGGTATTTTGATAAAAGGTGGAGAGGTTTTGGAACGAGTAGAAAAAGTTGATACCATAGTTTTTGATAAAACAGGAACTCTGACTTCGGGAAAACCTCGGGTTGTAGATGTTATTCTAGCACCGGGAATTCAGTTGGATCCTGAACGATTGCTCATTTTTGCAGGATCCTTAGAAAAGGGCTCTGAGCATCCCTTAGGGCTAGCTGTTGTAGCAGAAGCGCAAAGGAGAGGGCTTAAGCTAAATACACCAAGTGATTTTAGCGCTTTGCCAGGATTTGGTGTTAAGGGCATAGTAGCTGGAAAAAGCGTACTGTTAGGAAACAAAGGATTGATGGTAGAAAATCAAATAGATATATCATCTATTGATATCCAACTTGACAAGTCAACGGAGAATGGCAAAACTCCCCTAATCGTTTGTATCGATGGTCAGGTGTCCGGGTTTATAACCGCAATGGACACCATAAAACCACAAGCAAAGGGAAATGTGTTGCAGTTAAAAAAAATGGGGTTAGAAGTTGTCATGCTAACGGGAGATAATTGTAAAACAGCGCAAGTGGTAGCTGGACAACTAGGGATAGAGAAGGTGGTTTCAGAGGTATTACCTTCTGGAAAAGTGGCGGAAATTGAGAGGATAAGAAAATCTGGGCATTGTGTGGCGATGGTGGGAGACGGAATCAATGATGCACCTGCGCTTGCATCAGCTGATGTGGGAGTGGCTATGGGAAGTGGTGCTGATGTGGCAATGGAGGCCTCTGATATTACGCTTGTGGGTTCGGATCTTAAGGCCGTTGTAAAATCAATTGAGTTGAGTAAAGCTACAATGTCTAAAATAAGGCAAAACTTATTCTGGGCATTTATTTATAATATTGTGGGTATTCCCATTGCGGCAGGTGTGTTATATCCAGTTTATGGAATTTTATTGCAGCCTGTATTTGCTGCAGCAGCGATGTCTTTGAGTTCGGTGTCCGTAGTAGGGAATTCTCTTTTGTTGAATAAATTCTCTAATGAAAATTACTAGTCAGAGAGAGGGTATTAATTTGGTCATTGATCAATTTCGGTTACCAAGACTTCTCTATTATATGCTGCTACTACCTCACCTCGATTGACCATGCCTATAACTCGTTTGACATCATTATTGCGGACAACGGGTAGTTGCTCTACATCCAGCTGGGCAAATAATTCCATAGCTTGATTTAAATTATTTTCAGGGGTGAGGAACTTTACTGGTTTTACTGAGAGGTCATTGGCGACCACCAGGTCTGCGAGCTCTTCTTCAAAAATCATTTCCCGTACCATATGAAATGATAGAATCCCCGACATTTCTCCCTTACTATTGACCACAGGAAAATAAAAGTTTTTTGAATATGAAATAGTTTCAAGAATTGTTCTAAAAGGCATTCCTTCGGGGATATTGGTGACTTCATTATTCATCACTTCGCTCACTTTAATCGAATTTAGAATAGAAACTTCCCTACCATGTTGAATATTTATTCCTTCTTTAAGAAGTTTTTGAATGTATATCGAATTTTTGGTAAATCCACGAAATGTTTGGGCCGAAACAATACAAGTAATCATAATGGGTAGAATGATTGTGTAATCATTGGTCAGCTCAAAGAGCATCAATATATTTGTCAAGGGTGCTTGCATAACTGCCCCTGCAACGGCTCCCATCCCAACCAGCGCATAGGTTTCTGGTGAGGCGGTGAAGTTTGGGCTAATACCATGAACTAATGCTCCAAATGCTGAACCTAGCATGGCCCCTATGAAAAGGGAAGGAGCGAAAACTCCACCCAATCCGCCAGATCCAAGCGTTACTGAGGTGCTAAATATTTTTAGGAAAATTAATATAAAAGCCATACCCCATAGCAACTCTCCAGATAAAGCTTTTTCCATAAATTCATAACCATTACCTAGAATTGCGGGAAATCCTATGGAAATTAAACCTACGAATAATCCTCCCAAGGCAGGTTTTAAAAATTTTGGGATGTGAACTTTTTTCTCAAAGAAATCATGGGATTTAAAGTAAAACAAAGTGAACAATCGGGAAACGAGGCCACATAATAGACCTAGAAATAGATAAAAAATAATTTCAGAGTAGCTGACAAGCTCATGAATGGGCACCTGAAATGTAATTTCGTTTCCTTCTAGAGCCCTTCCAGTTGCTGTACCAATTACTGAAGCAACAATGATTGGGCTAAAAGTGCGGATTGCGAAATCACCGAGGATAATTTCAAGAGCAAATAATACTCCAGCTAAAGGAGCATTGAAGGATGCTGCTATCCCTGCTGCTGCACCACAACCGACCAATACTCGTACCCGGTCTCTTGATAAATGAAAAAAGTTTCCTAATGCCGATCCAACTACTGATCCAATTTGTACGGTGGGACCCTCGCGACCTGCCGAGCCACCTGAGCCAATTGTTAAAGCAGAAGTTGTTGAGCAAGTGACAAGGGTACGCTTGCGAATTTTTCCGGCTTTCAATGCAACAGAATGCATGACGCGGTGTACTCCATTTTCATGCACCGCATCGGGAAAAAAATGACAAATAATGCCTGTAAAAATACCGCCGAGCATTGGCATGAGTGGTAAAAGAAAAGGCAGTGCGGTTCCCGTAACTCCTAATAAAGATAATCCTTCAGAGGAAAATACCGAGCCGAAAAATTCAATCATCCATCGGAATGCCGTGGAGGCAAGCCCGGAAAGGAAACCGATTAAAGCTGCTAGTATCAGCATATTGTGATCTTGCATTAAATATGCTTTGATCTTTTCTTGAATTATTTTTAATTTTGATTCCACAGGATTTTTAGAAGATGAGAATAAGAATTTTTATTATAAAGAAAGTGGTTTTTGATAACCATTGTATTATATTGAGATAGTTATTGGAGTTTATGATATGCTCCGTAGAATTTTCGATTTTAATCAATATGGGAACTTATTAAATGGCTCAAGAAAATCCGGAAGTAATTATTGCTCCCTCCATTCTTTCAGCTGATTTTGGTCGTCTGAACGATGAGGTAAAGGCGGTTGAGCAGGCTGGCGCTGACTGGATTCATGTGGATGTAATGGATGGACATTTTGTTCCCAACATAACTATCGGACCAGCGGTTGTGGAATCTGTCCGTAAGGCAACCGAATTGCCGCTAGATGTGCATTTGATGGTGGAAAATGCTGATTCTTATATAAAGGATTTTGCTAGCGCAGGATCTGACATTATTACTGTTCATGTGGAAGCCTGTCCTCATCTGAATCGCACCATTCAGCTAATAAAGGAACAAAAGGTTAGGGCTGGAGTGGTGCTCAATCCCGGTACTTTCCTTTCATCTATTGAAGAAATCCTTCATGAAATCGATATGGTTTTATTGATGTGTGTTAACCCTGGATTCGGCGGGCAATCGTTTATCCCTTCCATGTTAGACAAAATTCAAAATCTAAACGATATTATGTCGCATTATGAAAATCCAATTGAATTGGAAGTAGATGGTGGTATAAAAACCGAAAATGCGCGAGATATTAAGGAGGCAGGGGCTAGTGTATTAGTAGCTGGCTCAGCTATTTTCAATGCAAACGATTACAAAAAAGCAATAAAATCTTTGCGGGAAGCTTAGATTAGCGAGGGGATGTATAGGCAGATTTTAGGTTTATTGCTGTAATTTCTTATTGGGGTTCTATAAATCATATGGAGTAATCCGATATAACTTAATTGATAGCGTATTACTTGTAATTAAATTTTTGCGCGACAATATAAAAGCCCGCTTATATTTTGAATATAAGCGGGCTAAATATTTTTAAATTTATTTTACTAAGGCAAAGATTAAAAATTATTCGGCGTTTTCATCCAAACCTTGCTCAAGTTCACCCATAAATATCGTGGTATCCTCTTTTGCGGGTGCCTTAGCTGCGGCTTTTCTTGCGGCAATTTCCTCCAACTCCTCCTTGCCTTCCTTGCTCAAACCCCATGGCTCTAAGCCTTCTTTTTTAAGTCTTTTAAGAGCCTCAATTATTTTTTTAAGTTTGGGTTCGTCTATATCCTGAATTGAGACGAAAGCATCTTCATGACCATCGTATTGGCACCATGCCTGAGTATAGCAATTGGTGTTTGCTCGGATCATTTTTAAAGTAATATTAGCGAAATGACAGTGAACGCCAATCAGTGCGCAAACTTTTATTTTGTTGTGATCGATTGTCAAATTTGGATGACAGGGGTTGATCACTGCCTCTGGATCAATTTTAGGATAAATAGGCCGATAGTCGGGCATTGGAATCACATTACAGCCTGGAATTTCTCTAACCACGTCCATTGCTATTTCCGCTTTGTGCATAGTTACATCATTCCAACCCCAAACAATCATTGGTCCTGGGAATAGGGTAGGGTTTCTCCGAGTTAATAACTCGTATGCTGCTTTTTCGATAGCATCATCTGTTGGTACATGTTCTCCTTCTACTAAGTCCATTCCCGAACCATGCTCCGGTTGGAAGATACCCATTGCCGCAGCAGAGGGCGGAAGTAAACCAATTGGACCTAATTCTAATTTGGGCATCTAAACAAACCTCCAAAAAGTTCCTTACAAAAAGAGCTCGTACATTCCGAGATATTTGCTAGTAATAAAAGCTTTATTTTAGAAAGGATTAAAGGCTTTTCTGAAAAAAGCGTCTTAAATTTAAAAATCAACAGGGAGAAAACCCCCAGCAAGAAGCGTGCATACTATTATTTATAAAGGGCTATGTCAATATTAATATGGTTAAAACTTGAGTGATTTACGGCTGGAGAAAACCCAATCATATTTTTACGGGGGCTGAGATTAAAACCCCTTCCTTCCCGCCCATTTAAAGGGATCCTGATGCCAGGTGCGAAGTGACTCGATTTGCCCATTTGACAACATTTGCATGGATTGGGCTTCCTTTAGCAAGTCTGGGAAGGTGAGGATAGAGTGATAATTACAATCTATTTCGTCAAAACGACGTTGTGTGTCGCTGAATCCGTAACTAAAAATGCATAAACAATGTTCTACGATTCCGCCTGATTTACGAATTGCGTTCACTGCATTGATTGCACTTCCACCTGTCGAGATAAGGTCTTCAATTAATAAAACATTTTGACCCTCAGCGAGTCGCCCTTCAATTTGGTTGCCCATGCCATGAGTTTTTGCGACAGCTCTCACATAAATAAGGGGTTTGTTCAATCTGTCTGCTAGGGTGGTGGCATGAGGGATTCCCGCTGTAGCCGTTCCTGCAATAACATCGAGCTTTTCAATGGATGCATTTGAGTATTTCGCAAATATTTGTGAGATGAAAGACCGATACTCCTCCTTTCCCAATAAAAGGCGGTTGTCATTGTAGATGGGCATTTTGTATCCTGATGCCCAAGTAAAAGGCTTTTCCGGACTGAGGCGTATGGCTCCCGACTCTAAAGCCATTCTTGATAATTTAGCAGAATCACTCATTGACTTTGCCCTATTTCACTTCGCCCTCTTCGTTTTTGTTTTCTTCGATAGTCTTCTGATGGATATAGGGGTTCAAAACTTCGATGAATGAATTTTTCATCGTCCCTGGTTCTTGATTCTACGGAACCCAGCCCACGAAATGTGAAGCCAAAGAGCCAGATTGTTTCTTTGGTTCCCCCAGCCGATCCAGTGCTATTAAAATTGTTCCGATTGATATAGTCAAAACTCAATCCCCAGCATTTACAAGGGTCATCATACAGTAAACTTAAATTGTTTTCCCGATGAGTATCTGTTACTTCATCCAGCCTTGTGCTGGCTCTTAAATTCCACCATTTTTTAAAATCCCACTCCAGTGTGGCTACGGTGGATATAGAACTCCTACGGTTCCATCGTCTTTCAAGGTACAAAGTAAGTTCATCCATGGGCCTAAACCCAACCTGGAAGTTCCAATATGTAAAAACATCATTATTATAATCAAAATTAGAGTCAACGTTTAGTAAAAGGCCGTCGACAATCCTACTATCCAGATCGAAACGGATATCCGAGAAAGGCAAGCTAGGCTGGTCGGCTGTGCCCACTCTCTCTGCCTCCCGGAGGTCATAACTCTGGCTGATGATAAACCTCAAGGCTTCGCGTGTATAAAAATCGCCTTTATTATCTTTCTCTTTTTGCAAAATTCTTTGGATCAGCGAATAGGAAAGTACGCTTCTAGGATTGATCAAATCTGGCAGATATGGGTGAATTTTATATTTGTCATTTACGTCAAGCTCGGGAATATAATCAAATGAAAACCTTGGTTCTAGCAGATGTTTAATTTTAGGGATTAATTTGTTGCGAGTGTGAAAGATCTTTTCAAATGTCGGTCCTTTAAAGCTTGCATTAAAATCAAGACTTTCGCGGGAAAAGAAACCTACATCTCCCGTACCAGTGTTCTGGCCTTTGCTGTATAGGGTTTCGCGTAAACCAATAGTTGAAGCAAAGTTAAGCCAAGGAGCTATATTTATCGAACGGGTTATCTGTGGATGAAAATCGAGTCTCTGAACCGAGAAGTAACGGTCAACATCCGGATCTGAATTGAGGTCTGTTAAGAAAGATGTAAATAAAGTGTCCTGATTAAAGTAAAATCCAGAGTCTCCGATCTCTTGTCTTTGAGATTTATAGGTTATTTGAGGTAGTTCTCCGTGGGTCATATCGTTGTTCTTATCGACGCTCATCCTGTACCGAGTAAGGATTTCCAAACTACTACTCTCCCAACTTTTCCTAATAGTTGCAAAAGAATTAGAAATACGGCGATTTCTTAGATTGGTGTTGCCGGTAAAGGTCTTGTTATATTCTTGCCCTTCCAGATCCAGGACCCCATTAAATTGCCACTTCTCGGGTAGGGCCTGATCATGTGTTGCATCCACCTTCCAATATGTTTCTTCTGTTAGCTTGTCATCGATAAATTTTCCTGAGAACGACCCTTGGGTCCCTAGACTTGGTGTATATCGATATTCAATTTCTGGAGTAAAACCACGGTTTCCTTGATATCCGAGTTTAAATGTTGCATCGGAGTGGTCGTTGATAGCCCAGAAAAATGCATTATCAAACTTAATACCATTGACATCGTTGTAGCCATTTAATGGGGCCAAAAACCCGGTTTTTCTTTCCTGGTCCATTGGTATGTAGCCGATAGGCATATAGAATATAGGAATATCCCACATTTTTAAAACACCGTCGGTGAACATAGCTCTATCACCGTTAATTATATCCATCCACTCGGCTTCAAATACCCAGACCGGTAATTTGCCCGTGCAGGTAGTGATTGATCCGGATTTGGCTGTATAGCGTGTTTCTGAATGTCGGAGTAACTCGCGACTTTTTATAATAAACGTTTTTCCAAGACGCCCCCGAGTTTTGAGGAGCTTTCCTTTGTGGCTTTTAATATCAAATCGAGAAAATTTGGCTTTCAATTTGGTGCCGTCGGTATTTTCAATAATTACGTGGCCCCTAGCTTCACCTTTCCCAGTTTTATTATTTAACTTTACTTTATCCGCATGAATGGTTTTATTTTCCGTGTTGATCTTTACTTTTCCCCAGGCCCACATAATTTCTTTTTTCACATCATGCTTAACATGATCGGTGATGATATAAGTTTCATCTTTTTTTTGATTCTTTCCTTTGGGATTCAATCGTTGGCAGAGAGTGCAAAATAAAAAGCCTCGATGACTGATTATTTTAGGTTCCGTTGTAAAAAGAATACTCTTTTGCAAGACCCGAAAAAGATTTCTGCTTACGCTGAATTTCTTCTGGGGATTATTTTTTTTAACCCTCTCAGGAGAATTAAGGGCTTTTGGTGCTTTGGTATTTTCCGATGGAAGCAAAGGTTTGTCATTTGCCCAAAACCATTCACCTGAATCGCCTGGTATATTTTGGGCGAAGGTTCTATCCAAAGTTTCAGACTCCTTCTCACTCTTTTTGTGCGGAGAGAAAATTATATTGTCAGGCTCTGGAGGAATGGGTTGCGGCGTACCACTGGAAGACGCATTATTTGCGAGGGTGAGGAGCACCCCAAAAATTACTAGGATTTTTTTCATATTGAAAACAATTTTTAGCTTCGGCCACCGTACAAATGGATCCTGTGATGCAGACCAAATCTTTGGGTTTTGCAGATTTTTTGGCTGCTTGTAATGCATTAGAAACACTTTCTGAAACATGAACCGGTTTGTTATATTTATTCAGCTTTTCCTTCAATTTTTTAGTTGGTTCTCCCCTTTTGGGGTCAACCTGAACCAGATAAAAAAGATCGCCAAATTGGTTTAAAATTTCGATAATATTGTCAATTTCTTTATCTTTCATGAGCCCAAGAATTACGAAACATCTATCAAAATTGATGTTTTTACATATCTCTGTCGTCATATTCCTGACGCTGGCAACGTTATGAGCACAATCCAGGACCACTGTAGGACAGTCGGAAACAACCTCAAGCCGACCTTCCCAACGAACCGTTTCTAACCCCTTTCTGATTTCACTTTCTTTGCTACTCTCAAGAAACTTAAGACAGGCCGCTATAGCTAAACCTGCATTTTGGGCCTGAAATTGGCCCATTAATGGCAATTTCAGGTCTTTAAACTCTATCTTTTTGTCATAAAAATTGAATGTCTGAGAGCCTTTGCTCCACTCGATTTGGGCTACCTGGAACTCGCTGTTCAGCTTGGACATCGAGGCCCCTCGACTTTTAGCCAAACTATTGACAACATTGAATATTTCCTCATTAGGCAAATGAGCAAAAACTGTACCACCCTCCTTAATAATTGAGGCTTTTTCGAAGGCAATCTGTTTGAGGTCTTTTCCTAAAAATTCGGTGTGGTCGTGAGAAATGGAAGTGATTACGGAAATTTCCGCCTGGCAGAGATTGGTGGCATCGAGTCTTCCTCCCAATCCGACTTCCAGAATATTTACATCGGTCTGTTGCTCCTTAAAATGAAGAAATGCCATTACCGTTCCAAACTCAAAGAATGTGACAGGTATGTTAAGTTTTTCCACTGCTTCTTTGATTTTTAGGATCAACTCGGCTGCATTCTCCTTTTCAATCAAACTGCGATTAATTTGAATACGTTCACGAAAATCGAGAAGATGAGGTGAGGTGTAAAGTCCTGTTTTCAGGCCTGTAGCCCTTAAAATGGATTCGGTGATGGCGGCAGTAGATCCTTTTCCATTGGTTCCACTTATATGGATGGTACGGACCCCTAATTGCGGATTTCCAAAGTATTGCAAAAGTTGGGATGTATTTTTTAACCCCAGCTTTATTCCGCTATTCGTGAGGCCATATAAATAGTCTAAGGCATCACGGTATCTTGAATCATTCATGGAGTAATTGTGTAAAATGGATTAACTTAGATTTGTATATGAGTCCACCTGGGGAGCAGAAATTAGAATGTTTTTGACATATGATTAAAGTTGCCCCGGTCAATATCTAAAAAAACAGGGGCAGAATTTTCCATCAATGTTTAATATTTTCAAACAATGAAGAACAAGCCGTTGATTACCATTCCCCTTAGCTCGCTATCCTATGATCAGGAAAGGTGGGAGCCTGATCACGAGCGGGAAGAAAAGATTTTCGATTCCCTAAATTATATCAAAATATCAGCTCCAAGGGAACTCCCTAATTTCAGCTATGGAATTGAGATAAAAGACTCATCCATGTCCACATATTTTGGCCGTAATACTGTTGCCATCTTTTCCAAATCAGACTTACCAGCCCAAGACAATATTTTTTTTGTTGGCCTAAAAAGGAAACCCCCGTTTATTGGTAAACTATTAAAAAATGAATCTGAGGTAGAAGGGCTGCAGAGGAAAACTTTTATGACTCCCACGCCTTTACATATTCCCGAAAGTAAAACCTCCCCCATTGCCGATTCGCTACACCATAACCTTATCTTTAAAGCGTTATCCCAACCTCAGGGAACACGATTTATTCAGCAATCAAATATATGCTGGAGGCACCCCCTAATTTATGTTCATACGCAAGAATAATAATTTTCGTTTGATTTAAGGAGATAATAAATGAAAGAAATTCTTCCTAATATTTATACATGGCATGAATTTTCTGAAGAAAAACAATTAAATTTTAACGGCTATTTATATATTTCTGGGAAAGAATCAGTTTTGATCGATCCACCTGGAATGACGAAACAAGATTTTTCTGAGTTGGAAAACTTAGTGGGAGAAAACTCTGCACACCCTTTGAAAACTGTTTTACTTACTAATGTTCATCACGAACGCGAGTGTGATGAATTTAGAAAAAAATTTGGCGCAAGTGTATGGATAAATGAAAAAGATAGGGCGGGATTGGAAGGAATGGCCGATAAAACTTTTACAGATGGGGATGAATTGCCTTGCGGACTAATTACGTTTCAATTTGAAAACCAAAAGTCACCAGGAGAATCTGTATTTTTTCTTAAGGATAGAGGTATCATGTTTGTCGGGGATGCTCTAATTGGTAAGGTTCCAGGGAAGCTCAATATGCTGACGCCAGACAAATATAGAGACCCGGTGCTTGCAAAAAATGAATTAAATAAACTTTTAAATTTTGAATTTAAAATTCTGTTGGTAGGCGATGGTGCGCCTATCCTCAATGATGCAAAAGAAGCAGTAAAGTCTTTTCTTGAAGATTGAGTTATTTTTCCATTATTATTGGTGTCAAATCTTTCCAAAATTGAATACCGGTTTGAGTCCAGTTTAGAGCCATAAACTTTTCATCTGTAACTGTAACCACCCGCATTAATTTCAGGTAGCCCAATTCGAGAAATGTTTTTTGGAATTCCTCGGCGTTGGACTTGGAAATCAAGGAATAGTTTTTTTCGTTTAATTCCCACTCCCAGGGAGTAGGGGCGAGGCACACAAAAATGTCTTGAAAAGGTTCAGTGTTCCGATTTTCTAACAATCGCTCTAAATATATTGCAAGCCTCTCGCCTTTCAGGATTAACGAATATCCTAGGTAGTGGCCCCACCAAAAAAGGGTCCTCATGGTGAACATTTCTGTTTTGGAAAAGTTTTGTGGATAATCTAAAGATAGATAAGGGAAACCGTTGTGGTTTTCTCCTCTTGCTATTTGATTCTTAACTAAGTCTAGTTTTTTTGGCAGGTTTGTAGAGAGTGGAGTGATTTCTTTTTCCAGGCCTTTTTGTAATGCAAAAAATCGGCTTTCAACTTTTTTCAGAATGGCTGGCTTACACTGAAATAATTCGACGTGATTGACTAGCCTTAATTCCTTTTCTGACCAAGATGAGGATTCGATATTTTCAACTCTTTTAAAGTTCATTAATTTAAAGTTGTTACCTTATAAATATTTCTGAAATTTTTTCACCAAGCTATATTGATTTATAGCTTTTCCGCTTAAGCCAATCTCAATTACTGTTTTCATAGAAGTTGTATTTTCCTAACAGTTTATCCCAATTTTGTGTTTTCAGGATATAAAGTTAATCATCGTAAAGATGACAATTTACAAAATGCCTATCTTCTAATTTAATATGACGAGGTGTTTCTGTTTTGCAGCGTTCCATTACTTCAGGACAACGAGGATGAAAGTGGCATCCCAATGGGGGGTTGAGAGGAGAAGGTACATCTCCTTGAAGTGGTTTAGGTCGTCTCCTGTCTGCCGGGTTCAGGGATGGCCTAGAGGCTAATAATGCTTGGGTATAAGGATGAGCGGCTTTAGTGTTTAACAGTTTCGTCGGTGCCACCTCTACAATTTTTCCCAGATACATAACCGCCGTTCTTTGGGATAAGTGCTTTACAACATTTAAATCATGGGAAATAAACATTAAAGACAAGTTGTCTTCTTTTTGCAACGATTGAAGTAAGTTAATGATTTGTGCTTGAATGGATACATCTAAGGCTGAAACGGGTTCATCGCATACAATGTATTTTGGATTTAGGGCCAAGGCCCGCGCAATGCCAATTCGTTGTCTTTGGCCTCCCGAAAATTCATGTGGGAAGCGTTTCATGTATATTTTAGAAAGACCTACTTTTTCCATTAGAATCTCAATTTTTTTCTGGAGTGCGTTACCTTTTGCCAAGCCATGTATTGAAAGGGCTTCGCCAATAATTCTTTCTACTGTGAAACGAGGATTAAGAGAACTATAAGGGTCCTGAAAAATTATTTGCATCTTTGGGCGAATCATCTCAAGCTCTTTGCCCTTTAAACCTAGAATATCTATTCCTTCAAAAAAAACCTTTCCGGAGGAGGGTTCAAGCAAGCGTAAGGTCATACGGCCAACCGTGGTTTTGCCACAACCGGATTCTCCAACCAGACCTAATATTTCTCCTTCTTTTATTTCAAAAGAAACATCATCTACGGCTTTCACAAAACCTTTAACCCGGGATAGAAAACCACCGTAAACCGGAAAGTATTTTTTTAGTGATTGTACTTTTAGCAACGTTTTCATCAAGTAATGGATAGAGAGTTGTGATAAAGCCAGCAAGCGACCTGGTGATTGGGCTGGCTTTCGAGAGGCTGTAATTCTGGGATATCTTTTTCACAAGCATTTACTTTATCTGGGCAACGAGGATGAAACGCACATCCTTCAGGTAAAAATGCCGGATGCGGAACCGCACCGGGAATGGTTTCCAGTTTTCCGTTTATTTCATCTTTGGGTAAAGAGTTGAGCAAACCTTTTGTATAAGGATGTGAGGGAGATGAAAAAATTTTTTCAACCGACGCTTGTTCTACGATTTTCCCGGAATACATGACAGCAACCCGATCTGAATATTGTGCAACGATACCCAAGTTATGGGTGATTAGAAGAATGGACATAGCGGTATCATTTCTCAATACATTTAATAAATCTAGGATTTGTGCTTGAATGGTTACATCAAGGGCGGTAGTTGGCTCATCTGCAATTAACAGGGAGGGTTTGCAAACAATGGACATGGCAATCATAACGCGTTGTTTCATGCCTCCTGACAACTCATGGGGATATTGATTTATTCTTTGTTCAGGAGAAGGTATGGCAACTTTTTTAAGTATTTCAAGTGTCAGCTCCCTGGCTTCTTCTTCAGTTTTATTTTGATGCAGGAGAATAGTTTCACAAATCTGATCGCCAATTGTAAAAATGGGGTTGAGTGAAGTCATAGGCTCCTGAAAAACCATACTGATCTCGTTGCCCCGAATTTTTTGCATTTCCTTTTCAGATATCTGGAGAAGGTCCTTGCCTTTATAAAAAATTCGACCATTTTCGAATGTACCCGGAGGAATGGGAATCAGTCGCATGGTGCTTAAAGCGGTCACGGATTTTCCACAACCGGACTCTCCTACCAAGGCAAGAGTTTCTCCGGGATAAAGACACAGGTTTATATTGCGTACCGAACGCACAACGTTTTCATCGGTATGGAAGGAAGTGCTTAGGTTTTGGATTTCTAATAGCGGATCTGTATATTTAGAATCCATAGGCCAGGGATAAAGTTATTCCTCTGGATGATCGTGGTCGTGGCCTTCGTGATCATTGGGTTCGTCGAGAATATCTTCATAGCGATAGCCATCATCTTCATCAATATCATAACGATTTAATCTTGTGTCTATTTTTTCTGACCAAAGGTCAATTCCGCCTTCCAGACATTTGATATTGGTGTATCCCCGCTGGGTGAGCCACTTTTGAAAACTGGTGCTGCGGTCTTGTTTCCAGTCGATCAGAACCATTTCTTGATTTTTTTGAAAAGAACTTAGAACGTGTTCGTTATTCTCGGCATTGATAATATGCGAACCTTCAATTTTTGAAATATCACGTTCCCAGCTTTCGCGTATATCCAGCAATATAGGTTTGTTTCCTGCGTCCATTTGTTTTTTTAGTTCTTCACATGAAATAACCGAAATATTTTTCTCAGAGAACTCTTTATTTAAAACATCCAAAGCGCTTTGAATAGAGACGTTATGATTTTTACAGACTGAATTGATAGTTTCTTCTGGCTTATAAGGAGTGACGGGCATACCAATATGAAATTGTTTGAAAAGCAAAGAGTGGATTTCTGGAAAAATCCTGTTGGCTTCTTCCATCGCCAGGTCAGGAGTAAAAGGGCCCTCAATTTTTTCTATTTCAATTTCAGAGATTCTTAATATGTGATAGCCATATTGGGAATGTACGGGCCCGATTATTTCTCCTAATTTATCTTCTGATATATCTTGTCCCATAATGGATTGCAGATTCCCTTCAGGCATCCAACCTAAATCACCGCCATTTTTTTTTGAGGGGCAGGTACTGTATTTTTCAACGGTCTCTTCAAATGAGGTGCCGGCATCCAGTAATTTTTTTGCTGCAACCACATCTTCCATGGAATGAGTAAATATCTGGCTCGCTCGAACCTTGATCATATGTTTTTCTCCTGATTCTTATTTTAGAAGGTTTTATGATAATACTCCCCTTGCTGTATGTCAAAACTCAGTATGCTGATTGGCGTTTCTCAAATTTGTGAGAATGAAGAACTTTTCTCGCTTGCAAAGACAGTTCTTTTAAACCCTCCTGATCCAGTTTCTTCAAATCCTCGGCCTGCTGCCTTGCTGACTCTTTCCCGGGGAAGGCCTCTGCTTTTACGGAACCTTGGAGTGCCAGAACTTTCTTCTGTTTAGCCAGATAGAGAAGTCCCGTATGACGGGCTTTTACTATTTTATTCTCTTTGATCGACAATGGGTGTGGTTCATAACTCCTCCGGAATACAAAGATCACATCTTCTGAGTATACTTGGGTAAGTTCCTTTAACTTTTCTCGTGTTATTTCTCCTACGAATGATTCCCCACTCTTAGCGGGAACGATTCGTGCTGGATCCAGTTTTAACAGGGTCCGTCGGATTTGTTTTGGGTCATTAAAAACCTGATAAAGATCACTAAGTCCCGCAGTTATATTCTCGACCACGCGCAGTGACTTGGGGAAATGCAGCATCTTGACAGCGCTATCGGTCTTACCTGCATCTATTAAATCGGCATGTGACTCTATTTGATTCCACATCAGAAAGAATAATAATCCGATGCTTAATGAAATGATAATCCTTAAATAGGATAATAATGGATTTATATAATTCATAATTGGTGAACCTCCATAGGCAAGTAACTACCACATTGTAGTATAGGGTGGGGTGTAATGGGAAAGGATTGAGTTGGGAAGAAGTAAAAACCCTGCATCAGGCAAAAGAAATGTTCATAGGAGAGATAAGTGATGAATGAGAACAGAGAGAGAACAGTAGGAAATGGGAATCTTAAACCATTCAAGCCCGGTCAATCTGGCAACCCTCTTGGCAGACCAATAGGAGCCAAAACTGGATCAAGGGCAAGGATCAACCGCCTGTTGGACAAGGAAGCCTCTCCTAATATTTTATATTCTGAAATCCTTGGATATGGTGTTATATTCTTGGGGAAGTTGGCGTAATACCTCATAAGCTCCCTGGATTTGGCCGTTTAAGAAACACTGAAGATATTAGCCCAAAAGGATGTACCGCGATCTTAACCAGCGTATATACCAGAAACTACACAACTCACCTCACAATTTGCCGAAACAACTTTTCAGAAAAATAAGTAAAATACGCGAACAGGGAATGAATAGATATTTCTGTATCGGCATCTTTCTTATATCGGTAGCCCTTCCACTTGTGGTGCTAGTTGATAGACCTCGTTACATTGATGAACTCACTACCAATAATGCGTCCCTGCGGAAATCTATCTTGCGCATAGCCAAGATAGCAATCCCATTAAAAGACCGTATTTTAGGCCGGACTGTTGTTGACAAATTGGCTCGTCTTCAGTCCACAAGAGCTTGTCAATTTTGTGATTTGATTGAAGCAGATATGAATGGAGTGGACCTTAGTGGGCTAGATTTGCGCTACACGAATTTGAACCGCGCAAATCTGTCTGAGGCGAATATGTCTGGAGCAAATCTAACTGGGGCAAGACTGTCCAATGCAACAAAACTCATTGGAACGAATCTCAGCGGGGCAAATCTGTATAGAACGAATCTCAGCGGGGCAAATCTAACCAACGCCAACCTGACCGAAACTAAGATGAGTGAGGCAGATCTAAGCAGGGCAGATATGACTGGAGCAGATCTAACTGGGGCAAGACTGGCCAATGCAACAAAACTCATTGGAACGAATCTCAGCGGGGCAAATCTAACCAACGCCAACCTAACCGAGGCGAATCTTAGCGGAGCAAATCTAACTGGGGCAAATCTAACTGGGGCAAATCTCAGCGGAGTTGAGCTCAGCAGGACAGATCTGACTGGAGCAAATCTAATTGGAGCTATTCTACGGGTGGCAAAACTGAACGGGCTAGACCTGAGTGGGGCAGATCTTAGTAAGGCTGATCTAACCAAAGCATCTCTTATCAATGCTGACATATCTGGCGCTACGATTGAGAAAGAAAATTTGGATCTGGCATATCTCTGTCACACGAAAATGATAGACGGAACGGTATCAGGATGTAACCTGATGAAAGGAAAAAAATCAAACAGAGTTTCAGCAGATCTGCGTGGGGCAAATCTGACCGGATTGGATCTCAGCGGGGGAGATCTAATGGGGGCAGTTCTGAGTAAGGCAAAACTTAGCGGAACGGATTTTAGCGAGGCAAACCTAGCCGATGCACTCATGAGCGAGGCGGATCTCAGCGGAGCAAATTTATTAGCCAGTTCTCTGCCACGCGCGTTTCTTATTGGGGCAAATCTGAGCAGGGCAAATCTAATGGGCGCCAATCTGCGTGGAGCAACTTTGAATAAAGCAAATCTAACCCAGTCAAATCTGACTGGAGCAGATTTAAGTTCGGAATTGCCGCTTATTACGTATCTTAACGGGGCGGATTTAACTGGGGCAATTCTACGGGTGGCAAAACTGAACGGGGTAGACCTGAGAGAGGCAAATTTGAGTAAGGCTGATCTACACAAAGCATCTCTGATCAATGCTGACATAACTGGTGCTACGATTGAGAAAGAAAATTTGGATCTGGCATATCTCTGTCACACGAAAATGATAGACGGAACGTTATCAGGGTGTGATCTGAGTGAAACAGATCTGAGTGGGACAATTCTGGCCGGAATGGATCTCAGCGGGGGAGATCTAAATGGGGCGGATCTGCATAAGGCAAAACTTAGCGGAACGGATTTTAGCGAGGCAAACCTAGCCAACGCCAACCTAACCGAGGCGAATCTCAGCGGAGCAAATCTAACTGGGACCAATCTGCGGAAGACAAATCTGCGCCATGCAAATCTGAGCAGGGCAAATCTAGTGGGCGCAAATCTGAACAAGGCTGATCTATACCAGGCAATTCTGATCAATGCTGACATAACTGGTGCTACGATTGAGAAAGAAAATTTGGATCTGGCATATCTCTGTCACACGAAAATGATAGACGGAACGGTATCAGGGTGTGATCTGAGTGAAACAGATCTGAGTGGGACAATTCTGGCTGGAATGGATCTCAGCGGGGCAGATCTGCATAAGGCAAAACTTAGCGGAACGCATTTGAGCGAGGCAAACCTAGCCAACGCCAACCTAACCGAGGCGAATCTCAGCGGAGCAAATCTAACTGGGACCAATCTGCGGAAGACAAATCTGAGTGGGACAAATCTGAGCAGGGCAATTCTAGTGGGCACAAATCTAACTGGGACCAATCTGCGGAAGACAAATCTGCGCCATGCAAATCTGACCAGGGCAACTCTAGTGGGCGCAAATCTATTCAAAGCAGATCTTCGTTCTGCTATTTTGGATTTGGCATTTTTCTGCCAAACGAAGATGCCAGACGGAAGATTAAAAAACACAAACTGCAACTAAATTGGTAAAAAATAGACGGTTACGATTAACTTTCCACTGAATGTAAAGGGTATATTGAATGTTTGCCGAAAACGTAAAACGTGCTGTTTTAGTCTTTGTCAGCTTATTGGTTGCTGTTTTAATTATTGAGGGTTTGCTGCGTTTTGGTGGCTGGGGTTTTTACTACCTTCAAGATAGAGAAAATAAAAAAAACGAATTATTAACGGGAATCCAACTAAATCGGGTACAAAAAAAGGAGTTTGTTATTCTTTGTGTTGGTGAATCGACAACTTATATGGGGTATGCAAATTCATGGCCAAGCCAGTTACAACGTATTCTGAACAACATACAAACTCAAAAAACGTTTCGTGTGATAAATACAGGTGCACCCGCCCGCCAAACAAGTCACCTTCTTTCAGAATTCCGGCAAGTTTGGCTGGATAAGTATAAACCTGATTTTGTGCTTGCTATGGTAGGAATAAATGATTATTTTTACGAGCTGGATAGAAAAAACTTCGGGAGGGTTGAGTCGCTTCCGACAAAAACTCCATTGACCCAATCTCGGTTGACAATTTTGCTGAGCAACTTAAGAATATACGGTTTGATTCAATGGATTGCTGAAGGCATAAAGGCTCGGGCAACAGGAAAAATTAATAACGGGACAACCGCTAACGTAGAAGAGGAAGATGGTAGTGAGGGGAAATTGCGTGTTTACGGTTTAGTGAACCCTAATGTTACTCACTTGCACCCGGATACAGTACGCAATCTTAACGATATGGTCAATCTAGCTACCGACCGGGGGATAAACTTTTTCTTTGTTTCATATGCTTTGAGGAAGATAGATATATTAAGAAATGTTATTGAACGTGATGTCTTTTATATCAGTAATTACGAAATTTTTCAGGAGCTATTAAAACATCACAACTATGATGAATTGTTCGTTGACAGGTTCGCTGAAGATTTTGGCCACGCCACTCCGTTTGGCAACAGAGTAATCGCTGACAATGTAGCACGACAGTTATTAAAACTTTTAGAATCACAAGAATAGCAAAGGGATTTAATGAAAAATGGGGAAATAATCAAAAGAAACGATCGGGTTTGGTTGGACTGAGGCCCTACCACTCGACCACTGAGAGGCTCTATTTTAGGACTTCTCGCTAATGGGTTCAAGGGCCGGAGTAAAAATGTACCATCGTTCTCAATTAGCTTTCCATGCTACCGTCCTAGCTCTCAGCTTTTTAGACGATAAAGTATTCTGGAAGTATGATGCCCTTTATTCTTAAAATTTTTGCCCGACAAGCGTGAGCGACCATGGTAACAAGCGGAACGATCCATCCCACCCGGCATGGCGGGTTTCCGAGGGCCCCAAGGCTTCGATCTCGGAGTCCAATGAATTTTCCAAGGCGTTAGACCCTCCGAACCCTGGTTCCTTCCTCGCTCGCCCCTCGGCTCACTGAGAAGCCGAAAAATTGGGCTTCACAACTTGGTTGGTCAGAAGGCTTGCCAACCCCACCCCAAAACCATTACAATCTGGTTTGCACGCCAAGGGCAGGATGCTTAGTAAACGAGGTAATCTCGCAAAAGGTGGGACTATAGTGGGACAGAATTAAACTTACCTGATTTTTATCACCCATGAAAACGACATAACTTATTGTAAATAAAGAATAAGCCCCCGTAGCTCAGCTGGATAGAGCAACGGATTCCTAATCCGTAGGCCAGGCGTTCGAATCGCCTCGGGGGCACCATATAAAACAAGGGGTTAAGCCATATAATTGGTTTAACCCCGTTTTCTATCGTTTTCCAGCCCCTATATAGCCCCTGAATATTTTAATTGAATGTGTGTCGTTTATACACAACCCAATCTGTAACCGTGATGAAACAAATGGTTTTTTGTTGGGGGTAACAAATGAAGGGCAAAACTCCATCCTTCCCATTACATCTCATCCTGCACTACAATGAGGTCGTTGCTATTGCTTTGGAGGGGAAGCATAACCATCCAACAATAAACTAAATAATCAAATGGATTTACTATTTGGGTTGTATCATTTCTAGGCACACCTCTTTGCTTTATTTTTCGCAATATTGCGGCAAGTGCGATAAGTTTTAACCAAAAAATTCTTAACGTATGAAAACCAAACTCACATTCTTACTCTCACTCACCTTTCTGTTTTTGTTTAGTGGTTTTGTTTGTGGTCAGGAGACAGTGAAGAAGAAATACCACGACAATGGAAAGTTGAAGAGGGAAACCCATTTCAAGAATGGGAAAAGGGCTGGACTAGACACTTGGTTTTATGAAACTGGTAAAAAGATGTTTGAAGTCCACGTCAAAAATGGGAAAGCAGAAGGACTGAGAACTGTTTGGTCTGAATCCGGTAAAAAGGAAACTGAAACCCATTTCAAGAATGGGAAAAAGGATGGACTAGAAATCAGGTGGTATCCAAGTGGTATAAAATTTAGTAAAACACATTACAAAGATGGAAAAGAAGATGGTCTTGGGACTGAATGGTCAGAAGATGGAACCAAAAGGAATGAAAAACATTACAAAGATGGAAGGTTAGATGTTTCTACTTCGTGGTATAAAAGTGGAACCAAAAGGAATAAAAAACATTACAAAGATGGAAAAGAAGATGGGATTGGGACTGAATGGTATAAAAATGGAGCCAAAAGGAAAGAAACACATTACAAAGATGGAAGGTTAGATGTTTCTATTTCGTGGTATAAAAATGGAACCAAAAAGAATAAAACACATTACAAAGGTGAAAAGTACAATGGTCTTAGGACTGAATGGTATGAAGATGGAACCAAAAAGAATGAAACACATTACAAAGATGGAAAAGCAGATAGTCTTAAGACTGAATGGTATAAAGAGGGAACCAAAAGGAGAGAAACATATTACAAAGATGGAAGGGCAGATGTTTCTATTTCGTGGTATAAAAATGGAACCAAAAAGAATGAAACACATTACAAAGGTGAAAAGTACAATGGTCTTAAGACTGAATGGTATGAAGATGGAACCAAAAAGAATGAAACACATTACAAAGATGGAAAAGAAGATGGTATTGGGACTGAATGGTATAAAGATGGAACCAAAAGGGAAGAAAAACATTACAAAGATGGAAGGTTAGATGTTTCGACTGTGTGGTATAAAAATGGAGCCAAAAGGGAGGAAACACATTACAAAGATGGAAAGTACAATGGTCTTAGGACTGAATGGTATGAAGATGGAACCAAAAAGAATGAAACACATTACGAAGATGGAAAAGAAGATGATCTTAAGACTGAATGGTCAGAAGATGGAAATGAACAATAACGAATATGAATAAACCACACCACTCTAGACTCTGGATTCCATAATGAGTCAACATCTCGATCCTGATAGCAAACTCTCGATTCTTTTCGAATTTTGGAGCTTCCTGAAAACCCGAAAGAAATGGTGGCTAGGTCCTATGAGCCTTTTCCCTTTTAGACTTGCAAGGGGGCACTATAATGCCGACGGATATCGGCTACTGAGTGAAACTATTTTTTCTCAAATTCACGCCAGATTTCCTTGAAGCGGATTGGTGTTATGTTAAAAAACTCCCTCTCCCCACCCCTTTACAGAAGGGGATTGTTGTTCTCGCTTTTTTTTATATCCGGTTTTTGTGGACTGCTTTATCAGATTATCTGGATGCGTATCGCCTTCATTTCGTTCGGCATCATTTTGCCAGTGGTATCTGTTGTCATATCTGTTTTTATGTTCGGCCTGTCCATGGGTTCCTGGATGGGTGGAAAAATTCTTCCTTACCTCAAAAATAAAACCAAAAAATCAGCCCTTCTATTTTATGCATTGGCTGAGATCGTCATCGGGTTTGGCGCATTTGTGGTTCCTCAATTATTCCATTTAGGTGAAAGTTTATTGCTTCCGCTAGGAGGAATGGATTCAGCGGAGTACCTCTTGTTTTCTGCATTGGTACTGGGTGTTTCGCTCTTACCTTGGTGTTTGGTCATGGGGGTTACATTTCCTTTTATGATGGATTTTGTGAGAGAGTTAAAGTGGCGCGAAAAAACCAGCTTCAGCTTTCTATATGTTGCTAACAGCTTAGGGGCTATGGTTGGCACAGTAATCACGGCGGTTTTCCTGGTCGAATTGCTTGGTTTTTCCGCTAGTCTTATGGTGGGTGCAGTCTTAAACTTTTCTATTGCGGCTATCTGTCTGGGAATCTCAATAAAATATTCTGCTAAATTAGATCCTGATTTACCCGCTGTTAAGCAACCAATCTCTACTAACCTGCATCAGGAAATTGTCGCCGATAAACTGACTTACCTGATTCTTTTCGTAACCGGATTATGTTCTCTGGCCATGGAGGTAACCTGGGTGAGAGGATTTACACCCGTTTTTGGAACAACCATATATTCTTTTGCCTGGATCCTTGCCGTATATCTATTGGCCACCGTTCTTGGTTCGCAGTGGTATCGAAGAGACTCAGCACAGAAAAAAACTTTCACCACTGCACAATTGACAGGCTCATGTTTCCTGTTTGCTTTTTTTCCTATTATTTTGAGTAACCCGTATCTAGAACCCAATGAGCTAACTTTACTGGCAAGCCTTTTCCCCATTTGTCTTGCTTTGGGTTATTTAACCCCCAAAATGATAGACCAATATTCATTGGGCAATCCCAGGCAGGCAGGACGTGCCTATGCAATCAATATATTTGGAGGAATTATAGGGCCATTATTTGCAAGCTACCTCTTGCTTCCTGAGTTCGGTTCAAAATTAACCTTGGTTATTTTAGGGACTTTTTTAGGAGCATTATTTTTGTTTTGTATTATCTGGCTAAAAACCTCCCAGCAACTCAGGTGGACTCTTGGTTTAACGGGAACTATTTGTATCTTCGTATCAATTTTCTTTACGGGAAGCTTTGAAGACCCAGGTTATTACGGAAAAAACACCCTGGTGTTGAGAGACCATGTTGCCACAGTTACGGGCACCGCAAACGGGATTTTATTAATAAATGGAATAGGAATTACACATAAGACTCCCATCACCAAAATGATGGCGCATATACCTCTTGCAATAAAAAAGGAAAAACCGAAATCAGGACTGGTCATCGCTATGGGGATAGGGACCTCATTGAGGTCAATGGCTAGTTGGGGAGTTCAGACGAAATGCATAGAATTGGTTCCCAGTGTAGTCAAGGCAATGCCTTATTTTTATGAAGACGCTAAATCGGTTTTAAGCCAGCCTAATGTAGAAGTCATCGTTGATGATGGACGAAGATTCTTGAAAAGAACCCGTGAAAAATTTGATGTCATAGTTGTTGACCCTCCTCCTCCTGTTGAAAGTGCTAGTACAAGTCTGCTTCATTCCAAAGAGTTTAATACGATTGTAGCGAGTCGATTGAGTGAAGGTGGAATTTTTCAGCACTGGTTTCCATCTGGAGAAGAAAAAATCCTGAATGCTATGATGCGTTCTTTGGCAGAGGTTTTCCCTCATATCAGAACTTATAAATCTTTAGAAGGAATAGGCTTCCATATATTTGCTTCAATGAGTCCATTTGAAATGCCCACTGCGGAAGAAGTGATATCCCGCCTTCCTGCAAATGCAAAACGTGACCTGATGGAATGGGAAACGAGAATGGATATCAAAGACTATATAAATTTAACCTTAAAACGTGAAGTTCCATTGAGTTTGTTAATGAATCAGGAGGATGATTCGGTATATATCTCTGACGACCATCCATTTAATGAATATTTTCTACTCCGCAGGTTTCGCGATAAGAGTTCAGGAGTTTTTCGTCTAGTAAATTAAGATAAAATATTTTTTATAATCACCCTATAACCTCGTGTCGAGTAGTGATAGGTCATTGAATTTCATTACATACCTTCAGACCACCTAAGTTCCTCTTGAACTCCAAGTGTGCCTTTGGGCCTCCATGGCACACCAAAGGAGAAACTTCGATGCCTACAGTTCAATTTTTTGGAAATATAAATTATTGTTCTAATTTCTTTTTGAGCCAATGAATAATTGGTAGTATCAGGAAGGCTAAAATAAGTACAGGGAGCTTGTATTTCGTTACAGACCAGTCCGGATTAATTCCAAACCACCTATGAATTAAACCAGGCCAATGCTCGCCTGTGATACTGATAATAACGTATGACAAGATAATTGATAAAATTAGAGCAATATTTTTTTTAAAAAATTCCACTAGAATATTTTTATCCTCAGCCTTGTTTTGAAATTCTGCATTTCCAGAAAAAATTTAGCCAATTAAAGTCAGAGGTATATCATTACCTGATGCGCCATATCAAAAAATCGTGCTAGCAAGCAGGATATCAATTAAAGAAGTGTTAGGCAGAGAATTATATAAAAAAATACCATATTTACAAATACTTAATTATAAAAAACTAATTCATTTTATAAAATCTTTGTGATATAAAACTCTTCATAATGGAAAAAACTATTATTTCAATTTCAATTATTTGTTTGCTGAATTTGAGTTGTACCCTTAAAAAAAATTCGGTTGTTATTAATCCGTCGCAAGATTCAGGAACAGCAGTAAATTGTTCTTACCCTTTTGCTCCCTCAAACAATCTTGTTCTTTTGATATTCTACAAAGATGCGATGCGTTATCTTACTCATAGTGATGATATATGCCGACACTCATTTGCCAAGAAATTAAAAGAGGAAGTGCAATCATCTTTTTTTCTTTCTCAAGGATGCATCACGGCGACAGTTGATGACATTAATGACGCTCTTTATCACCCTGCAGAGTTGCGAAAAAGATTAAATTATTAAAAATTTTACCAATAAGTGTTGTATTAATTCGATTACTGTTTGACTTTGGCGTTTCATCTGAATAAATTAATGTCTCGTATTGAAATTCAAAAAAGAGAAGTGTGAAAAATTAACGACAGGATCTAAATGGCAGCCTGGGATAGAACTAAAGTAGTTAACTCAAAATTCAAACTTGAAGGCGCTGAACTCAAAAGTTTGGATCTTTCAGGACTAGACTTAAGCAAGGCAAATCTTATTTCTGCTAACCTGGTTAGCGCAAATTTAAGAGAAGTTTCTTTAGTGGGAGCTAATTTGTTTTCAGCGAAAGCGATGCGTACGGATTTTTCTGGAGCTAATCTTTCTGGGGCAAATTTTCTTAAAGCAAATTTGACTCGAGCCAATCTCAAAGAATCGAATCTCAATGATGCTGACTTAACGGGTGCTAATCTTGCTGAAACCAATTTGGAAAATGCCGATTTGATTCGGGCTAAACTTGTAGAAGCCAATCTCTTGGGTGCAAATCTTATTGGAACTGATTTTAGTGAAGCGAAGCTCACAGGGAGGTATCAGCGAGAGGGTTATTTTAGCCGAGGGGCCAATCTTTCCAAGGGAAAGCTTGTGGGAGCAAATATGCATGGTGCAGATATTTCTGGGGCTGAAATGATGGAAACGGATTGTACAGATGTTAATTTTGAGAATGCAAATTTGAGTGAAGCAAATTTTAAGCATGCCCTTTTGAAATCTGTCTGCTTTATAAATGCAAAAATGGGAGATGTAGATTTCAGGGACGCGCGATTTATTGACTGTGATTTTTCGGGGGCCGAACTTATTGAAGCTAAGTTCAACGGGGTAGATTTGAGTTCAGTCAAAAATATTTCTGCAGAAGAACTTCAGTCAGCCTTCCTTGATAGTGAAACAAAGGTTCCTGATTATATTAAGGTTCATTGGAAATCTGAAGATACCTATGAATGTGAGCTTGTTTAATAACCTCAGGTTTTGGGGAAATTATTTTATTCAGTTTTAGGGCAGATAAGTATGAGCAAATCAGCTAAAGCAAAATATTGTATCGGTCAATTAATACAGCATAAACTTTTTGATTATCGAGGTATTATTCTTGGCGTTGATTTGGAGTTTAAATCTACAGATGAGTGGTATGAAGCGGTAGCAAAGAGCAGACCCCCGAAAAACGAGCCCTGGTACCATGTTTTGGTCCATCAAAAGGGACATCAAACCTATGTTGCAGAACAGAATTTGCAGCCAGACCCTGCTATCCATAATTAGGTGGAACTATGATTAAGGTTGTAAGGGAGCTCAAGATATGGCGTGCACAATTTTGTTATTCTCCGAAGGGCAAAAAAGCCATGGATAAAATGAAAAGTCTCCGCCAGGGTAGAAATGAATTCCCCTATGGAAATCTGGAAAGTTCAGTGCTTCAAGCCTGTTTTCAAGCCTTTAAATATGAGCCTGAAAAGCATTCTATGGATTCCCGCCGAAGAATAGCAGGGATGCAGTTCTCAGTTTCCGGCATTAGCAAAAGTGGAAAACGAAAACCCAGCCATGTGGCGCGAAACAGTTTGATTTTGTATCTCACCACCTTTTTTAGGTTTTATACTTCAGATGAATCTACCTACGAATTTGTGGGTAAAAAAGTGCCTTCTTTTGGTGAAGATCAACCCGATGTCGTTGCGGACTTTGTGAATGCTGTATTTAAAAACGAAAGTTTTGATGGTGGCTCTATAAAAAGACTCACTCGGCGATTGAGTAATGAAGGGATTCGTCTTGCCCATTGGAAGTATCTCCAGTAGTTTTATCAGTTATGGAATTGGATAAATTTTATCGTGTCATTCGATTTTTTGGTATCGGCATGATTTTTCTTTCCTTTAGTTGGGCGGTATTTAAAAGCTCTATTCCTTCAGAAAGACGACCTTCATTTGCTAAAGCTGTTGGCCTATATACGGAAGGCAAGTTCCAGGAATCACTTGAATATTATGATATCGCAGTATCTGAATACCCAGAATTTATCCACGCTAAAAGGGGGAGGGCGAGAAGTCTCATGCAGTTGGGTAGAGACCAACAAGCTCTTGAAGCTTTTGATGAAGTCTTAATGCTAGATCCAGATTCGGCAGTATCGTTTGCCAATCGAGCCATCCTGGAAGACCGAATGGGTCTTTATGCAAAAGCGATAGAGGATTATGAAAGAGCCATAAAAATGGATCCTAAATTAGGAGAGGGGCTGGATTGGTTTACCCGATTTTTACAAAATAGAAAAGATAAATCAAAAACACTACCTGAGCGTGTTGAAACACTGAAAGCTTTAATAAAGAAAGAAAATTCAGGCAAGGCCACGGCCTTGAAGAAATTCTAAATTTAGGGGAAAGTGCATTTTTTAATTTGAGGGTTTTGACATATTTGCTCCACGCCAAATGGCTAGATCCAATCTTCTATATCGAACTGAGCTCTACATTCTGGGCTTTGCATATCCATAAATAAATCTGCTTCGTCAAAGTTGAGATTAAAGTCTGCGATGGTTTCACACTGCAAGCCAGCGTTTTCAATTTTATTGCGGTATTCCACCATTTCTGCATCATTTCCAAATTCTAAAACAACGGTAAAACCTGTTGAAGCTCCAAACTTTATTAATTTTCTTTCGGTATTCATTATTTATCCAAGGAAAAACTTCTTTTACAAATTTAAATTGTGCAGACCCAATCATACTCTTTATAATTACCAGGAAACATTAAATAGTTCACTAGGAGAAAAAAGTGATAAACGCTCAAATTAAAATGGGAGATGCTATCAAGTGAACCTGTTTCGCGCATTTTCTTTGATAGATTCTTCTAGGCTTTTGTCGGGGCAGAACCCGGATAATTATGTGAAAGTGGATTGGGTCTGCTATTTGAGAGATGAGCCCTTGCTCCCTTTTGATCAGATAATTGAGAAATATTATGATTTGCCTGAAACCGGCAAAGCCACATTATGGGTTGAACGGCGCGCAAATTATCTTTTGTCACAACCTGAAGTGGACGAGCTAAAGGAATATCTTGAAAAACAATACTCTTTTTCCATCGAGGTAGAGCAGGTTGCTTTACCTGTTTCAGTGAAAAAACTGGTGGAGTTTAATGAGAAAGATATTACAGGAACAATTATTTTGCGAGATCGCGATGAACCGTTTCCACTAAGTATTAATATCATTGGTATGGTGACCAGTTATCGAGATCTTGTAAATGTTCGTACCGTTGAAGAATTGTTGGGGGAAATTGACCGAAGAAACGAAATGTGATTTATATTAATAACGTTTATTTTCTACAGCGTGACATTTAAATTCGTTTTCCGATTTCCATTCAACCTTAAGATAACTTGGCAAGAGAGTATTTCTATCAATGAGAGCAGATTCGATCTGGTCTTTTGTTAACCCAGTGGTATATCTAAGATTAGCTCCTTTTAAATCGGCTCCCTTTAAATTGGAGTTTTTTAACACGCCGCTGCTTAAGTTTGCTACTTGTAGGCCTGCTCCTTCGAAGTCTACCCCTTCCATTTTTGCTCCTGAAAGATCAGCGCCCTCGAGTTTAGCACCACAAAATATCGATTTTTGCATTTGTGCTTGGGCTGCTTTGACATTTTGCAAATTTGCTCCACTAAAATTAGAGTTTTTCATCCAAGTTTTAAACATGGAGCATTGGCGGAAATTGGATTTAGTAAGATCAGCATTACTTAAATTTGCATATCTCAAATCTGCTGAACGTGCATACAGCCCACGCATGTTAGCTCCATTTAAATTAGCTTTATTCAGGTCGGCACTATTTAAATTGGCTTCTTCCAGGTTGGCTTTGGTAAGATTTGCCTTGTGAAGTTCTGCATCCCCCAGAAAAATTTTTTTCATGTTTGCACCACTTAGATCTGCGCCACTCAGAAGTGCGCCTTTCAGTTCAGCACCGGCAAGATCCGCTCCTTTAAGGTTCGCATTCTGAAGGTATTTTTTGGAGGCCTCCAGTTTCTCTTTAAGAGGTAGTGAATTTTCAACCATTATATTTTTTTGAGTTGGTAAAATCGAAATATAAGGGCTAATGTAAATATGCCGGCTGCAGTAACTGCTATCGAGAATCCTGGTACCATCAACGCGAGAGAGACGGGCGTGGTTTCTAATAACCACAATAATAGTTTTTGTATTCCAATCCAGGACTCCGGGTTCATTAACCACTGGTGAATAGAGGTGTTTTCAAATATAAAGTTAAAAACAGTTAGCATGGGATATTCATTCCACACACCGCTTTGTAGCCATATAAAAGACTGGTAGCTTAATAAACCCATTCCCGCGACAAGAATCATGCCACCAAATACTCCAATGGATAACGTGATGCCAGCGAAAAAGAAATCTACGGGGGAGAGTTTGGAGGTTGCGGATCGAATTTCTTTCCAGACTTGTAGCAGACTTTTTTGCAGTAGGGTTTTAAATGCTTGAATGAGATCAATAGCAAAATATTGCACTGCCTTCATAAACTGAAATAAACGGTTCATCCATTCTTCGTGATTGAATCGGGACTCCTGAAAATTTTCTGTGTTCATGGCTGCCTCCTGGTTTTTTCTCCTCTTGATGATGGATCAAATGAGAAGGACTGAGAAATTTGCGAACTTGAATTCATTTTATCGTGCTTTTAAAGATTAATCAATCCAACGTAGGTGCTTGTTTGGCAGGGATTTAAGGATGTGCTAATTTATTTGATTTTATGGCCATATATGTGATTTTAATATGGAGTAACACGCTCATATAAAAATATTAGATAGAAAGCTTTATTATGTTAAAAGTTTTAATTATAGGGGCAGGGGCAGTAGGACTCGGATTAGCTAGTTTTCTTCTCAAATCGGGTTGTAGGATAAGCCTTGTAGGCAGAGAACCTACGGTTAATGCCCTTGCAGCAAATGGATTGGACAGAGTTGGAATTTTTGATGATATTCATTTCCCACCCGAATCGTTTGCTGTATTTTCAACTATTAAGGCTGTTCCTTTAGAACAATTTGATTTTGCTCTGGTCTGTGTGAAATCTTTTGACACTGAAATTGTCGGCCAACAAATTAAAAATTCTAATTTCAAAAAGTCAAGTTCAATAAAATTTGTCTTGTGTCAAAATGGTTGGGGCAACGCAGAAACATTTTCTAAGTTTGTTCCTCAAGAGAATATTTTTAGTGCCAGAATAATCACAGGGTTTACTTGTCCGAAAAGAAATAAGGTTGATGTAACTGTTCATGCACAACCCCTTCATTTGGGTTCCCTTTATGGGGGAGATTTGGAAGGTCTTATGCCTCTGGCACAGACTTTTAGGGAGGGAGGAATGCCCTCGTTTGTCACACCCGATATTTCAAAAGATCTATGGGCAAAAATGCTATACAACTGCCCTCTCAATGCCCTGGGGGCATTATTAGAGGTTCCTTATGGTCTACTCGGTAAAAATGAAAACACTAGAAAAATAATGAAAATAATAGTCAACGAAGTTTTTTCAGTTATGTATGCTATGGGATATAGAACGCATTGGGAGAATTCAAAAAACTATCTGGAGGATTTTTATGGGGAATTATTGCCCAGTACCTATGACCATGAGTCTTCAATGCTACAAGACTTGCGTGCAGGAAAGATGACTGAGATTGAAGCGATTAATGGAGTGATCGTGTCGGAAGGAGAGAAACGGAATATTTTGGTCTCTGGCAACTCAATGATTAGAAATCTGTTAAAATTTGTACAAGATAGATCAGTTAAGTAGTTTTTTGTCCTGTGTATCTAGAAGTTCGCAAAGTTGAACTGTGATCCAGTTAACGTGCCTAGCGGCCGATTTTTCGCAACTGATATTTTTGCACTGCACGATTATGTTCGTTGAGGGTTGCTGAAAATTTGTGGCTACCATCCTGTTTTGAAACGAAATATAGGTCAGAAGTAGTAGCAGGATAGAGGGCAGCAATTATTGACTTTAGCCCTGGATTTGCAATTGGACCCGGTGGTAAACCTTTATACCGGTAGGTGTTATAAGGGGAGTCGATATTTAGGTCGCGTTTTCGTATATTGCCATCAAAAATATCTATTGCATAGATTACGGTTGGATCTGTTTGTAGTAGCATATTCTTTTTTAATCGGTTATGAAAAACAGATGAGATTTGTTTTCGTTCAGAATCTTTACCTGTTTCCTTTTCAATCAGTGAAGCAAGTGTTATGATTTCGTGATAAGAAAATCCCAAATCTTCAGCTCTCTTAAGAAATTCCTGTTTCAATACACGTTCCTTGAAAGTTTTTACCATTTTATTTATGATTGCGGCTTCAGTAGTACGTTTTCCAAAATGATAGGTGTCAGGAAAAAGATAACCTTCAAGTGAACTTGTTGGAATTCCCTCCAACAACTCAACGTTTTTTGCTTGCTGTAAAAAAATATTTTTATCTGCGAGATCCTTTTCTTCCAATAAATTGGCTATTTCTGTGATGCGATATCCTTCTGGAATAGTGATAGAGTGTAAAACGGTTTTGCCAGATGTGATTCGTTTCAAAATTTCTGCAGGGAGCATAGAGGGTGAAATATAATATTCTCCAACCTTAATTAGTTTCTCCTTGTCTTGAATCAAGGCTATGGCTTGAAAAGCGTTGGCACTTCGGATGAGATTTTGGCGAAAGAGCTCCTGAGAAACTTGTTTTAAAGTCATCCCAGACTTGATTTCAAAAACTTGGGGTTGAGTGTTATCATTCATTGGGAGGGAAGCCTTAAAGAAAAGCAAACCTGCAACAATCAAAATGATTGCCAATGAACCCCAGAAACTTGAGATAAGGGTAGTGCGCATTTAACTAAATCAGTATTAACTATTTAATTGCGTGTTTCAATTGTTTCAAAAATTGATCATTTTCTGCTTGTGTACCTATTGTAACACGCAGGCAGTTTTTTAACATTGGATGGGCGCCCAGATTTCTTACTAAAATATTGTTTTCCAATAGATTCCTAAATACCTTTTCTCCATTATCGGAAGTTTGAAACAAAATAAAATTTGCATCAGAGGGATACGCGGTAATGGATTTTATTTTAGTGAATTCTTCTAGTAACCGAATTCGCTCGTCTTTAATCGAATCAATTTGTTTTTGCACCATGGAAAAATTTTGCAACAACTCTGCTGCGGCAATTTGTGATATTGAATTCGAATTATAGGGAAGGCGAACTTTATTGATTTCATCGGCTAGGATGCTTGGAAAAATTCCGTACCCAACTCGCAATCCTGCCAAGCCTATTTTGGATAAACTTCTCAATATAACGAGATTATTATGATTCTTCATTTGACTGAGGAAGGTTTGCCCTGAAAAATCATAGTAAGCTTCATCTAATACCACAATTCCTTCAAAGTTTTCGATAAGTTCTTGAATTTCGTTTGGGGAAAAACAATTTCCTGTTGGGTTGTTGGGATAGCTAATAAAAACAATACGAGCATGGCTTGCATTTAATTTATCAAGAATTGATTTTGTTTCAAAATTCCATTTACTATTTAATGGAAAAGTTTGGATGGTTAGTCCCATCCCTTTTCCCATAACTGCGTACATGGCAAAGGTTGGCTCGGGAAAAGCTATTGTATCTCCTTCATCGCAAAAAACTTGCATTAAACACTGAATTAACTCATCCGATCCATTACCAATAACAAGTTGTTCTGGGGATATTTGAATACGACCTGAAATGACTTCTTTTAATATTTTGCAGTCAGGATCTGGATAGCGGTTTAATTCAAGTTTTTCCAAGCGCGTCTGGATTATTTTTTTTAGCTCAGGAGAGGTCGGGTAGGGGTTTTCGTTTGCGTGAAGTTTTATACCTTCTTCTACTGTTTCAACCTCATAGGCCTTGAGGTTTTTAACTTTATTGCAGACCAAGTCCAAGAGATTGATTTGAGACATTATTATTAATCCAGTAGTTCTTTAATATCTTCTGATGTGGGAATATATCGGGTAACGCGCGACTTCTCAGCCCGAATAATAGAAAGGATGGACTCCACTGTTTCTTCCACTTCAAAATTGGTAATAACATAATCATGTTTTTTATAAACTTTGATTTCTTCTTTACCAGTCTTAAGACGTTTTTCAATATCATCTTCAGTTTCTGTTCCTCTCTTCTTAAGTCGTTTCGTCATTTCTTCTATTGAAGGAGGAAGAATCATAATATAAATGCCCTCGAAATTCATATTGCGAAGAGAGTTTACTCCTTGAACATCTAGTTCTAATAATATGTCAAAACCATTTTGGCGGTGTTTATCTATAGACTCAAAAGAAGTTCCATAATATTCCGTATGAACCTTGGCCCATTCTAAAAAATCATTATTGTTTTTTTTGGATTCGAATTCCTCCTTTGATATGAAAAAATAATCGACCCCTTGGCACTCACCCTCACGAATTTTTCTTGTGGTGTGTGAAGTTGCTATTTTAAGGTTGGGGAGCCTTTGTTTTAATCGTTTACACGTCGTGGTTTTCCCCGTGCCCGACGGAGCAGAAATTATTATAGGTAGTCCTACTTGTTTCATTTACTACGAACCCTGTTCTTGTTGAAATTAACCGTTCCATCAAAAGTCATTTTATTCAATATTCTGTACTTGTTCTCTGATTTTTTCGAGCTCACTTTTTATTTCAATTACTCTGTTAGAAATTTTTATGTTACTGGACTTTGATCCTATCGTGTTGACTTCTCTATTAATTTCCTGAGTAATAAATTCCAGTTTCCGACCAATAGGCTCATTTGGAGTAAAAAATTTTTTAAATTGATTTAAGTGACTTTTCAGGCGGGTTATTTCTTCGGTTATATCGCATCGATCAGCCAAAAGAGCAGTTTCTTGGGCAATACGTGTTTCATCCGATTCCATGCCTTCATTTAGGCTTTTTATTCTCTCTTTAAGTTTATTCTGGTACTCCTTGATGACCTCCGGATGCCATGATTCAATCTCTGCAGCGTGACTTTCTATAGTATCAATTCGTCGCTCTAGGTCTTTTTGCAGATTTACACCCTCCTCTTTTCTCATTTTTTGGAGAGAATCCAAGGCTTCTGTTGCTATATCGAGAATCAACTCATGATTCGCTGGGTCAATAGCTAAAGGTTCGATTTTAACAATATCACGTATACCAACGACTGACTTCAGATCAATTTTGCCTTCCAGCTTCAAAGAATCTCGAATTTGTTGTAAAGCCGTCACATATTGTGCGGCGAGTGGAAGATTGGGTTTGACTTCCCACTCACCTGTATTTTCATTAGAATTACCTATGCTAATGGAAAGGTTGATAGATCCTCGAGAACAATACGACTTTACAAGTTTTTTTAAAGGTTGCTCCAAATCCATATGGGCTTTGGGGAGGCGAGTATTGATTTCGATAAAGCGGTTATTTACCGATCTAACTTCTGCTAGATAGGTATAGTCATCTTTCTGGCCTTCGGCCCGACCATACCCAGTCATACTGATGAGCATTAACTCTTAAGCCTTTTTGATAGTCAGTTTGTAATGACCTTGCTGTTCTATAAGAGAGATAATCTTGTGCCCATCATTTTTAATGCTCTTAGGTACATTTTCGGATGGTTCTCCATCGTCTAGCAATACTTCGAGTATACTTCCTGACGCCATTGTTTCCAGTTTGATTTTTGTTTTAACGTAATTGAATGGACATTTGACGCCAAGAAGGTCGATGCTTGTCAAGGTATCTGCAGATCCGGTAGCTTTTTCTTTTGGATCATCACCTCCTACGCGTATTCGGAGTGATTTGTCTGACTGCATTTTTTCCTGAACCGCTTTACATTCCTCAACCAACATTCCCGCTTCAGATATCCACCAATCTGCGGTTTTCTCATCAGAGGCTTCTGGATATTCCTCAAAGTTGTCTATGAGTTTGGCATATTTTGCTGAAACTATTTCCATATCTATCACGAGAGATTGGAATTTTTTAAGACATTCCCAGTCATCGTTAAAGTCCATACCTTCTGTAACGAGAAGAGCGCGGGCTGAAGCTATAACGCTCCTGCGAGCATGGACTCCTGCATCTTTGATGGATTGTTTTTCTAGAGAAAGTTTGCCTTGGAAATGAGCACGCTCCGCTTCTGTAATTCGGTCGGTGATCATATCTGTTACGGCTCCGGCACATTCACCTTGACCTCGGTCCTCCAAACTAAATTTTTCAGTTGAGCCATAGTCAATATAGGACTCAGGAGATAACTCGATATTGGGCAGGTTCTTGAGCGGTTCAAGTAGTTCACGGAAATGGCTTTTACCCATCCGGTCAAAATATTCTCCAAAGGTTTCTTCCCTTTGCTTATTATTTTTGTAATCGTTGATGGAACTTTTCATCGCTTCAGGCGCATTTTTGGCTGGGATTTTAATAACTGAAGTTCCAAATACTACTTTGTCCTCTGATACCCTACCCCCAAGCAAGATTTCGTAATGGGGAGTCAGAATGCCATTTATTTTTTTAGCACCGCCATGAAATCCAATTGATGCAATATGGTGTTGGCCGCAGGAATTGGGGCACCCACTTGCTTTAATGGTAATATGATCAAGATCCTTTGAGGGTTTAAATCCGTTTTCCATGTCTTTGTTCAAGCTATCAACCAACCCACGTGAAGCGGTGATGCCAAGGTTACAAGTTTCAGAGCCTGGGCAACAAGTGATATCACGAATCTCCTCTGTACCTGCTTTGTGAAGATTGATTTTCTTCAGCTCAGTAAATAGATTGCCAAAAGCATTTTCTTTAACCCAGGGAATCATGAGATTCTGGTTAACGGTGGCTACAAGTTTGCTGCCAGCAAAATTTTCAGCCATATTTGCTAAAGACTTAGCTTGGAGAATAGAAAAATCGCCAAGAATTAATTTGATTTGTACATTGTGAAACCCCTCTTGCTTTTGGGTTTCAATGTTTCGGTTTTTCCAAAGTTGAAACTCTGGATCGTCATCACAGTCTATCGGTTTATATTCTGATAGAAGTGGATCTTCTTCTTTATCTATTTTGATTGGAGGATAGGTATTTTTTTCTAAAGCTGTAAATTCTTCATTATAGAGCTCTTTAATTTTTTCTAGTCCTAGTTTATCTAACACAAATTTGAAGCGAGCCTTATTACGATTTTTCTTGTCGCCGTATTTGTCGAATACCGCTACTAGCGCTTCACACATTCTAAGCAGGTGGTCCTCTGGAATAAAATCGGTTAAAGGTAAAGCCGCATGTGGGAACGAGCCGAGGCCCCCACCAATAAGTGCACGGAAACCACGTACTTCTTTTCCATTGTCATTTCTGATAACCGCTTTCAAGCCGATGTCATGGATAGGGGCTAGCCCACAGCCGTTACAACCACCAAAGCTAATTTTAAATTTCCTTGGAAGGTTTTGTGTTAAATCCCTCCGTAAAAGATAGTTGGAAACCGCCAGTGCATAGGGCGTAACGTCGAAAACCTCCGTGGAACAGGTCCCTGCTTTGTGGCAGGCCGTAACATTTCTGACAGTATTACCACACGCTTCGCGCGTAGTAACTCCCGCTTTTGCAAGGTCTTCAAGTCCCTGCGGGACATCGTTTATTTTAACGTAATGTAATTGGATATCCTGCCGGGTCGTGATGTGTAAAACCCCATGCGAATATTTTTCAGCAAAGTCAGCCATGCATCGCATTTGTTCGCTGGTAATTCTGCCCGCAGGTAGTTTTGTGCGAACCATTTGTTCGCCGTCCTGCCTTTGTCCATAGATTCCTTGTTGCAGACGGAATCTTTTAAAGTCGTCATCGCCAACTTCGCCACGATTCAGCCGTTCGACTTCTGCTGCAAAGGTCTCGATTTCCCGTTTGACTTCTTCAGGGATATTTAACGTTTTTGCGTCCATTAATTGCCTCAATTCTATTCTATAGCTAATGGGGTTCTAGGCCTATTCAAAGGAGGAACTTAATCTGGTAATTTCCTCGTATTGCGTGCCCCATTTCTAGTATATTTATATTGATAATCTCAATATTTCAGATCTTTAGATGTGAAGGGATATCAAGACCTTGACATTTTATAATAAAAACGCTCTAAAAAACAGTAGAATACCTGATTCTGGAGAATTATTTTTCTATTTTGTCGAGTTTCGAATCTCGACTAATTATTTGTTTTTAAATGGGTATTAGAGGTTTCTGTGGCTGCTATCTTGCTTCTTCAAATCAATTTTGCCTTGTTTGCAGCGATCTTTTTGTTTTGCCTTTTTAGAAGCTTTAATCTCAGTATAATTCTTGTCGGTCTTACTTATTTATTACCCTTGGTCCCTTGGTGGTTGGGCAGTGCCCAGGCAGAACGTATTTTAATTGTTTCCTATTCCAACCTCATATTTGGAATCATTGAGATTGTCTTTTTTACGTTGACCGAAAGACAGGAGGATGTAAAGTTTAATAAGGCTTATTTGCAACAACTTTTTGGCCATGTTTTACCAATCATCGCTGCCCTGATCGGCATGTCATTTGTTTCACGAACAACCTTAATCCCGGTAGACATGTGGGAATTATTTCTTATTGCTATCCTTTTTACTTTTGGGACGACTTTGCGAATTTTAGCAATTTCCCAGCTTGGATTGCTACGTTTTAAATTTAATATTGCCTTTCGCGAGAAGCAAACTCTTAAAACAGATCAACTGCATAGGTATATGCGTCACCCTACCTATACAGGCATGATGATTGTAGTCCTTGCCTATGCAGTTACGACTCATTCCTGGTCTGCAGGAATTATCGGGACATTTTTTGCCCTCTTCGGATTTCAATACCGCATTCATTTTGAAGAGCAAGCTTTAAAAGAGCAGTTTGGAAAAGATTATGAAAACTACCGTGCAAAAACTCCTATGTGGCTACCATTTTTAAATTAGAAATCAATAAATATTTTTCAGAAGTTAAGGTAGAAGTCTAGTTATTGGCTGAAATCGAGAGCAGGAAAGTAAAGCGCTAGTGTGGCTAGTAATGCGATATATGCATAGCTTGCTAAATAAAACAGGGTAGGGTTTGCTTTCATGTTGTTCCATTTTGAATTTGGTGTCCGAATTATTTTTTGCACGCGAAAATAATTAGCGATGGAAACAAGGACGGCAAAAACGAAAGGTTTATATTGGAATATTGTCATCAGGCCCGCAGCAGGGATAGCCGCAAGCATCATAGCGGGAACTTTGAGCCAACTATTTTGGGTGACATCATCCAGAACATTTAAAGCTGCTAGGTAGCAGACGAGATAATATAAGCCGGTCAATATCACCCAAATTAAAAGCGAAATAAAAGTTGTTCCACCCGGAATGTCATCTAAACCTAAGATCATGTGCTTTGATGATTTGCCATTTCCACCTTTGCATCTTTCAAAACTTCAATAGCGGATTTTAATATTAAGGCAGAAATACTAATACCGACAATCAAATCGGGCCAGGGGGATTGAGTCCACGCCACACCCCAAGCTGCCAGCAACACTCCTATGTTTGCAAGTACATCATTACGGGAGCAGAGCCAGGCTGAACGCATATTGATATCGGAATCTCTGAAGCCTAATAAAAGAATCGCACAAATAAGATTTGCGACGAGAGCTAGGAAGCCAATGCCTCCCATTGTGGAAGCCTCTGGCACGACTGGATTGAATAATTTGTAAACGGCACCTATTAAAACACTAATTGAAAAGAGAGCCATGATGATCCCCTTTATATATCCGGCGCGGTTTTGCCATATGGAATCCAGTCGAATGACATAAAGAGAAAAACCAAAGATTGCTGCATCGCCAAGCATATCAAGCGCATCGGCCATTAACGCACTCGATTGCGCGAACCAGCCATAAATTCCTTCAATAAAAAACATGGTTCCATTGATTAACAGAACCCAGACGAGGATGTTTCGTTTGTCATCCTGAACTTTATTTAATTCTTTTTCCAGACTGGAGCAGCAATCAGTGATGGTTAGACTTTTTTTTTTGAATCGATTCATGACAAGCGATAAAAGGTAAAATGCCCCTGCCAGAAGAATGATAGTAGGGCCGGGGGGTAGATCGGGTTGATAAGACAATACTAGGCCGCCTGTTGTGAAAACCATTCCGAACAAAGTTGCAAGGACCATCATCAGGTTGAGCGATCGAACGTATAGCCCGGCAATGGCTGCGGGTAGAGTTAAAAGGGCGATGACCAGAATCAACCCGACAATCTGAATCAAAATGACAACGGTTAAAGCCACCAACGAAAGAAAAAGGAGGTAGAACCGTTCTACGGGAATGCCTCGAAGCCGGGCAAACTCCTCATCAAAGGAGACGGCTATAAATTGTTTGTAAAAAAGAAAAACGATTACCAAAATAAGTGAGTCGAGCCCGGCTATCCAATAAAGATCTTCAGATGCGATCATTAGAATATTGCCAAACAAAAAACTCATCAAATCTACATTGTATCCCGGTGTTTGTGAGATAAACAAAATACCCACTGCCATTCCGCCAGCCCATAATGCGCCGATGATAGTGTTTTCCTGTTGCTGCATGCGCAGGCTGACCCACCCAAGGATAAAAGCAAAGACGAGCGCCGAAACCAAAGCTCCTTCAATAGGTGAGCGGCCGAGGTAATAGGCAATGCCCATTCCTCCTAGCACGGCATGGGCGATACCACCTGCAAGGTAGCCGATTCGCTTTACAACAACATAAGAGCCGATGACTCCACAGGCTACACTGGCGAGAATTCCTCCGATCAGAGCGTTTTGCATGAAGGATTGTGTGGAGACGGTTTCTAGGAATGAGCTCAATGGTGATCCTCCCCTTCATGGTGGTGGTGCACCATGTGGACGTGTGTGCCGTAGAGATTTTCTATGGTCTCCCCTGTAAGTTCAGAAGTGGGATGACAAATCAGGGTGCGATTAATACAAGCAACTTTTGTGATGTATTGGGATATGAAACCGATATCGTGGGTCACAACAATGATAGTTATTTTTTCGTTTAACTTTTTTAAGAGATCGAAAATGTCTTTTTCTACTTTCATGTCCACGTTGGCGGTGGGTTCATCTAGAATCATGATTTCCGGATTGCAGGTAAGTGCGCGTGCAATCAATACCCGTTGCAATTGCCCACCCGACAAAGAACCAATGGAACGTTTTCTTAAATCGAGAACCTCAACCGCTTCCATAGATTCTGCTGCAACTTGTTTATCTTCTTTGCTGAAAAGGCCAATACTGGAAGTTTTTCCCAACCGTCCCATGAGTACTGTTTCTTCAACGCTAATGGGAAAATCTCTGGAGAAAGGAGTGAGCTGTGGCATATAACCAATTTCTTTCACCGCCTGATACGGTTGTTTTCCCAGCACTTCTACCGATCCTTTATCTGGATCCAATAGACCTAAAATAATTTTAAGAAGGGTTGTTTTGCCACTGCCGTTGGGGCCGACCATACCGACAAATTCTTTGGCTTTTATATCCAGTTGAATGTCTTCAAGGATGACGGGGTTTCCATAACTGAAATGGAGATCATGGATTTTTATTACAGAATTTTCGCTCAACGATTTGCTCCAGAAATTGCTTTTGCTGTCTGCCGCATATTTTCGAAATAGTTTTCTGCGAGGGGATCCATTTCCCGAACCGTGGCTCCGATCATTTTAGCGACTTTTTGAGCTACTGAAAGGCCGAATTGTTTTTGTACAAATATAACTTTGATATGTAATTTTTTCCCTCTATTGATTATTTCTTTTAATGCCCTAGGTCCCGGTTCTTTTCCCTGGTGTTCAATAGAAATCTGTTCGAGGCCATAGGCATCAGCGAAATAAGACCAGGCTGGATGAAATACCATGAAACTTCGACCCTTTCCACTTGCGATAATGTCACGGATTTCCTGATCCAGAATATCCAGTTCTCGTGCAAGGGCGATATTATTAATTTTAAAAAATTCTGCTTTATCTGGTTTTTCTTTCGACAGGGCGACTTCAATTTCTGTAGCCATTATTTTTACATGCGAAGGGCTGGTCCAGATATGCGGGTCTCCTTCTTCATGCGACTGAGATTCAAAGTGCGAATCTGTGTACTCAGCCATATTCCTATTTAGGGGGATAATTTTTAAGTCAGGCTGAATGGCTTTGATTCGAGACATCCAGATTTTTTCAAAAGGAACTCCCATGCTGAAGTAAAGTTGTGAATTTGCCAGCCGACTCATTTTTTTTGGATTCGGATTAAATGTTGCAGGACTTTCACCCGGTTTTACCATCACCTCCACTTCAACTTCTTTACCTCCAATGCGTTCGACAAAATATTTTTGTGGTGCAATGCTCACAAAAGCGGGGATGGGTTCGGCCCAGCCTTTACCAGAAAAATATAATACTTGTATAAGAGCAACAAAAACTACCCTCATTTTAAAAAAATGTATCATTTACCTCGGTGGCTTAGTATTAATATTAATTTGATGATTAAGTCGATCCGAAAATGGAAAGCCCGTAGTATAGCATTTCCACAAAGATGGTCTGTCATATTAGCGGAGAAGTTTCGATGTCAGAATTTGAAATTAGATTCAAATAATTTTAAAGATTTTTTATAATACCCAAAACAGGCTAAATGGGAGTCCAAATAATAAAAGTCCTAAAGCTATATTAAGGGCATGGATTAAAAATAAATTATCAGTGATTGGAGAGATCATGACTTCTGTTCCCACACGGCGAACAGCATGTTCGATATCCGAGGAAGTTATTTCTCCCGCGTCTTTTTTTTGCAGTTCTTCGACTACCTGATCTAGGAAGAAAAATTTTAAAACTTTCAAAATAACTCCAAACAAAATTCCTGAAAAGAATCCGGTCAGTCCGCCTTTTTGTTTTAGCTTGGTTTGTAATTCATTTCCGACCTGATCATATTTGTTCTCAAGTTCTGATCGAGGAATATTTTTCTGGAATTTCGGGATCTGACCAATCACTTCCCGAGTTATCCAATCCAATAATTGTTGTAAGCCCTCGAGTGCTTCTCGAATTTTTTGGATCATCACCTGCAGCGCGCATGCAATCCAACCATGCAAGACTCCAAAACCCAGAAACCACGTTGATGCAAGGAATAGAATCAATGTTTCGAGCCAGCCGTTCCAGTCGGCAACATCCAGAATTTGTGAGTCGAAAGCGATTGAAGAGAAAATGCCCAACCCCAAACCAGTAAGGCCGAAGAGGAATAGTTTTTTCAGTGTTCCAAGCAAAAGGTCACGAAAAAATATGAGCCAATAGTCTAGTATTTGAGACTTATTCATTTCTTAATTATTATGCGTAACATTGGGTTCAATATTTATAGATAAAATCAAGTCTCCGCGTTTTTTGTTTTGGGTGCGCCCTTTATTGCGGATCCTTAATTTTCCTCCTGACGGAAAATTGGAAGGAATGCGAACCATCAATTGTTCGGTAGTACCATCAACTCGGTAAGAAATTTTTTTACGGGTTCCATTTATTGCTTCAATATGAGGAATGGAAATTGCCAAGTCCATATCGAGAGGAGATTGCTTGTCTAATGTGGATTTTTCAAATATCCCCTTTAAATTCCTAACTAAAGGATTATTAGGTTTAGGTTTTTTATCTGGGTTGGCTGCATCCTTGGCCTTTTTCATTTTATGAAGGGCGTAAAGAGAAGTTCCTACCACCTGAGCCAGTTTGATTCCCATGCCAATGCGGCCAATGGGACCAGGAACCATTCTGAGGATTCGTCCTAGACCTCCTACAGCCCCACCAAAAAAAACCGTTTCAAAAAAATTGTTGCCCGATCGGAAACCCGAACGACTGAATTCGCGGTTGAGTTCTTCAAACATATCACTAGCATTTTTCCCTTGAAACATACTGGAGAAAATATCTTCTTGGGAATATTGAAATCTAGAGGAACTTCGTCCTGCGAAGTGATCGGCTCGGAAACGGTCGTATTCCAATTTTTTTTTCGGATCACTCAATACCCCATAGGCTTCAGTGATTTCCTTGAAAATTTCTTCGCTGCGGGGATCGTTGGGATTGTGGTCTGGATGCAATTCCAAAGCCAGTTTTCTGAAAGATTTTTTAATTTCCTCCTGATTAGCAGAATCGGATATGTTGAGAATTTTATAATAGTCCTTGAATTCTTTTATTCGAGCCATGGATGATAGGTCACATTCCCAGCTTTTGAGCATAGATCGCTTCAGCCTTTTCCGGACCTTCGAGTGTAGTATTTTTACTTTGGGTTGATAATTTAAAAGTATCATCTGCATGCAGACGCTGCTTTAAATTTTCAAAGTGGACCTTTATTGGTAAAGAAGCGATTTCCTTTTGCTGGGGAATGAGAATGAAGTTTATTTCTGCCAAGACATCCCGGTATTTTCGTTTCATATTCATTTTATAAGATTGGTAGCCCTCTATATTTTCAACACCTACGTATGGTTCGTGGTTCAGTATCTTGTACTGTTTAGGAATATAAACGTTGGCAAAGTAGTCTGGGCCAAGGGAATGGTGCACCGTGGTTTTAATCTTCAAGACTCTCAGGCTTTCATTGCTAGGAATCATTTTCATTTCTACCCAGTAACTGCGATCATGAAAATTAAGATTTTCAAGGAAAACAATTCCATAGAGTGCGTTAAATTTAAATTGAAGAAAGACCCCCAAAAATATCCACCCAAAAACCTTCCAGAATTTTTTCACAAAAAACTCCTTACTCCATTATAAAGCTAGGTTTGGCCCAAAATTAAAACTCTACAATTTTAATCTTACCAAAATATTCAATAACAAATACAATTTGTTGTGTTGTTTATATCTTTTATTCAGCTTGATATTTCTTGCGGCTTCCAATAAATTACATCAAAAGACCAGTTTCTGATTGCCAAACAGGGCATTAAAATTTATCGGCCGGATAGGAGGAAGATTGGGGGTTCATATTTTTCTATCTGAAAATTACATGAAGTGTTGTTTAGAAAAAAATTTCCGGAGACTTTTCAGTGAATCGTAGATTATTGATTATTTTTGAAGGTATTGACGGTTCTGGTAAGAGCACGCAATGCAGAATGCTAGCAGACCTTTTAAATAAAAAAGGAATTGCTAATATTTCATTTGCTGAACCCACGCTAGGAAAATGGGGAATGAAAATCCGCCAGCTTTTAGCGGAAGGCAGAAATGGTATTAGTCCTGATGAAGAGTTGGAGTGGTTTATGAATGATAGAAGAGAAGATGTGGAACAGAATATTGAACCTGCATTGAAGGCTGGGAAAGTTGTATTGATGGATCGTTATTATTTTTCCACAGCAGCTTATCAAGGTGCTTTAGGGTTCGATCCACAAGAAATAAAGGCAGACAATGAAAGGTTTGCTCCGATTCCAGATCGGGTATTGGTTTTCCATATTTCTCCTGAAAAAAGTCTAGAAAGAATTGAGTCTTCCCGAGAAGGAAAAAGTGCTTTTGAAAAGCGTGACTACTTAATAGAAGTACAGAATATTTTTAAAAGTTTCACTGACTCAAATATACGGTTTGTTTCGAGTGATCCATCTATAGAGAAAGTTCATGAGCAAGTGTTGTGCGAAGTTCAGGATCTTTTTGAGTTAAAACTATGAAACGTTTTGTAATAGCTATAACAGGTGCGAGCGGTGTGTGCTATGGAAAGAGATTGTTTGACTGTCTTAAATCCCAGGCAGAGGTGCATGTGATTATATCTGAGCGGGGCGCTGAACTGTTGAACATTGAACTAGGACTCAAACCCGCTGACTTTAAGGGTGAAAATGTAATGCTACATAGGACCACAAAAATCAATACCTCTATTGCCAGTGGTTCATTTCGTGTCGATGGTATGGTAATCGTGCCTGCGAGTATGGGTACCATAGGTCGAGTTGCTGCTGGGGTTTCGGGTAATTTGATTGAACGGGTAGCGGATGTCATGTTGAAAGAAAAACGTAAATTGATTGTAGTACCCCGAGAAGCTCCGCTAAGTACAATTCATCTTAAAAATCTTCTTGCGTTGGATCAGGCTGGCGCCTTGATACTTCCTGCTTCTCCTGGTTTTTATCAGCAACAAAATACGGTGGAAGGTCTTGTGGATTTTGTTGTGGCAAGAATAATTGATCAATTGGGGGGCGAGCAGGATTTGATGCCTCCTTATAAAGTCTGAAAAACAAGGATAATTTAAAATGATTTATCTGGATAATGCTGCAACCACTTCAATGGATCCGGAAATCATTACTTCGTTGCAGGGCTGTATGCGCGATCAATTTGCCAATAGCGGAGCGGTTTATAGTATTGGAATTGATGCTAAAAAGAAAATTGAAGAAGCCACCGAAAATATTGCTTTTGCTCTAGGAATTCCTCCATCTCATAATCTTGTGTTCACAAGTGGCGGAACAGAGTCGAACAACCTATTTATAAAGGGTCTTTGTTTTCCAGATAAAAAAACAGCGTATCTGGGTTTAGAACATCCCAGTATCACTGAGACTGTTCTTTCCTTTAAAAAATTTGGCAATGAACCGTTCTCTTTGTTGAAGTTTAATCGGCAAGGACGACTCGATTTATCATGCCTTCCCTTATTAAAGGAGAAAAAGATCAGGCTTCTTTGTCTTTCGCATGTGAATAATGAATTGGGTACGATAAATGATCCAGTTCCCTTAATAGATGCAATGAAAAAGGAGTCTCCACAAACCCGCCTATTTTTAGACGGGGTGCAGGCGGTTGGAAAAATCAAATTAAATAAATGCATATGGGCCGGTTTAGCGGGCTATTCCTTATCCGCTCACAAGTTTCATGGGCCCAAAGGCATTGGTTTGCTCGTTTACGACTCCAATTTAAATTTAGCTCCGCAACTCCACGGAGGAAAGCAACAATTTGGTGTGCGTGCAGGGACCCTTCCGGTTCCATTAATTATGGCTTTTGCACAAGCTATTGAACTGGCAATAGCTAGACAGCAGAAAACGCAGGAACATTTAAAAAAACTACAAGAGCATTTGATTAGAGGGTTGAATAAACTGGAAATACCCATCTTATATAATTCTTCATATGGCGAATTTCAGTCCCCTGCAATTGTTAATTTTAGGTTCCCGCCTGTGGAAGCGGAGGTGATGGTGCATCATTTGGAAGAGAAAGAAATATTCGCAGGTATCGGGAGTGCTTGTAGTGCCCATTCCAAAGAACCTTCAAAGATTTTAATGGGAATGGGTTTAACTGAAGAGCAGGCACGTTGTAGTTTAAGGGTGTCTTTTTCTCAGGCCAATACCGTTACTGAAATTGAAAAATTTCTTCATGTTTTTGCAGAAACTTATCAAAAACTTTTGCCTACCTTTAAAGATAGAGCCGTTGGTTGATGATTGAAAAAAGAACAATTTTGGTCCGCTATGATGAAATAGGATTGAAAGGGCGAAACAGAAAGTATTTCGAAAAAATACTATTGAAAAATATCAAACGCTCATTGCCGGACGATAGCGGCATTGAATATCGAGTTCCCAGAGGGCGAATTTTAATCGATCTACCGAAATCCGTTGGGGATGAGATTGCGGATCAATTAAAAATGATTCCGGGAATCGCTTCTTATAGCATTGGAATTTCTGTGAACCCAGATTTTGATGAAATGGCTGCGTTGGGCATACAATGGATCGAACCTTTGCTCAAGGCGAAGGGTAAGCTAAAATTTTGTGTGAGAACTCGACGATCCGCGAAAACCTTTCCGAAAACATCCCCGGAAGTTAATTTTGAGGTCGGTTCTCGTATTATGTCTCAACTCCAAGAGAAAGGTCTTGTGGTGAATATAAAGGAGTCCGAGTTCACTTTTGAAATAGAAATTAGTACTACTGAGACAATTGTTTTTGATAATAGGCGCCCCGGGTTATGCGGTTTGCCAGTCGGAAGCTCAGGTAATATATTGTGCATGCTGTCCGGTGGTATCGACAGTCCTGTTGCTGCGTACCTGATGGCCTGTCGTGGTTGCAGGGTGCATTTTGTGTTTTTTGATAATCAACCATTTTTGGGTCGAGGGGGTTATGAAAAGGTTCTAAAACTGTCGAAAATTATTAACCGCTACCAGGGCAGGGCAAAACTGTTTGTCGTGCCCTTTCAAGACATTCAAGTGGCAATAAGGGATCACTGCAGGGAAGAAAACCGCGTTGTTCTTTATCGAAGAATGATGTGTCGAATTGCAGATGCTATTGCAAAACAATATGAAATGCCAGGGCTGGTTACCGGGGAATCCTTGGGGCAAGTGGCATCGCAAACTCTGGGAAATCTCGCGGCTGTTACTTGTGTCACTTCTATGAATGTTTTCCGGCCATTGATTGGCATGAATAAGAAAGAGATCATTAAACGAGCCAAAGAAATCGGCACCTATGAAGTCAGTATTGAACCTCAGCCTGATTGCTGTGCTATTTTCATGCCTTCCAATCCTGTCACACGGGGAAAGATTCCTATTCTCGAAAACGATGAAGAAAAATTTTTGTGGAAAGAATTACAAGAAGAGGCTTTAGCCAATATGGAAACGATTAAGGTGGATTGTTTATGATATCTCTAATTTCTTTACCATCGGTTTTTGCGGAAGTTCTTTTAATAAATCTAGTATTGTTTTCTTTTCCAAGGGATGGATTGTAGAACCCGCAATTTCACTAAGAGGTTCTAGTACAAAACGTCGTTGGGTCATTTCGGGGTGAGGAAGGGTGAGAGTTTCAGAATTAAATATTTTCCCATCGTAATCCAGAATGTCCAGGTCAATGACCCTGGGTCCCCATTTTTCCTTTCGTTTTCTGCCAAATTGTTGCTCAATATTTAAAAGGTATTGCAGGAGCTCTTCTGGAGTAAGGGAGGTATTGACCCCTACTGCACCATTTACAAACCAGGGTTGGTCTGTTTTTCCGACGGGTTCCGATTGGTATAGAGAGGAGTGTGCCGTAACTTGTATGGACTCCGAATTATTTAAAAGTGAAATGGCCTTTTCACAGTTTTCCGCAGCCAACCCTAAATTAGATCCGACACCAATTAAAGCTTTATGTGTCATTGAGTTTAATCCGAGAAAAAACTCGATCGGTTATTAAAATTCAAACTCAACTTTTGCGAGTCGATTTTTAATTTCATCTATTATTCTTTTTTCCTCTTCCTCACCATCTGCTGCAAAAGTCGCTGAAAAACGAACGTAATGACCGACATTATCCCAGGGGACGGTGGAGATTAGCATTTCAGTAATCAGGTACTGGGAAAACTCTTCACCATTTTGAAATTTTCTCCCACCCTTTATTCCTTTAGGTGCGGCAACATATAGAAAGAAGGAACCGCCAGGCATTTTAGCGTTAAAACCCACGGAATTCAAAGCATCCACCAATTGACTTAAACGACGTTTATATTTTGCAACCGTTTTTGCAGTGATTTCAGGATGTTCAAGTGCGTATATTCCTGCTTTTTGAATGCCGGCAAATTGTCCAGAATCGATATTATCTTTTACAGCCGCAATTCCTTTTACGATCAGTTCATTACCAACAACAAAGGCAATACGCCAGCCAGTCATATTGTACGCCTTTGAAAGAGAGTGGAACTCTACTCCGACATCCATAGCACCCGGAATGGAAAGAAAGCTTTCAGATTTTCCATCGTAGGTGAGCGCTGCGTAGGCAGCATCCTGCATAATGATGAAACTATGTTTCCTGGCAAGTTGAATGGCTTCTTCATAAAATTCCCGTGTTGCTTTTGCGCCAGTTGGGTTGTTGGGATAATTAAGCAATAAAATTTTAGTGCGATCCAGAGTGCCAACATCAATATCTTTCAAGTCGGGCAGAAAATCGTTTTCCTCTGTTAAGGGAAGATTTACTACTTCTCCTCCAAGATATTGTGCATGGGTTCCCATGACGGGATAACCTGGAACTGTCATCAGAATAACATCACCCGGATTGATAAAAACAGCCGGAGTCATTGCAAGGCCAGGTTTTGATCCGATGAGGTGATTGACATGTTTGTTTGGATCCAAACCCTGAACGCTAAAAACTTTTTTCATATACTGACATGCAGCGGTTTTAAATTCATCTGTTCCATTATCGGTGTATCCACGGTTCTCTGGTTTTTCGGCTTCTAATTGTAGAGCTTTAACCACACCTGGGTCTGCCATTTGATCGGGTTCACCAACACCTAGGTCGAATAACTCTTTATCTGGATTAGCATCGAGAGCGGCGCGTTTGGCTCTCTTTATTTTTTCAAATTTATAAACCTTGGTATCTTTGCCGAACTTACTTCCACCTACACGTTCCGAAAAGAGAGATTGTATATAGCTTTCATCTGACATACTGTGGCTCCGATATTAAAAGAAAAATAAAGGATTAGCGAAAAGAACGGGTCAATCTAGCCAAATTCACTTGTTCTGTCAAGAAGTTCTGCTTGTAAAACGATTCTCCCAAATATGTAAGCAAGTTTTCTCATAACTCCATCACACAATTATTATCTTCAATGCAGATACATCACCGATAAAAAATTTTTTGGGAAAAATTTCATTCTTCTTCCTCCTCTTCCTCTTCCTCTTCCTGAGGTTCTAATCCAGCTGCTTTTTGGGAATAACGGAGGTACTTAATTATTTCGACGATATCTTCTTTGCTGGCATTTTTTCGCTGAGGTGGCATTTTGTCCGTGCCATTTAATATAGTTTCGCGTATATCGTCATCGGTAAAATTGGGGCTTAGATATTCTTCATCAATTAGCCTCGGTGCCTGAGTATGTTTACCCACGGCATCAGATCCATGGCAGTTGGAACAAATTTTATGGAATACATTTTGGCCTTTTTTATATTTTTCCGGAACTTCAAGTTTGGGTTTTGGTGTGCAGGAATATGTTGTAAATAATGTGGTTCCGACCAGAATTAGAAGTAAATTATATTTCATAAGTGTCGATTAGCCTTGCATTTTTTTGATATCTGCGATCTCGTCATGATTTTTATTCAACTTTTGCGGCTTAAGTGATATTTAAGTGCTTAGCAGTTTGATTCCAATAGTTACTGAAAATATTGCTACCACAAATCTGGCTTTGGGCAAGTAGGTATAGAAACTTTTATTTGCAGAAAATTTTTGTAAAAAGAGGCCATAAAAACCCATAGTTAAGATCATTCCAAGACAGAATAAACCAACATAAGAAAATACCCCCGAAATGGATTTTGTTAAGGCAACGGGTATTAATAAAAATATGGATGTTGACCCCGCAACCCCATGCAACACCCCTACGCCAAATAGCAGTGGCCCAGAAATTTTTACGTCTTTATGGTCAAAACCTTTCAACTTTGAGTTTTGTTTTAACTCCTGAAAAAAAACAATCACCCCAAGGAATATCATTGTAGCTCCGACCATTTGTTCCGCCGAATTGCTCATTAAAGCCATAAATGCTGTATCTAGAGAAAAAACCAGAATGGCCAGTATAGTCAATGTTAAGCTGTGCCCCAAACCCCACTGCAAAGCTAATCGGAGTGATTTTTTTAAAGAATCTTTATTTAGTACTAGATTCGTTACAGTAACAATATGGTCCGCCTCCAAGGCGTGAAGACAACCAAGAAGCAAGCCACCCGCTAAAAACCAAATTTGTTCCATAGTTATTTCTTAGAAGTAACGTTAAAATTTTTCCAACAGTAAATTTTAGCCATATAGTTAATTAATTTATATTACTAAATGACAAGGGATAATTTGAATATCTTTTTTAAATAATATTTAAAGTACCTATGCTTGGCTTTTCATTCTGTTAGCTGTTCTTAATGGAAAAACAAACAACTTGAATTTTATTGAAGTTTCTAACTGATGGGTAGAATATAATTAAAAAACCTATAGAAGCTAAAAATTTCAACAACGATTGCATTAAAACTCGATACCCTTTTGAGCGGGGATTCCCTGTTCTGCAAAAGGGTGTTTGATCATTTTCATTTCTGTAACGAGATCGGCCATCTCAATCAGTTTCTTTGATGCATTTCTGCCGGTACAGACAACGTGGGTCATTTTTGGTTTATTTCTTATTGTTTCCAAAACTTCATCTTCTGGGAGAAATTTGTAATCCAGTACATAATTGATTTCCTCAAAAATGACCATTTCAAATTTGCCGGAATTTAATTTTTCTTTTACTAAATCAAACGCTTTTCTAGCAGTCGCCTTGTCTTGCTCTATATTTTCTGTGTCCCAAGTAAAACCGTCTCCCATGGGAACAATTTCGACATAGGGTGCCAAACTTTCAAAAGCTTTTCTTTCACCTGCTTTCCACGGCCCTTTCATAAACTGCATGATAAAGACGTTCATTCTATTGCCAGCTGCTCTCATGGCAAGGCCAAAAGCTGCAGTAGATTTTCCTTTTCCCTCACCTGTGTTGACGATAATCAGTCCTTTGCGTTTTCTTGGGTCTGCGCCAGATGGTTTTCTCATGACTTTATTAGCTTCCTTTTTATTTGTATTTATTTCAATTATATTTTAGCCAAGGCTCATTAGAACCTCAATATCTAAGGCTGTGAAAAGTTAAGACACTTCTTCTCCTAATACTATCAAGACAAAACTGGAAAGTGCTAACTTAAAAAGTGTTACAAATTAAAGAGGCAGGCCAGTGTCAACAAGCAACACGTGCTGATATTTTTCCAGGAGCATTAATATTTGAGGAAAATGCAATTCGTTATATTGCTTGTTAATACCTTTGCTCAAACAAATTTGTTGGGCCCAAACCCAGAAAATAATTTAGGAAAAGGTTAGAATCTGTAATTAATGGAAATATATCCTGCCCGACCAGGTGTGCCATAATTATCCACTACCTCGTACTGTTGGTTGAAAATATTTTCGCCTCTAACCTTGATATCAATATTTTCTTCCAGTTTGTAGCTTACAACCGCATTGAATAAAATATAAGGGACGACAGACTCTGAATTGGAAAACCGATACCTTAGCCCTACAGAAGATGTTAATTTTTCAGTCCAGGTATGCTTTAGGTTGGCGAAGATCTTATGTTTTGGTCTTCTGGCAAGAGGCCCATCTTCTTTGTCGACGGCCACCAACCATGTATGCTCCAGAGAGAGAAAATTACGACCAGGTAACTGTGCTTTAACAGAGGTTTCGGTTCCATAGGTGATGGCTCTATTTGCATTATATGGAACCCAGCTATTGGATGCAGGGGCTATTATCATATTAGTAAACCTAGACTCAAAATAAGTTACATCGAATTTAATTTTTCCACCTAACAGACTCTGAGATAATCCAATTTCCCAACTTTTATTTTTCTCAGGTTGTAAATCAGGGTCACTATAATTTGGATAATAAAGGTCATTAAAAGTTGGAGCTCTGTATCCTGTTCCGTATGCAGAATGTATTCGTGTTCCTAGATTATTGAATGTATAAGCGGCTTCAAAACGGTAGGTCAGGAAACTCCCATATTGGGAGTTTTCATCATTACGGAACCCACCAGTTAAAAGTATTTTGTCTTTATAGTCGAATTGGGCTTGAAGAAAGTATGCATGAGTTTCAGTATTTTTGTCGAACCCCTGTCCTACATTCTGTCCATTTTGCTTTTGATACTCTGCGCCAAAGACAACGGAATAATATCCCCCTAAATCAAGGTTGTTTTGGATGTCTAACGTGGTATTTCGATTGTATATTTGATTTCCTATATCGGCGTCATAAAAATAACTTGGGAGAAGTTTTACTTTCCACCAGTCAGTCAAATGCGTGGAAATGGGTAAGGATAAGGTAAAGGTATCAATTGGACTTTCTGATACTGGGTTATCGCTAGTACCAGAAGTATCAGTATCCAGAGAAGATTTAAGCCACCTTCCTATAAAATCTATCCTTGTCTTGTCTGAAAGGTTATAGCCTAATCGGTGAGACAGGGTTGTCATCTGGAAACCATCTTTTTCGGTGCCGTTGGTTGCAAATGCAGCTGTGTTGATTCCTTCTGTGTCCAAACGTGAAACAGTGAGTGAATAGTCAAATTTTTCATTGATGGCACCAGAACTTCCTAGGGTTTCTCTGAATGTAGCAAAGCTGCCTGCCTCAAAAGATGCGAATTGGGATGGTTTCTTTCCTGTCCCTTTCTTTGTTGTAATGCTGATTACACCTCCGATGGCATCTGAACCCCAGACAGTACTCTGAGGTCCCCTTAGAATTTCTATTTTTTCTATGTTATCTAGATTCATTTTTCCGAACTCAAATCCTCCTGTGGTATTTGAGTTTGCTTGGACACCATCAATAATTACTAATGTATGATCACTTTCCGCCCCTCTCATAAAAACACTAGTTGTCGATCCGAGAGTTCCTGACCGGACTACATCTAACCCAACCCTATCTTGAAGAATTTCCGTGAGGCCACTTAATCCACTTTCTTTTATTTCTTGCTCAGTAATAACGGTAGCTGAGCCAGCTTGTTTTTCTGCCGTAGTTTTTAATCTGCTGGCTTGCATCACGATGGGTTGTAATACTTCAACTTCGTCAGCGAATATGAGGTCTTGAGAAAAGAAAATAGAAAGTGAACTTAAGAATAGGAGGTGGAGATAATATTTCAACTGATTCATACTTGGACTCCTTTCATTGGAATCCAAAAAGAGACCCTGGACCAAAAATATCAATCCAAAAAATAAAATGCTTAAAGCGTTAGTTTGGTTTTTATAGTTGCAATCAGGTAGGTTTTTAGTTGAAGCAGATTCAGATAATGAGCCAGAAATTAAACTATTTTTCAAAATTTTCTCCCTCGAGATAATATTCCGGTAGGTCTCCTGACTTGGGGCTCTCTACTTTTCGCGCCTTCCCATCGAAACAGACAGTGGCATTAGGCGAATTTCGTACCCGATACAGTTGCGGGGCAGTGCTGGATTTTAACCAGCTTCCCTGACCAGAAATTTTTAAGCTAGATTCCTATTAAAGCAGAAACCTCATTCATTTTTATAGATTCGGTTAATAAATTACAAAGCCGGTCCAATTCGTCTTGCTTGAATTGGGAGAAATTGAAGAGTTTTGCCAGGTTATCAATTTTTCGTTCTTGTTTATATAAGAAAGAAGCGCTTGACACAAGGAATTATTGTTTAAAAACCCGTGAAGTGAGGTTAAAATGCTCTTTCCTACCCCTATATAGGTCTCTTGCGTTTTAAAAGCCAAACGAAAAAGGGTCCTCCTAGCATGGCGGTAATAATCCCTACAGGAATTTCTGTTGGGGCCAAAAGGGTTCTGGCCAATGTGTCACAGAATACTAAAAAGCTAGCACCAAATAACATCGATGCTGGAATAAGTATTCTAAGATCAGGTCCGATGAATAACCGAACAATATGGGGTACGATCAATCCAACAAAACCGATGGGACCACAAGTAGCCACTACGGTTCCTGTGATGAGAGATGCGGTAACGAATCCAATTTTTTGTATTTTTTTAACATTTACACCCCGACTGGAAGCAGAATGAACTCCTGTGCTAATAAGGTTTAAATCCCTACTCACAAACAACAAGATAAATATTCCAATAAACACAATCGGAAAAACGGTCAGAATTGTGTTGTAATCAGTGATATCTAGTCCACCCATTAACCAACGGATAATTGTGAAGGATTGGCTAAAGTCTGCCAAGTAATGAATAAACATGACTAGGGATGCGAAGAAAAAATTAGCTGTTACACCCGCTAAAAGCAGAACCCCTGTAGGAAACTCTCCGTGTCTAGTACGGACTAGGTTGAAAACCAGTAGAATGGCTCCAAGTGATCCCATGAATGAAAACAAAGAGATAATTGGAAAACCCAAGAGGGTAAAATTTAAATTCAGCGCAATGGCAATAACAGCCCCAAGTGCTGCACCACTTGAAACCCCTAAAGTGAATGGAGCAGCAAGGTCATTTCTTAATAAAGCCTGTAAAACAGCACCTGCTACTGATAAGGCAGCGCCTGTTATAGCCCCAAGAAGAATTCTAGGCAGCCTTACCTGAAACAAAATGCTGGCATCTATATTGTTAGAATTGCTTAGAGTCGTTGAAAAGGCTCGAGTCAGACTGATATCGGTGGAGCCGATTAAGGGAGCGATACAAAGCGTGATTAGTAAAAGTAGGAAAAATATTGAAAGGGTTGTTGTATAGGACCTTAGATTCATTTGAAAATTATCCTAACTATCGATCTTGGGATGGATCAGGGTGTGACCGTTTTTGAAGTCGAGGTCTAGCTCTATTCCATAGACTTGCTCGAGAATATCTTTTTTGAGCACTTGTAGAGGGGTGCCATCGCTAACAACCTTTCCTTCGTTTATTAAGATAATCCTATTACAAAACCGAGAGGCAAGGTTTAAATCATGCATGGCCACAATTAGCGTCATTTTATGATTTGTATTGAGATCCTTGAGAATATTCATGATTTCAATTTGGTATTTTAAGTCCAACGCTGATGTAGGTTCATCGAGAAGCATCAATTCGGGATTCTGCGCCAAGGCACTGGCAATCATCACACGCTGTTTTTCCCCCTCACTGATTTCATTAAAAAATCGTTCGGAAAACTCAGAAGTCATGGTTGTTTTCATAGCACGCTGGCTGATATTAAAATCCTCGTGACTTTCAAAAGATAAAGCAGAAAGATGAGGGTGACGCCCCATCAAAACGACTTCAGAAACCTTAAAAGGAAAAACCATAGGGTTACCCTGGGGAATCCAGGAAACCGATTGGGCAAAAATCTTTTTGCTGATACGCCTAGTTTCCGAACCTTTGAACTTTATGCAGCCTGAATCTGGTTTAAGAATGCCTCCCATTATTTTTAGCAGTGTTGATTTTCCTGAGCCGTTGGGCCCTATTAGCCCTATAAAATCGCTCTCCTGAATAAAGAGCGATAACTCCTTTAAAATCGGCGCAGAGTCGTAGGCAAAAGAAATATTGTCCAACTCCATTTTTACGGATGTCATGGTTTTACAGTTTCCTGAAAAGATATTTTTTCTGTTTGCGAGTTCGATAAGTCTGGATGTATTACTTGTACAAAGTTTTCTAAAATTTTTACAAGACGTGGTCCGGGGATCAAAATATAATCTGCACCAATAAAATATATCCTTTTATCTCTTACTGCCCGGATGGTGGGAAATCTGTTCCATTGCTCAACTCTATAATCAATTTCTTTTTGAGGTAAATTGGACTTTGGTCCTGCTTCTATAATGATCTCAGGTGATTGCTCAATAACAAATTCCTTAGATAGCTTGGGGTATTGGGCTTTTGATTTTTTTAAAATATTTTTTCCACCAGAAAGTACAAGTAATTCATTTAAAAATGTTCCGGGACCTACCGCATATAAATCGTGAGCAGGATCACTACTGTCGCCAAGCAGCAACAACACTTTCTTTGGTAATCGTCCCACAAGCTTTTGTTTAAACGCATTGATTTTATCTTTTAACAATAAAAGAAGTTTCTTGGCAGCTTCCTGACAATTAAGCTCTTTGCCCAAACGATTTATCGATTCAAAAATATCTGAAATTGTTCTCACCTCAATTGAAAATGTTGGAATTCCCAGACTTTTAATATTTTTTTCTACCTTTGCACTGTCTGATTGGAGAATTATTAGATCAGGGGTAAGAGAAACTATTTTTTCTATGTCTGGGTTTAGCACTCCTCCAATACTGGGGAGAAGGCAAGCTTCTTTTGGATATATGCAGAAATCCGTTACGGCCACAATCCGATCTTGCAGGCCTAATTCGAAAAGTATCTCAGTAATAGAAGGTGAGGTTGAAATTATTCTTTGGGGTTGATGCTCAAAAAAACTGCTTGCCTCTGAAGATTGAAATAACCCTGAAGTTAGAAAAAACAGGCAATAAATTGAGACATGAAATTTTTTAATAAAAATTTGTTTCACTAGAATATTTCTTTATGAATTGAAAAAAATGCAAACATCATTGAGGTTGTCTGCATTTAATTCATGTGTTTGTGAAGTTTCTTTGCTTTCAATCAAATGTCCTTTCTTTTTCATTTCTTCCAGGGCATACTCGGCAAGAAAAGAGGGTACTACCTCATCATTTGAACCAAATATGCCAAGAATTTTTGTGGTTGATGCACCTTTTGAATCCGTGGGAGGAAGTTCTGGGAGAAATCCGCACACCGAAGCCACCTTATAAATATTTAGTGATCCTAGAAGAGCATAGACGAGTGATGCGGCACCCCCTTGGGAAAATCCCCAAAGTGAAATTTGATTTAAGGATAAAGATTTAAAATGGTCTTGAGTTGCTTGAATCAATTGATTTGTAAAATCTAAGAATTCTTCGACCGATTTTGGTTGTCCAGGACCATCCTTCCACCAACTCCAGCGCCCTTCTTTCGCGTCTACTGGTCCTTCCGGGAAAATAAGAATGGTATTATCGAGTTTTAAGCGATTGCTTTGTACCAGCATATTCTCTGCCGTCGATTCGGCTCCATGGAAACCTATGAGTAAGTTGAGAGGCTGTGCATTGTCGGGTTCTCCTATAATAACCTTTTTATTATTCCATAATGCATTTTGATATTTAATTGTCATCGTCTCAGTTTCTCTTCTACGATTTAAGGAGTTTTTCGGCAAGATCTTTTGCCTCTTTAGCTGTTTTAATTTCACCAAGAACCTGAGCTCGCTGAATACTTTGAAGTATATTGCCTAATGCTGGAGATGGTGAAATGTTAAATATCCTAATTAAATCATTACCATTTAGTAAAGCTTTTTCTCCTAAAACCGGAAGATAGCTCCCGAAATAGAATTCAAGAAGCTGTACACAAGAGTTGATTTTTTCATGTTTTGGGGATTCAAAGTTGTCAAGAATGGGAAAGGAGCAAACCGTTAGAAGTAAACCCGCTACTAGTTGATCACCTCCTATTACGCACAAATCATAGAGAGATGAATTATTTAAGTTGCTTGATAATGAAATTGAAAAAACGTGAGAATTTTGGATAGCTTTGCAAATAAAAGCAATTTCGTTATTGCTAGCCTTTAAAGCATTCAGGGTATTAAAAGTATTTGGAGTGCCATAATTTTTTCTATTTATATTTTCTATGGATAAAGTTTTATCAGTTTCTTTTAGTAGGACAGAAAGTTTTAGTAATGCTCTTTCTGAAGGGTTCAATGTGGGGGTGTGTCTGGGGAAATATAAAACAAGATTTGAAATAATATTCTCCAACCTTTTGTAGGAGGTTAAAATCTCCTCCCAATCTGTGAAAAACTCGGGAAGTAAGTAGGAGAGGAGTTTTGATTTTTGCATTAAATTAATTAAGACTCCAGTATTGTCAGCTTCAAAAAAAGATAATAATTCCTTCCAGACCCTTTCGCCTGCTGCTGTTGAAATATTTTTCCTGTACAAAGAAATTCCCTGTAATGTTTCCTCGTCAATTGAAAAATTCATTTTTGCCGCAAAACGAAATGCGCGCAGCATTCTTAGTGGATCAGTTTGGAAAACAGATTTTGATGTGGCTCTGATGAGTGCTTTGTTTAAATCTTTCTTTCCATTATAAAGATCAATTATTGTTTTTTTATTTGAGAGGTAATCGGAAAGTTCTTGTCCCATTGAATTTATAGTGAAATCTCTTTTTTCCAAATCCTCTTTAATTGTTGTGCCCTGCATATCGGTGAGGTCAAAATGCTTCTGTTGGGGGAGAATAATTCTAGTTGTGGAACGCCCCGGGGTTTTATCAAGAAAAATATGCCGGAAGTTTAGCGAATGCGCAAGCTGGATGCCCAGTTCGGCAGCATTTGTACCGGTAAGGTCAATATCTGAAATATTTTTATGCAATATATGGTCGCGTAATGTGCCTCCCACAACGAAAAGTTTAACCTTCCGATGGGAGGCTAAATTAAGCAGTTCTGATAATATTGACCGAGTTTGAATGTCCATCACGATAGATTTAATAAGGAAAGTTTAAGTGGTATTGTACTGAAAAAATTATATAACGAGGGAAAATTTTATTAAGAAAACATTAAGGTTTATCCGAATATGTGTTGAATGATTCCGTGGGATAAAACTAGACTTCCCAGCCTGATGA
>Ga0315336_1000785_pt1 | contig 76252 bp, 75 predicted proteins | sample ASW5metaG_FD_204512 | JGI IMG/M metagenome (GOLD analysis project Ga0315336, IMG submission 204512) | Ammonia-oxidizing marine archaeal communities from Monterey Bay, California, United States - ASW #5 | ecosystem: Environmental > Aquatic > Marine > Intertidal zone | place: USA: California... | reverse complement strand
CACCGAAGAAATGGATCTTCCTTGGAGGCAAAGCAGGCATCTATCCCGACGACACCTTCCCCGAGAGCCTGGAGGACCAGGCTAACCTGACTTTTGACAACATCGATCTAGCTCTAAAGGCTGCGGGGGCAACCAGAAGCGATGTTGTCGATATCCAGATTTATATTGTGGACCTCGCCAACATAGATCCAAACCCCGCCTACCAAGCAGTGCGTGACTTCTTTCCCGCGAATGCTAAACCTACGTCCATGGTAATCGGCGTCTCCGCTCTAGCCTATCCGGGGCTATTGATTGAGATTAACGTCACAGCCGCAGTGGAGGCCAAATAATAAGAAAGAGACAGCCGGTTACTATCCAAAGGAGGCCCATATGGCAGATGTAGACCCAATTCCATTGGTATCGCGAATCAAAGTTAGCACCATTGCGGCTACGGACTTGGCGCAGGTAGAGGAATGGTATGGAGAGTGGCTTGGATATAAGGTTTGCGAACGCGGAAAGATTAGTTCGGCGATTGCTAATTCGTGGGGCGCCAATGACATGGCCGGAAATCCTTACATTTTGATGCAGCCCGAAAGTGGTGATGATGCATTTATACGCACCGTGTGTATTGATCCCGTGCCGGGATATAAGCCACTGACCACATTGGGGTGGAACTCCTTCGAGCTTATTATAGACAACGTTTATGACCTCAACGAAACCATGGAGAAAAGCCCGTTTAAGATTATTGGAACCCCAAAGCCTTTGGAAGGTGACCTAAGCTTTATACACGCCATGCAAGTTCTGGGCCCAGCAAGCGAAGTACTCTATCTAACCTGCGATACCACACGGGAGCCAGGGTCCTTACTCCCCGTACCCAGTTCTGCGGTAGGCCGTACATTTATTGTTATACTGGCAGGAACGGGTGTCGATGTGACACAGGCCTATTACAGCAAAAAGTTTGGGATGGTGCGTGACGAAGACTTTAACACTCCAATTGGAGTGATTGCCGACGCACAAGGCCTACCGCAAGATCATATTTATCCCATGGGATTCATGTCTTTGGCCGCAAAAGGTAACTTTATTGAATTTGATGGCTATGACGACTCATTTGGGGCTCGACCAAGGACGGCAGGACAACTTCCACCAGGAAACGCGCTAGTTTCATTTTCCATCAGCAAACTCGAGGACATAGACATTGACTTTATTAGCAAACCGGTAGTCGAGGAGACGATGGCCTACGGTGGAAACCGAACAGCAACATTTATAGGACCGGCGGGTGAATTGGTCGAGATCATTGAAGAAAACGGGTGAGGAATATAATGTCCATAACTAGAAAACGCTTCTTAGAGAAAACGGCTCACTGGACCTTGGGTGGTGGGGCAATGGCTGCAATAACAGCATTAGCAGCGTGCTCTGAAGAGCCCTCCCAAAACACCCAAGACAACTCAAACGTAGAAAAGGGGCCTACAGAGGAGAAAACAATGGAGTCTAAAGTGGCCAAACCTATAATCAGGCGCATTAAAATGGCCACCGTCGGGGCCTCCGATTTAACGTCGTTCAGAGAATGGTATCCCAAATGGCTCAACTATGAGCTGATTGAGGACAGCACCGTTAGCCCTGAGATGGCAGCATCCTGGGGTGCCCCGAATTCTACTGGGCGACCATTTGTTCTATTGCGTCCGGAAAGCAGCGCTGATGTTTATATCCGCGCAGTTGAGGTGGATGCTGTGCCTGGCTACAAAGCCATGACGACCTGGGGCTGGAATTCAATTGAAATTATAGTTGACGACGTATACGCGTTGTTCGAGAAAATTAAAGATGGCCCCTTCGATATCATCGGAGAACCCCATTCACTGGGCGGAGGCTTTGCGTCCATTCACGCTATGCAGGTCAAGGGCGCCAATGAAGAGATCCTATACCTGACGTGCGAGACTGGCGACCGGGAAACATCGTCATTGCCTCTACCGGGTTCTTTTATAGATCGTGTATTCATTATGATATTGGCGGGCCCAAATATCAAAACTACGATGAATTTCTACGCCAACACATTCAACATGGGCTCTCTAGGGCCATGGGATTTCAAACTCGGGTTGGCCGCCAAAGCCCAAGGTTTACCCGAAGATCATACGTTTCCTCTAGGCCTCTCAGTCGCAGGAGAGCGCGGTAATAATATTGAACATGACGGCTATCCGGTAGCCACGACGGGACCACGGCCGCGAGCGCCGGGGCAGCTATCACCAGGTATAGCAATGACAACCTTTAGTGTTGAGACTCTGGACAACCTTGGCGTTTCCTTCATTACCGATCCTATAACAGAGTATGGGGGCAAACGCTCGGCAGCGTTTATAGGGCCGGCTGCTGAGTTAGTTGAATTGATTGAAGACCCGGGCAGTTAATAACTACAAAATGGCGAAACACAAAACTTGCGCAAAGCTATGTATGCAGGCGATTGCTTTGTGCACAATTCTTGTGTTTTGGTCTCCTGCCCATGGGCAAGGGGATCCCGGCTCACTCCTAATACGTATTGTGATTGCCACCATCGGGGCTCCTAACGTCGTCACCGTTGCCGATTGGTACAGCAAATGGCTCGACTATCAAGTTAGTGAGACAGGAACGGTTGACAAAGCACTAGCAGACTCCTGGGGAACACCGAAAAGTGCCGGCCGGCCTTACATTTTGATGCGGTCTAAGGGCACGGATGATGTCTTTATCCGTGCCGTAGAAATTGATCCCGTTCCGCAATATCGACCAATGACAACATGGGGATGGAATGCCATCGAGTTAACCGTTGAAAATGTCGATCGTGCATACGAAAAGGTGCGCAACGGACCCTTCGAGATTATCGGAAAACCAGAAACCCTAGGAGATAACTCCCCCCTTAAAGCAATGCAAATGATCGGTCCCGCTGGTGAGGTAATATACCTAACCAGCAATTCTGGTGACCGGATTAAATGGAACCACCCAGAACCAAAGTCGGATATAGACAGGCCCTTCATAATGGTTGTAGCGGGCCCCGACTTGAACCAGCTAGTGCACTATTATGCCAACGCCTTCTCTATGAAAACAAAACCGTTTCTCAATTGGCCCGTGGACATAATCGCTAGCGCACAAGGTCTTCCCACCAACCACATATTCCAATTGGCAGTTTTGGATTTATCGGCACGGGGCAACAAAATAGAATTGGACGGGTATCCTCGCCAACACACTAGTCCGAGGCCACACACTCCCGGTCAACTCTTGCCGGGCGTTGCAATGGTGAGTTTTGATGTGCAAAATCTTGATTATATTGACGTCAACTTTATCTCACCGCCAAGAATTCTATACGGCACCTCTCGCGCTGCTACTTCTATTGGCCCAACGGGTGAGCTCATAGAATTGATCGAGAACATACAGTAGGATGAAGGTACATGAACGGTAAGAAAAGTGGCGAGCCGACTGTGTTGCGTACCGATGAAAAAAATGTTTGCACGCTAACCCTAAACCGACCTAGAGCCCGAAATGCCCTTACTCTAAAGATGATAGACTCTGTCACGTCTGAATTGCAGGCGCTAAAAACCGACACCTCTATCCGTGTTGTAATATTGGCTGGTGCAGGACCGGTATTTTGTTCAGGCCATGACCTGAAACAGCTAAAGGACTACAACGACCCCGAGTGGACCCTGACTCTTTTTGAGCGCTGCGCCGAAATGATGCTGACCCTCACCCAAATTCCTCAGCCAGTAATAGCTCGGGTGCATGGCACTGCCACTGCCGCAGGTTGCCAGCTTGTGGCAACCTGCGATCTTGCTATCGCTTCTGACGATGCAAAGTTTGCCACCCCGGGCGTGAACATAGGTCTGTTTTGCTCGACTCCCATGGTAGCACTATCCCGAAATATCGGAAGAAAAAGAGCCATGCAGATGCTGCTCACAGGTGAGCCTATTACTGCTAAAGATGCAGAAACAGCTGGCCTTATTAATACAGCCGTCCCCTCTGGTATGCTTGACGAGACCGTCGATAAACTTGTTGGATCGATCTGCTCAAAATCTCCTCGTATATTAGAGATCGGTAAGAATGCGTTTTACGAACAAATTGATAAGAACATTGCAGAAGCCTATGCCTACACTGCGGCAGTAATGGCTAGGAACATGATGGAAGATGACTGTGTCGAAGGGATAGATGCCTTTATCGCCAAGCGCCCACCAGAATGGGCTAAACTGCGTGAGTGATTACACTAAGTAATTTACCTTGCTATCTTGGTCGCAGAATCACAACTACCGGTCATTGGTTAGATGGACCTGAGCTCTACCGGGCTTGCAGCTTCATCGATTGCCGCAAAACTTCAAAACCATCGAGGAATTTCCGCTCCGCGTCGGCCACCGGCAATGGTGTCAGTGGAAACCCTTTGAGGGGCTTTTCCCTAAATCCAAGTATGGAGCGGCACTCGGGAACAGAAAATCCGGCCAGCTGCACAGCTTCAGTAGCTGCTGCAATGCGATCGGCCCTTTTTATAATAGCATTATACTCGTGGCTCAAATTTGCGGAAATCCCAAATCGCACATGAATCGCTCTCTGAAGTCGGGTCTCCACTTCTTTAAATACTTCTCCCACCACGGTCTTGAGAGGTGTAATTAAGTCATGAGTTACGTATTCGGACGCATCATGTAATTTAGACGCCATCAAAAGGGTAGCCGACGCACGAGGTTTCAGCTTTTTTACAATATGAACAACCAAATCTGAGTGCTCAGCAACACTCCAGCCATGAGGACCCGTGGTTTGTCCGTTCCAACGAGTATTGCGCGAGAGCCCCAAGGCGATATCTTCAATCTCTATATCCAAAGGCGATGGATCCAAGAGATTAAGTCGCCGACCCGACAGCATCCGTTGCCATGTACGTGGTGCATGTTCGGCAAGTCGTTGCACTGTGGACGATCTACTATCTGTCATTTTCTGGTCGCTTTAAACATTGGTCATATTGGGATTGTTCTATATTACTTTAGCGAACATACTTGGCACTTTCTAATAATTACACTGCTGACCACTCAAAGGGAACAAACCTCACTCCTCCTGCAATAGAGGCACTAGCCCATATGTCTGCAACACAACCTTTTGTTCTTCTAGATAACCTATAATCCAGATTATTTAATGGCAGAAAAAATTGTTATAGTCGGTTGTGGACAAGCTGGGGGTCAGACAGCCATTAGTTTGCGACAAAAAGGATACATGGGTGCCATAACGCTGATTGGTGACGAGCAATACATTCCCTACGAACGACCACATCTTTCCAAAAAATTTCTAATGGGTTCTGTTGATCTGGAGCGCACATTCATGCGCCCCAAAGAATTTTACACCGACAAGGATATTGACCTTATCCTGAATACAAGGGTTGATGGAATCAATAGAGATACCAGAAGCATCACTTTAAGTGGTGGAGAGACTATACAGTACAGCCACCTTGTGCTTGCTACGGGAGCGCTCGTGCAGCGCCTTTCCTGTCCTGGGGACACTCTAGAAGGTATTCACTACCTCCGAACCATCGATGATGTGCTTGGCTTCCGTGACCTCCTGACTAATGAAACAAATTTAGTGGTTGTAGGCGGCGGATATTTAGGTCTCGAGGTTGCCTCTGTTGGACGCAAACGCGGCTGTAACGTTACCGTTCTAGAGAAACAAAGCACGGTTATGAATAGGGTTGTAGCACCGGCCATATCTCATTTTTATGAATCAGTGCACCACAGTAACGGGGTAGATATACAAAAAAATGTTACTATAACTGCTTTCGAAGGTAGCCGATGTGTTGAACGAGTTATCTGCAGTGACGGCAAGGCACATCCAGCAGATGTCGTAGTTGTGGGGATTGGTATTATCCCCAACACCGAACTTGCATTAAAAGCCGGCCTGAACGTAGACAACGGGATTTCAGTAGACATTTTCACGCGCACCAGTGATTGCAACATTCTTGCGGTAGGAGACTGCACAAACCACCCTAACAAGCTCATAGGTCAGCGCCTAAGGTTAGAGTCTGTTCAAAATGCTCTTAGCCAAGGAAAGGCGGCAGCGGCAGCTATCGCAATGGTTCCTAAGCCCTACATAGAGATTCCCTGGTTTTGGTCTGATCAGTATAACCTAAAGCTGCAAATGGTGGGGCTTCCGGATCCAGACGATGTGGTGGTGCTGCGTGGATCAATGACAGACCATTCCTTCTCGGCTTGCTATGTTAGAAATAATGTTCTCGTCGCCGTGCACGCTATAAACCGGCCCAAAGATTTTATTCAGGCCAAGAAACTTATTGTCATGAAAACGGAAATTGATGTTAAGCGACTGGCAGATTCGGATTTGTCTCTTAATAATTTAGTTAGCCTACAGTAACTGCATATCAAACGAATATATTATTAATAAGCTCAGACGTGCAAGACCTTCCCTTCCACACTGGGGCTCATCATAGATACCGACCTACTAATGTCAGATAACCTTTTTGAAATATTCAGAAGCTGTTTTCCCAAAGATACATCACAACCGTTTATAGAAACGAATGATGGTCATGTGCACACTTATGCAGACTTGGTCCGCATCACCACCCAATATCATAACTACTTGTGTTCATCAGGTGTAAAAAGGGAAGACCGGGTCGCGGTCCAGGTAGAAAAGTCACCAGAAGCGATTTTTCTTTATCTGGCATGTTTAAGGGCCGGCGCAACCTTCCTCCCCATTAACACCGCGTACACGGCCGAAGAAATCCGCTTTTTATTGTCCGACGCAGAGCCAACTATGGTCGTTTGCGACCCCACTCAAGAGAAGAATATCAGCCAGATAACACAACGACACGACCGTTGCTTCGTAAAAACACTCGATGCGTTAGGCAGTGGCACACTCAATGAAGAAAGTCAGTGCGTATCTATAGACACAAGATCTGCTGACGTCCATGGTAGCGATACCGCCGCGATTCTTTATTCCTCAGGCACCACCGGGCGCCCAAAAGGCGTTATGTTATCCCACAGAAACCTGGCAAGAAATGCGGAAGCCCTGCACGATGCATGGCAGTTTGGTCCAGACGATGTTTTACTCCATGCCTTACCTATCTTTCATACTCACGGCTTGTTCGTAGCTATTAATACTGTGTTAATGAACGGCACAGGCATGCTCTTTCATCCAGCATTCGATCCACATGATGTGATTACTGACTTTGCGCGAGCGACCGTGTTTATGGGTGTTCCCACCTATTACACTCGTATTCTTGCTGAACAGGAACTTACAGCTGCCGCATGCAAAAGTATGCGCCTTTTCATCTCTGGTTCGGCACCGTTACTTGAACAAGAATTTAATGCTTTTCGCGAGCGCACAGGTCATTCCATTGTAGAGCGGTACGGCATGACAGAGGCGGGCATTATAACCAGTGCGGACCCGCAAAAAAAACGCCGCCCCGGAACTGTCGGATGGCCGTTACCAAATGTCGATTTACGTATTACAGACAAATCAGGAAAAGTTGTCGTACCCGGCATAACCGGAGCAATTCAAATCAAGAGTCCAGGGCTTTTTTCTGGTTATTGGAGGATGCCTGAGAAAATGTCTAGCGAGTTTAGCGTCGATGGATATTTCCAAACTGGAGACCTGGGCAAGATTGAGCCCGATGGCATGCTCACAATAATGGGCAGAGAGACGGATATGTTCATCTCGGGCGGATACAATATTTATCCCAAGGAGATTGAAGTCTGTGTTGACGCAATAGATGGGATTATCGAATCGGCCGTTGTGGGAATGCCTCATCCGGATTTTGGCGAAGCAGGGTTAGCTATTATCGTAGTAGCACTAGATAGTACAAATCATAAGATCAAAATTATTCGTCGATTACTCAAGGACAAGCTCGCAGACTACAAAGTGCCGAAGTTATTTTTGATAACCGACGCGCTACCCCGTAATGCCATGGGCAAAGTACAGAAAAAAAGGTTACGCAAAACATACCTAAGCCGCTGGACTGAGTACCTGGAGATCGTCTGAGCGAATGCCCCTCTCACCAACGCCAGCATTCTACAATAGCCTAGAAAACGATTACATGGTTCTATTATACACCTAACGTCTCTTTCGAGTTGTCATACTTTCAGGTGTGGCTGTCAGGATGAAGTAGGGGCACGGTGTCATAGACCCAACCCTCAGGATCGGCTTTGCGCACTGGTGAAGGGATAACGTGGTATCCACCGCTGTCTTCAGTTTCGCGCAAAGTCTTGTGGTCGATCTGCCAGCCCCTATCTCTCAATTTTCCCAGAATTGCCCAATATTCCCGCACCATTTTGTCTTCAGGATCAACAAGAATAGTGTTTCGCGCAGGTACAGGCGGCAGAATTCTTGGCAACTGTGCTTCAGCAATTGCACGGTCCTCACCGATGTTCTTAAAATTACGCTTTAGGTGGTCATTATCCTTTTGGGGGTCGAGCATGAAGTTACGAAAAAACATAAATCGCATCTGTGTGGTGGTCTCATCTATGGGCGTAGACATATCATAAGCAATAAATCGGGTGCCCGTGCCGGTCCCCCCAATCTCCACATCCACCTTAATGGTTAGTCCCGAAAGGAAAAATTTCAGGCGCGACGTAACAGTGGTTTCCGCAGCATCTCGCAGCTTACCCCAGTCACCGCGGGCGCCGGGTGTTTTTACCGTTATCTTGGATCCAAGACTGTAGCTATCAAGATATTCAACTTCATGGGAAGGAGGACGAATTCCGCCATTCCACAACGTCTTATGAACTATTGGAAGGTGCACGTAATCTAGGTTGGCAAACTTTGTCCAATGATAGTTTGCATCCCACACCTCTTCCCAGGTAACAAGGCGCCATTCTTCTGCTTCAAACTCCGGCATGTCGAAGATAGGTGCGGCCTGTTTTGGATCATCCCCCAAAAGCACCCATAAAATACCGTACCTCTCCTCTACCAGATAAGAATCTACACGCGCCGCTCTGGGAATTGCGGCACCATCTGCAGCGGCAGGAATGAAGACACAATGCCCATTTCCGCCATAACGCCAACCGTGCTGACAACAAGCCAGGGTTCCATCCTCATGCAACTGACCCTTATGTAGGGGCGCACCGCGGTGGCAACAGACATTAGAAAGACAACGCGCCTGACCGTTCGCATCTCGGAACAGTACAAAATCCCTACCCAACATTCTTGCGTGTTGGGGCGTGTCGGTGACATCTCTTGAAAAAGCCGCACTGTACCAGACATTGGTATACATAAGCGCGTACCTCAGTGTTGTTTTACCAATTAATTAGTTAATCATTAGGACAGTTTAAGAACATATCTGGCAACATCAAAGAGTAGGGTTAGGAGGCAGCCTAGATTCTGTCTCTCTTTATTTACCCGTTTCCATCGGCATACTTTCGTCTGGCCCCCAATCAGTCATAGACCCGTCATACAGCGCCACATTTGGGTGTCCTAGCAAAAGAAGAGCAAAGGAATCCGTGGTAGCAGCGATACCGCCGCCGCAATAAGTAATAACGCGATCTTTATCCAACGCGCCAACAGCATCAAATTTTTCTCTCAGCTTGGCAGCAGGTAGAAAGACTTTTGTTGCGGGATCTACTAAATTGTAACAATACACATTGACGCTGCCCTTGATATGACCAGCCCTCTTGTACGCCGGACTCATCTTCTCGCCGGAATAAATCTCCGGCGCTAAAGCGTTAATAATGCAGGTGGTTGGATCTCCAATCGCAGCCAGCACATCATATTTGCTAATAAACTGACCAGGAGCCGGGTTTGCCTTAAATTCAGCAGTGGGCCAATTGGGTACTTCGGTGGTGGTAGGCCTGTGCTCGGCTTTCCATTTATCCCATCCGCCGTTTAGAACCTGCACACTCTCAAAACCCATAGCCCTAAACATCAGAAATAAGCGCGTCGCCCAATAATTCACACCCCGACTGTAAAGAACTAGGCGGTTTTCATTGCCTATGCCAGCCTCAGACATCACTTTTTCGAACTGCTGTGACCTAGGCATCATAAAATTAAGCGTAGGATGATTTGCAGAGAGTTCGCTATTAAGGTCTATGAAACAAGAATTAGGGATGTGTTCAACTACCCAGTCTGGGCGGCCTGACTCGATCTTGTGGCCTCCATCCTCTTTTATACTCATACGAACGTTGGCATCGATGATACGAAGACCAGGGTCACTCAGCTGAGCTTCTAGGTCGTCTGTCTCGATAATTAGATGGGCATTGGTGTAGCCACGGAGATTATCTGGCATCGCTGATTATCCTGTAGTTGTGTTTTCTTATGTAGCTTGGCTTAACTAAACGTCGGGCCAAACCTAGTCAGCCATCCCCTGATGTTAAGTTAAGGGAAGTACTCGTCTAATGTGCGCTCAAGATGTGCCACCAAATTACCATGCTTTACAGTTTGTTCTTTAAGTGGATTGTTCCATGGCTGCCTAATAATTTGGCCCACATGTCCCGCAAGACAGGCGTCAATCGTCGAGGGTTTATCACCCATACCCCATTCCCGCTGGCCAAGCCAGTATGCTAAAGCTTGAATATCGGCAATTCCCATTTTCCACATAGCATCAGGTGTATGCCGCCCTAGGCCGTGGCCATGAAGAGACTTTCTGATAAGGCGTTGTGCTAAGGGCATGATAATGGGGATCAGCGTACCCGGCACACCGATTAATTCTTGAAACATGGGCTTCCAATGCTTAGCGCCGTGGGGATCGAGCCAGCGGCTATAGACTATAATCCAATACAAGTGTTCCTCCATTAGCCGCCTAAACGCTAATGCCTCGGCCCTTTGAGAAAGTGTAAGGTGACCATCTACGAAATTGCCGTGTTGAGCCTCTAAATGATCAATGATTATTCCGGAGTCGTAGATCAGTTTCCCGTCTTCTTCGACAATAAAAGGGCGCTTATTAGTCGGTGCCTTCAGTTTACGGCCGTGTCCAACGACGTACTTTATTCCAGCCATGCGAAGGTAGATTTCTAACTTGAAGCAAAAGGGACTAGGATCGGGCAACCCCATCATTGGCCCGAATTTATGCAGAGTGACGCTCATACCTGCCCCCTTTCTCACGTTGCCTTGAACGTTGTATAGTATTGACAATACCGTAGAATACTCGAAATAAAACCATGACACCTACTCACTATAACCGAAACTTTCTTCAATTTAGTCTCTGCACTTTAGCAGCCGCGATATTCCTTGGGATTTCGAATGCTACAGCCTTTATGGACCGCGAAATTGAAGAAGCGCGTTACACCTGCATTCAGTTTGTCAGCAACCAACTAAGAGAAAGCCTGCATTCAGACCTCGATAGGGTGGAGAGAGCCCAATTCTGGATTGTAGCCTATATCAACGGTATATATGAGGCTCGTGAATTAGCGACCTTCGGCACTTCAGATGTAACAGCGGAAAACAATATCATGGTCCGCGTAAAAAAGATGTGCCGGCAGAATCTAGATGCCACCGTCAAAAGCGTCGCTCGGGTAACAGGAGAGTCACCAAAGCCTCTCCCAGAAACGCCAGGGCTTGGGTTCAATCCTATGGAATATTCCTGCAAGGATTACGTTGCCGAAAAATCCGGTGAACGGGCAAGGGCAGAGACCTCCTTGCTAGCTGACTTCTGGGCGTTTGCTTTCGTTCAAGGATATCTGGCCCCACGCAGCCGGAAGCTGTATCTCCCTATTAAAAACAAAAAAACAATTGCTAATGCAATTCAACTCCAATGTAGCAATAACCCATACCGATCCTTTTACGATCAAACACTCCAGGTAGCTTCCGTCGTCAGACCCGTTTTCCGGAGAAGGCCTTAGAGCATTCTCACCCTATCCCTAAGAACAAACTTTTGAATCTTGCCAGTTAAGGTCTTGGGCAAATCACCGAAGATAACAGTCTTCGGCGCCTTAAAATGAGCCATGTTGTCTCTGCAAAAAGCAATGATTTCTGCCGCTTCCACAGAAAAACTTGGCTTTAGTGTAACAAAAGCACACGGCGTTTCACCCCACTTTTCATCGGGACGAGCTACCACAGCCGCCTCAAGGATAGCGGGATGTTGGTACAAGACACCCTCTACCTCAATGGTGGAAATGTTTTCACCGCCTGAAATAATAATGTCTTTGGCCCGGTCCTTAAGCTCAATGTAACCATCTTCATGACAAACTGCCAAGTCTCCGGAATGGAACCACCCATCCTTCAAAGCAGCTTCAGTCGCATCTGGGTTCTTCAAGTACCCTTTCATAACAACATTACCGCGAAACATTACCTCCCCCAGGGTCCGACCATCAGCGGGCACCTCCACCATAGTTTGGGGGTCCATTACCTGCAGGCCTTCGAGAACATGATAACGCACGCCCTGTCTTGCCTTAAGCACCGCGCGGTCAGACAGCGATTTTTCGTCCCATTCATCATGCCACGCACAGACGACTGCGGGGCCATAGACCTCTGTGAGACCATATGTATGGGTGACATCGAAGCCCATTCCCTCCAATCCCTCAATCACGATAGCAGGCGGCGCAGCGCCCGCCGTCATAGCCCGAATTCCGCGTGGTGCACCGGCTTTCTGCTCATCAGTGGCATTCACTAGCATATTTAGAACTGTCGGTGCCCCACAGAAATGGGTCACCCCCTTGTTGCGCATCGCATCAAAAATAGCACCGGCTTCAACCTTGCGCAGGCAAACATGGGTTCCAGCTACTGCCGTAATACCCCATGGAAAACACCATCCATTGCAATGAAACATTGGAAGAGTCCATAGATAGATAGGATGGTGTCCCATACCCCAGGCCATATTGTTGCCTATCGCCAACAAATAAGCTCCACGATGATGATAAACTACCCCTTTGGGATTACCTGTAGTACCTGAGGTATAGTTGAGAGAAATCGCGTTCCATTCGTCCGAAGGAGGAGTCCAAGCAAAGGCAGCGTCGCCGGTATCGAGAAAATCTTCGTATTCTATGTCCCCTAGTAAATCCCCACCCCGCGCATATGGGTCGTCTACGTCAATTACAAAAGGATCCGCTTTGGTTTGGCTAAGTGCCTCTTTGACGATTGGCGAGAGCTCACGATCAGTGATCAGTACCTTGGCATCACCGTGCTCGAGAATAAACGCGATAGTTTTAGCATCGAGCCTTGTATTGATAGCATTGAGCACACCGCCGGCCATGGGTACACCAAAGTGTGTTTCCAAGGTAGCCGGCACATTAGGAGCCACTACGGCTACTGTGTCGCCGTGACCAATGCCGCGAGCAGTCAAAGCAGATGCAAGCTGCCGACAGCGACGGTACATATCGCCATAACTAGTGCGCGAGTTTCCATGGACTATTGCAATGTGATTGGGATAGGCCTCTGCCGTCCGCTTGAGAAAAGAAAGCGGGCTTAGTGGCTCATAATTAGCCGGTGTCCGGCCAAGATTTTCTTCATAAGGATTGTGCTTCATTTGTGCCACGTTTCTCCCTATACGCATGCTGCACATTGCAAGACTCTCTCAAAAATATGTAGCCAACAGCTGAATGGTAACGCCTTTGGGTTCGGCTCGACCATCAGTATTCGTATATGAGCTTAATTTCAAAACAAAGATTCTAATCTGTTGTGCTTAGATTGAAAGAATAGACCATCCCTATAAACACAACAAAGGAAACCCAACTCCGGTTCTAACAATCCAACTCGCCAAAACATCAATTATCACTGGATATTAGCCCCAGGAAAAGCAATGGAAGCAAGATATTATAACCTCCTCATATGGATTTACCTAGCACAGCAGCGTCAGGGCCTTGTTTGTCCGAATGCACCGGTTCGTCAACCAAAGGATCACCTGTCGGCAAATTGAGTCTATGCTTTCCCGTCGGTGAAAAAGTATGATCCCAATTTAGTTCTATGTGGGTAGTTATAGTGCGACAGTCACGGAAGTGACGCTGGACAGGATTATGACCTGTTTGGCCCGTTACCCCCATCATGCTCGATAGGCGATTGCACGCGGAAAGACATAATTTGGCCCCGAACGTCATATCGCGTTTTGACTTCAATAAACTATCGCCAGAAAGCTCTAGGTCTCCTAGAGATCCATTTTCGTGGAGCACCCGGTTGTAGTTATCAAAGATCATGTTGGCGGCCTCAATTTCCGCGACCGATTCACCAACCCGGACTTGTACTGGCACTTGTTCTGCGATTGATTCCTTGAACATCTGCCCGTGGCGCATTTTAGTAATATCGCAATACTGCTCCAAAGCACCTAAAGAAACTCCGGCCAGCACCCCTGAGAACCAACTTTTTTGATACGGGGGCGTCCGCACCTTATATATGTAGCTATCATGTAATACAGATCCTGGTGGATTAGGCCCTAACAAGTTATCTAATTCCAACACACGATAGGCGGGCACAAACGCATCTGTTACAGTTATATGCGTGGATCCCGTTCCACTTAATCCCTCAGAATGCCAAGTGTCTTCTATCTTGTATTGATCGGGCATTAACATCAAAAAGTGGGAAAACATTTTAGCATCCCCAAGCTTGGCTACTACCATAACGCAGTCGGCATGGTGGACACCGCTCAGGAACCCCCAGCGCCCGTTTAGTATGTAGCCACCGTCAGCCTCCACAATACCTCCTCCTCCGGCCGACCCTGTGGCAACTATGGGGTCCTTATGCGTGGAAAAAAATTCCTCTTGAGCATCGGGCGGAAAACGAGCAATCCACATCACATGGGAAAAGACTAGGCCGACCGTCCAAGCAGTTGAACCACACCCTCTCCCGACCTCTCTACTCACTTTCCAATGAGCACCCCAGTCCATCTCAAATCCGCCATAACGTCTTGGCATATAAATCTTATGCATACCGACTTTCTTAAGATCAGTTATGGTCGCATCAGGCATGCGGCGCAGATTTTCCGCTTCTGTTGCCCTTTCTCTCAAGGTAGGTACCAAATCTGCCGCAGCGCTTACGAGACTATTTAAACGGCCATCGGAATCCACAGCAGTGGTGAAAATCTTATTAACCATGCTCTCCTCACAAAAAGCTAATCTTATAAGAAACTGTCGTACCACGAGCGCAGACTTAAGGGCGGAAAATCCGTTATATTTTGTCCGCAATAGGGATAACAAGATCAAATTTCCTGCCCCAATTGATCAATTGGGGGTCGGCCTCCATGTTTCTAAAGTGTAAACTAAGTTTTCCAGGTACAATTAGGTTTAACAAAATGCCTCACGATCATGACACCACAGAGCCACCATCAGATCTCACGCTTCGGGTAAAGGCCCTGGAAACACTTCTTACAAAGCGAGGCTATATAGATCCAGCGGCAATCGATGCTGTTGTAGATACATTTGAGAACAAGGTAGGACCGCAAAATGGAGCCAAGGTTGTAGCTCGTGCTTGGGTTGACGCTGACTACAAGAGAAGACTCCTAGAAGACGGTTCCGCCGCTATCTCTGAACTCGGGTTCTCAGGTCAACAGGGCGAGCGCATGGTAGTGGTGGAAAACACTTCAAAGCTCCATAATATGGTCGTTTGCACATTATGTTCTTGTTATCCCTGGCCAGTTCTGGGCCTTCCGCCAGCCTGGTACAAATCCCATGCTTATAGATCTCGGGCCGTAATTGAACCTAGGAAAGTCCTCGAAGAGTTTAGTGTTGAAATAGACGAAGACGTCGAGATCAGGGTTTGGGATTCAACAGCTGAAGTTCGTTATCTTGTATTGCCGGAAAGGCCGCCAGGGTCCGAAAATTTCTCAGAAGACGAGCTTGCCAAATTTGTTACACGTGACGCAATGATTGGAACAAGCATAGTCAAATTGGTAGACGAGTAATCCTGATGAATAGTATTCACGACATGGGGGGTATGCACGGATTTGGCCCGGTACAGCGTAAAGATAATGAGCCCGTTTTCCACAAAAGATGGGAGGGTAGGGTACTGGGCATGATGATGACCATGTCTAGTCACCTAGGCGGCAACCTTGACAACTCCCGCCATCGCTCAGAGAGTCTTCCGCCTGCAGATTACCTAGGTCTAGGTTACTACGAAAAGTGGCTCGTCCGTATGGAAAGTGCATGTATTGAGGCTAGCTTTGTTAGTCGCGAAGAAATTAATGATCTAATGCACGGCAAGGATGTTTGGGCTGAAGATAGGTTTGCCAAAGCAGTCTCAGCTGAGACCCTAGTGACTCAGCTAAAGTCCGGACGGTTGTCAGCTCGCCACATTTCGGAACCGCCAGCCTTCAAAATTAGCACATCAGTCCGGGCTCGGAATATAAACCCGATAGGCCATACCCGTTTGCCGCGTTATGCGAGAGGAAAAATCGGAATTGTCACTGCAGACCACGGTGGTCATATTTTCCCCGACACCAACTCATGTTTCGATGGTGAAAACCCGCAACGCCTTTATACCATTCTGTTTTCCGCTCAGGAGCTTTGGGGTAACGATAAGAATCCTAAAGATACAGTTTGTATTGACATGTGGGAGTCCTATCTTGAGCCCGCCTGATGACGACATTGCCTCCGTGATCACTAATCTGCCGGAACACGTAGGGGAAACTGACCAACCGATATTCGCTGAACCCTGGGAGGCACAAGCCTTTGCACTGACAATCACACTGCATCAGAAAGGTGTTTTTACCTGGCAAGAATGGGCGGACGCATTGTCTGCCACAATCGCAAAGGACAAAGCGGCTGGTGGCAACAACGATGGTTCCAACTACTACGAGCTTTGGCTCGGAACTCTAGAGATGATCACGGAACATAAGGGGATCATCGATGCTAAGGAGTTATATGAAATCAAGACCGCGTGGCGTGACGCTTATCTAGCAACTCCCCACGGCCATGCGGTAACTCTCAAAACTTAGGTATTGTTGTATTAGCGTTATTGCATAGATAGGTTCTTGATAAGTTCGAGACGCTCTTCCAGATGGCGCAAATTAACGCGAATATCTCTGTCCTTTTTCATATACTTGTTAGAAGGTTTGAATGACCGGCACACTAAAAAATGATGGTTCAAACCGATCATACTGCAGATAGGACCCATGCAGGGATCTTGATCAGGCTCCCAGGTAAGCTCTAGAAGGGTGGCTCCCTCCGGTGCCATGAGCGCACCCAACAGATCGCTGCCAAAAACGGAAATTATTAGCGCCGCCGAAGAGAGTTTGTTTCTCTGCTCCTGGAAGGAAAGTTCTGCAAGGTTTAAGAAAACAAAACCACGCTCCTCGAGAAACTGAAAAACTTCCTCCTGATTGAGAATCGCACGCGTCCGATTGTCCCGGGACAAAAAAACCTTGTCCGCCACTTTCTTCTCTGGACGCGGTGCAGCAATAGATAAATGCTTCCTTAGATAGCTTATATTTTCTTGATTAGGGCGAATGTAATGGCCTGGTTGGAACACATAGACTGCATCAAACTGGTATACTTTTCCGGGCTCGCATTCGAACAGATCATCATTAGAGAAACCAAACAATCGTAGGCTCGATCTAAATTTCTCAGGCAAGTCCCGCGTAATGCAAATCTTAACGCCGGCCAGATCATGCATATCGAAAATCTGAAGACGGGGTAGAAAATCTAATAACCAATGGCCAGCTTGATGCTCTGGGCTAGGAGCGAACAATAGAACCTCTAATTCCGCCCTCACAATATTACTGGACCAAGGATGCACAACCCTAAGTTCATCCTTAACAACATCATCCCTATCTAGTAGAGCTGCAGCTGGCAACTCGAAATCTTCACTTAGATGCAACCTTCCATGCGTGTAAATATGTGGCATGTATGGACTACAAAAAGTTGTAGAATAAAAGGCACCGCTATCAGAAAGAACCATCATATCTGGAGTAATTGCCATGTCCCATCCTGGCACCACATAACCTCCGGGAATACATGACCAAAATCGGGGATCAGTTATGTACTTTCGTCTTGCCGAATAATTATGACTAGGGACAAAATCAATGTGCTCGGGTAAACCCTCGAGTTGGTAAGGTGCATTGTTCGCCTCACACCATGACCGACAGGTGGAAACATGAGATATTCTGACGTTATCAAATCGCGAAAAATGGGGGAAAAAATGCGCCCAAATAGCTTGGACTAATGTTGTGTTACAACACATCGCAGCGCCAGTAAAAACCAACCACGCAATGTGATCTTGCTTCTTCACCTGCTCAAGAATGTGTGGGCTCTGCTCAACAATATTGCACCCTTGCCTTAACGCGGCCACACCTTCGTCAAACTTTCCGTTAGCCTGAAGTTGTAATCCTTCTTTAAAATATGCTCCTAGATCGAGGGACTGAACTTGCCTGCCAATCATTTTGATGCTTCAAGATTAAGGCTCATTTGACGGCCTTTTTCCTTATCCATGTGAGGAAGGTAGGCCTGGGAATAGTCATCGGTCTCGGAGTGCTCAGCCTCGCGCCAATCCCATCTTCGAATACAACTAAAGCCTATTTCATGCAGTGCATCCGTCAAGAATGGCTCATCAAAAACCATTTTGTGAAAATCATAGGAATCCTTTTGACCGCCCACGACGAGACCCACAAGACCTGTTAACCCGTCCTCCAGTCCATCTTCATAATAAATTGCAGCACACGCGGAAAAATCTGGAACTGACAGTCGAAGCACACCCCCCGGCTTCAAAACCCGATACCATTCCCTCAGTGGCTCCATGAATTCCCATCGGCCAAAATGTTCAAGAACGTGACTCGCATAAACTAGATCCACAGAGTTGGACTCTGCAAAGCTGAGTGATCTTGCATCAGCGACGTGATCAACATGAGGAAAGTCAACGAGGTCAACGTGTGTAAAACCCGGTATAAACCTAGGACCACAGCCCACGTGTAATTTGCGGGTTCGAGAGCCTTTGGATAACCCATCGCTGGCCAGGGTCACCTTTGGTCGGTCATCGGGCAATGATTCTGTCACACCAAGCCCTCAAGCCAACTGCCGGGCCGACTAAACCCAGCGGTTTCAGGCAAAGCTGCCTCTTCAGTTTTTATTGCCATACCAAGCAAACGCCCGTTCTTACGGGGATGAACACGAATCGACTCAAAATCGAATCCAGCGTCTACAAACCATCTACCAAGAGTTTCTGCGTTCGGCGCAAACCAATTCCATCCACGCTCCAACGTCCCACTATACCCACAGACAGCTTCTTCGCTATGATGCGACTTTGTCTCTAACACCAAACGCCCCCCTATTCGCAAATAGGCAAACAGAATTCGGACAAACAGTAAGGGGTCTGTAACGTGGTAAACAACTCCACTTGCGTAAACAACATCAAACTTGCCCTGCCAATTTTTGCGGTCTTCATAGATGCTCTTGGTCACCAATGTTAAGGGACAACCAACTAGGTTACACAACTTCTCCGCCGAAGCAGCAGATTTAAGATGTTCTTCGACCGCTGTAACTCTTCCGCCAAGGCCAGCTAAAAGCAGCACGTCGCCACCTGACCAACAACCAACATCTAATACTTCGGTACCAGACAAATCGTGTGGCAAAAGACCATACCTAACGCATTCAGTGATTATTTCAACGTGCCGGGCACCCATGGCGCCGGATCTCTTGATACCAAAGCCAAAATCGTGATCATGTCCCCAAGTAAAGAAATCCCGGAACTGATGCTCGGAGGCCCTCGTCCAATAATCATCGGCGGAGTATTCGTCGGGGAATTGTTCCTGCAACACCCTCTGCATATTCTTGGCGGAACGTAGATTAGACGCTTTCCATTTATCGATAGACCGAGCAACGATCTCTGTAACCTGCCCATCAAGCTCTGACGGCTCGGCTTCGGCAAAACCGATCTCCGTCTTTAGTCGATCTTGGCGACGACGGGAGCTAGAATTACTTCGGTTAGTCATCAATTAGAAATGCCAGAACACAGGCATACTAAGGATGCCTGCAATGACGAGCGGCAAGAATTTACCTGAGCTGGGTGCAGTATTAGAGAAAAAAATAACTTTACCGAGGGCCATTGTAAAAGATGGGTTAGCCTGCACATGAAAGAACCAGTGGGTAAAAGCTAATTACGAAATGGTCAATACTACCCTCTGAGGATCCGTTATTAGGTGGCCTTTCTACGCAGGCTTAATACCCATAACGTTAGTCCGCCGGCCAGACCCGACCCGATGTTGAACGACCTGAAAACCAGCACGCCGCATTTCGTTCTCAAAGTCAGGCGCCCATTCCGCGTAGGGCAACCACCAAACCTCTGAGTTCCAGCGATAATTGTACCAAGAAGAGAACTTACCGTAGGCCGACCTGGGTGGCGGATTACCAGTATAAATATCCTGCGGATACCACACCCCGCCTGGACGTAGAGTGCGGTAGGCTTCATGAATAATGGCCCTACCGGCATCTTCTGGAGTCTCGTGGTAAAGCAAAAAATTAGTGATGATATCGAAGTAGTTATCCGGAAATCCGGTTCGTTCGCACAACTCGTGAATATAGTGAGTTTCTATTCCGAGATCGACAGAGCGCATGTGAGCAAACCGCAACATTGGCGCTCCCACATCATTACCCCACGCCTCAGCCTCGGGAAATCTGTTCTTTAAAGCCAAAACAAGTTGGCCAGAGCTACAGCCCTGATCAAGAACGCGCCGCACCTTGCCATCCGCTGGTAGAGGTACTGCGTTAGCCCGTCCAACTTGCAACTCGTCATGGTAATTACCATTTGCAAATTCTACATTTAGGCCATGATAATAGATATATCCAGCAAACGGATCACCCACATAGCCCCCCGGCTGAAGGTGAATTTCGTACTTAGCGTAATCAGGTATTTCCATTTCAGGATGTAATTCAATAGAGCCGGGCCCAAGGTCTTCTGCACGTTCCATTTCTTCCAGATACAGTTCACCGTGCTCGTGATAGGCGTCTTGTATAGCTTTCCACATAATTTGCTGGGTAGTTTCACGAGCATGCACGTTGTAAGATAGAAGTGGATCATCCTCCAACATCTCCACCACCTCGCGCACGGGTATATCATTGTTGTTAGGATCGATACCTCGTTCCCTGAACAACTTTACTGCACGTTGAGCAGCCTGTCTAAAAACCTCATGACGCACCCAAGTTCGATAGCTCGTATAGAACGCCAGCTCACTTTCCAAGTCGAGAGTTGGAAGACGCTCAAAAATGCCGGTAGTACCGCGGGGCTCCATATCAAAATCAAGGCCTTTCGCAGCACTCTGAAGAGCTGGTAAAGCGGATGCAATGGCAGTAGCTGTTATCAATTTACGGCGATCAAGTAGGCGCATGGTCATGCTCCATCATAACAATCTCGCAAGATGCGGATCGAATCATTCGCAGGCACTCTTTACAAGCCCCACCAGGCTGAGTCCGGTTAAATTCATAATTTACTTTTATGATCCAACACTCTGAGTGCCAGTAGTAATGATGCACCCCGAGACCTATAACAGCAATCTTTATCTGGATTCTGCGCTCGACCACTTACAAAAGTGAAGAATACCGCCTGAAACACCATCCTTTAAGAACTCAACACGTCCAATGAGACCTGAGACCTTTGGGGAAAAACTTTAGGAACCTCCGGGGAACAGATCCTCAAACACATACGTATCGGGATTAATCCGACCCACCCACCCGGTTTTGATGATGAAATCGGGGCCGTGGAGGATAAACTCAGAAAATGGCGCGCCCGAGAAGATTCGAACTCCTAACCTCCTGATCCGTAGTCAGGTGCTCTATCCAGTTGAGCTACGGGCGCCAAATCACTCCTATTGAGCCCTTTAGGGGGATCCGCAGTGGTGGCTTGGGATACGCCATAGGCCGCTCTGGTTCAAGAAAAAACCCGCCGATAGCTTCTACAGATTTACGACGAAAAAGGGAATCCTGGCAAGACGCGCCTAAATGCGGCTTGTTCTGCTAAAAACCATTGAGTACACTCGTTTCAGGTGGATTGGGTGCACGATTCTCCTTCGTGCACAACCGCTGGGTAACGGCTAACCGCCCGAAGGGGTGGTTTGCTGATCCTGCAACAAGGAGAAAATGAGGAATTCCTTTGATGGGGTTTTTTAAAAGTAGATTCATACTGCTATGCGCAGCACTTAGCCTTGGCGGATGTTCCTTCGCCACTGATGCACTTTTTCCCGTATGGGGCGATGAGACTGAGCCGGCGCCGCCACCGCCCGCCCAGACTGCATCGAGCGACTCAGACAATCGGCAGTTCATCCCCCCACCGCTAGAGCCAACTGCGCTAACAGCAATACCCGCCATACCAGCGCCAGTAAGTAATTTTGGTGGTTTGTCGACCAATACTTTTGTTAGCCAAAAAGTCAGCCAATTCCGGGGTGAACTGAATCAGTTGCGTGGCACCATCTCGGCCAGTAACCAGCAATTAGGTGGAATACGTGGCCAGACGGCAGCCAACGCTACTAGTTATCATGGCATAGTGGGTGGTATTAAATCCCGGCTACAGGTAGGTACAACACCGGGAAACCCGCAACTCTTGAGCCAATGGCAATCGGCCCAAAACCAACTTGGTCGCATAGAAAATGATGTTAGCAGCATGAGTCAATTGTCCGCACAAGTTGCAGCAGACTCGGCAGTATCTTCTTACCTGCTGGATAGCGTTCGAGCAGCCTACGGCCTAACCGGCGCTGTTGACGAAGATCATCGCCAACTGCGCCTGCTCGAAGACGAAGTTAGCCAAAACACCGTCACCATTAATCGATTGTTGCAAGAACTAAATTCGGACATCGTCCGCCAACAACAATACGTTGCCAATGAGCGGGAAGCCTTGGTGGGATTGGCAACGGATATTAATGCCGGTCAGCTCTATCGATCTCGGGCAACAGCTAACGCTGAACCTCAGGTTGCACTAGCAACTTCGGGTGATTTGACGAAGCGCCGCCCATTGGTACTGATTCGCTTCGACCGTGCAAACGTAGAGTATGAGGCCGCTCTTTATCAGGCGGTCAACCGTGCCCTGGAGCGCCGCCCTGCTGCAATTTTTGATTTAGTCGCGGTAAGTCCTGGTACTGGAAATCAAGATTTAAACACAGGGGTTGCCCGACGCAATGCAGAGGCCGTCCTCCAGTCTCTCAGCGCTATGGGCCTCCCAGCCGACCGGGTTATGTTGTCGGCTGTCTCTAGTCCAACGGCACCGTCAGCTGAGGTGCACATCTACGTCCGCTAGAAATACTCAATGACTCACCTCACCGGACCGAACGTTAATGCGGGTACTGTGGAGTTAAGGAATGGGAACGTTATCTATCAACCGGGCCCTGCCGAGATGTGCAGCGCAGAGGATTCGCGCTGGCCGGCCGTAAGCTGATACTGGTGTCAAACTTTTGGCTTCACGAACTTCCACGTAGTCGACCGCACTAAACCCAGCATTGAGTAACGTCTGTCGGACTTCAGAAAGACATCGCTGCATTTCGTCACCAGCCGCGATTGCAACAGCAGCGTCCGTAAGTTTATGAAATAGAAGTGGAGCGATTTGCCGCTCCCTATCTGTTAAATAAGCATTCCTAGACGACAAAGCCAGACCATCTCTGTCCCGTATTGTCGGCACAGAGACTATCTCAACCGGAATGTCTAGATCGGTTACTAGACGCCTGACCAAAGCCAGCTGCTGGTAATCCTTCTCGCCAAATACCGCAATGTCGGCGCAGCATTGCAGTAACAACTTGCTAATTACCGTCGCCACTCCTTCAAAAAACTCCGGCCGACTATCACTGCATAGGCCCTGACTAACACCACTCACCTTAATAGACGTCTGAAATTCGTCAGGATACATAGTAGAGCTGTTCGGCACATACATGAGGTCAACGTTAGTAGCGTTAAGTTTGTCCCAATCCTCCACTTCGCTGGACGGATATGTCTCAAGATCTTCATCAGAGGCAAACTGCCTAGGGTTTACAAAAATAGAGGTAACAACTCGGTCTGCTGAATTCACTGCCTTTCGCACCAAAGCCATATGACCTTCGTGAAGGGCACCCATAGTAGGAACTAACGCTACAGCAAGCCCTTCAGCATGCCAAGCACTGACACGTTTCCGCAAATCTTTTACATTGCGAACGATAGGCAGAGAACCAGTTTGGATCTTTACCATTGAATTTTTCAGGTCAGCTTTTCTTTGCGCTATAGCAGTGTTCAGATGTCGGAAAACGGCGTGCCCTAACATCCTGCGCGTAATTGTGAACTGCAGCGACAACCTCATCGTTCAAACTAGCGTAACGCTTTACGAATTTTGGGGTATGCATTCCGAACAAACCAAGCATGTCTTCAGCTACCAGCACCTGTCCGTCGCAAGCAATCGAGGCACCAATACCGATGGTCGGAATAGATACAGATTCAGTGACAGAACGGGCCACCACTTCGACAGTTCCCTCTATAACAAGTGCGAAGGCACCCGCTTCTGCAATAGCCACCGCGTCAGCAACAATTGAATCTGCCTCATCGTTAGAACGCCCCTGAGCACGGTAGCGCCCCAGCGTTCGGATCGACTGGGGCTGCAGGCCAACATGGCCCATGACTGGCACACCTCTGCGGGAGAGAAATTCGACAGTCTTAGCCATAACAATGCCGCCCTCCAGCTTGATAGCAGAACACCCCGTCTCAGCCATCACCCGAGCACATGATTCATAGGCTGCGCCAGGGGATGCCTGGTAAGACCCGAATGGCATGTCGACGACCACACAAGCATGCGAGGAACCGCGCATCACCGCCTTACCATGGCTGATCATCATGTCCACAGTTACCTCCAAAGTGGTGTCCATTCCGTAGAGAACCATGCCAACAGAGTCACCGACAATGAACAAGTCGACGCATTCGTCCATAAGGAAGGCCATAGGCGCAGTATAAGAAGTTATACAAACAATCGGCTCTCCCCCCTTCCGAACACGTATATCACGCGCTGTCAGACGCAAGGGGAGCTGACCATTGTCGGTACTTTTATCAGTCTGCGTGCTCATTGTTCAAAATTATCCGTTCGGTGACATGAGAAGAGGCTAATTTTAACTTTCTAACGCATTTTCACAGTTGGGTTAAGTATCCTGCTGCCCCGGGCAAGAGATCGATGATATCCGGTATGCCTAGATCTCAGTAATTGGCGCACACGAAGCAGCTCATCTGATACAGCTTTCAGGCGGCAGAATCTCCTGATTCGCTTTTGCTTCGATAGCGTTTATAAACAAGAGGAACCATAGTCAGAACCGCCAATCCAATAAGAGCCCCCAGCACTTTTGGCTTCAGGAGTGCAGACCCAGGATCCACTATACCACCCTCGCCTATTATCTGGCCAACCCCATCGCCAGCCAAAGCATAAACAAACGTGCCTGGTATAATCCCAAGAAAAGTCCCAAGCAGATATGTACGGACAGGCACGCCAAGAACGGCTGGAACAACGTTCACAATAAAGAATGGAAACAACGGTATCAGCCGGAGAACCAACATATAGCTGAGGGCATTTCTCACAAATCCATCCCGCATTCTGTTTATGGCTTCGCCGGCAAAAGCAGAAACAGCACCCTCAAATACATAGCGCGTCAACAAGAATGTAGCTGTAGCACCAATAGTAGCGGCAAAGACTGAATATATGGTTGCAGGCACCACACCAAATACAAGTCCAGCACTTATCGTAAGCCAGACCGCACCAGGAATAGAAAAGGATACGGCCAAGATATAGAAGACCATAAAACCCGTTACAGAAATCAGGTAGTTATCGCGGACCAGGACCTCAAGACTATCACGATTCTCCTTGATGGTTTCAAAGGTCAGGTAATCTCCCATCCCGCTTGAAAAAAATATCCCTAGAATCGAAGCAAAAACTATTAGAGTGGCCAATCGACCAACTGAAAAAACCTTGCCCGCCACTTGGGGATGTGGCAGCCGGGAGGGATCGGCTTCGTTCATTAGAGTATGGCACCAATAGCAGTTAATTTGCTTTATATCAGTGCATTACCATACCTTCCTTTCCTTTGTACGAGAAGGGCAGCGGTAGGTGTATCCACGTTGGCCTTTCGCGGCCCAACCACTAGGACTCAGAATAGAGGGTTGGCTGGCTACCAAACTACTAAGAATTCTGCGGCACTCATTGACTTTTGGGTACTGAGCCAGCTATACAGCGAACCACAAATAGAGCATGCGCTTCCTTTGGGCATGTGCTGATGTTTTTAACGGAGTTAAAGGACGTGAAACGCACCTTTCAGCCCAGCAAGCTGGTGCGAAAGCGCCGCCACGGATTTCGTGCACGCATGTCGACAGTTGGGGGCCGCAAGGTTCTCGCCAGCCGTCGCGCGAAAGCACGTAAACGTCTGTCTGCGTAGATTTACTGCACTTTTCCGAGTCAAGAGACCGAGCCATGGGTAACCCTCTCGGCCGCTTAGAACGTCGTTTTGATTTCTTACGTGTTGCAGCAACGCGCTGTCGTCAAGTCACACCTGCGTTCATTATTCAAGCGGCACCATCTGACAAAGTAGATAGCCCCGCACGGATAGGATTTACCGCGAGTCGGAAAGTAGGCATTGCGGTAAAACGTAACCGGGCCAAGCGCCGGCTTCGTGCACTAGCAAACAGCGTTTTGTCAAAGATAGCTCTTTCTGAAACTGACTATGTAATCATCGCTCGTCAAACGACGCCGGCACACCCCTTTCATCTTATGGAAAGGGACTTGAGAAAGGCAGTGGCCAAGATCAATAAAAGTCTGAGTATTTCCGTAACAAAAAGCACTTCAAATACCAGTAATGGGGAGAAACGGTGAGCGTATTGGCAAAAGCATTGATAGGCATCATAAGTGGCTATCGATATCTTATATCTCCATTGTTGGGACAAACATGCCGCTTCGAGCCGAGTTGCTCGGCTTACGCTAGTGAGGCCACAGCGAGACATGGCGTATTAGCAGGTATCTGGCTAACAACAAAACGCGTCATACGCTGTCATCCGTGGGGAATTGGAGGCTACGATCCGGTCCCAAGGAACGGAACCAAATCCACCAGAACTGGTCATCAGACATGATTGACCAACGCAATACAATTATAGCAATTGTTATTTCTCTGCTTATCCTTATCGGCTGGGAATATTTCTTTGTTCCCACTCCAGAGCCTGGGTTAACCCCACCGGCAGGCCAGGAAACCAGACCAGATGTTTCCATGTCCTCGCCGGTAAAAGTACCGGACGATATTTCAGCAATAGGTATAACAACGCCTGAGACAAGCAATGAGGTCAATCGGGAAATCTCTCTCGATTCAGATCAGCGTGTAAAAATTAACACCGATAGCCTACATGGGACCCTTTCCCTAAAAGGTGCTAGGTTTGATGACATAACACTTGCTAAATATCGCGATACCTCAGAACAAGACAGCAATGAAATTGTCTTGCTATCACCAGCGCAAGCACCCAATCCATATTACGCAGAATTGGGTTGGGTTTCGGCAGATACAAGTCTAGCCTTACCCAAATCTGATACATTGTGGTCCATAGCCAGCAAGAACACCGCTCTAACACCGGAACAAAGCATCACCCTTACTTGGAACGGTAGTCAAAATCTGACATTTACGCGCACCATTTCTGTAGATGATGACTACATGTTTACGGTGGCAGAAGAGATCAGAAACAATTCCGGCGAACCGGTAACTTTGTTTCCATATGGACTTGTAGTACGCTTAGATACGCCAGATACCCTCGGGTTCTTTATACTTCACGAAGGCCCGTTGGGGGTCTTCAACGATACCCTGAAAGAAGTCGATTACGAGGACATTCGAGATGATGGCGACATCAACGTGGAAACCACTGGCGGTTGGATAGGCTTTACAGACAAATACTGGCTGACTGCGTTAGCTTTTGATCAGTCCACTTCAGCGACCGCGGGTTTCCGACATACCCTCCGTTCAGGGAGGGACCGATACCAGACAGACTTCAGAGGCAACGCTATGGAGATTCCTGCAAATGGAAGAGGCTCCATCACAACCTATTTCTTTGCCGGCGCAAAAGAAGTTGAACTTCTGGACGGCTATGCAAAGAACTTAGGAGTCGCGCGTTTTGATCTCGCGATTGATTTCGGTTGGTTCTATTTTCTGACAAAACCATTTTTCTATTCACTTATCTGGCTGAGAGACCAACTGGGTAACTTCGGTTTAGCTATTATCGCCTTTACCGTGTTTCTCCGCTTGTTGGTGTTCCCACTCGCCAATAAGCAATATCGCGCCATGACAAAATTAAAGGCGCTGCAGCCAGAAATGAAAAAACTACAGGAACGTTATGCTAATGATAGGCCTCGGCTCAATCAGGAGCTAATGGAACTGTACAAACGCGAGAAAGCCAATCCCGCATCAGGATGCCTACCCATTCTGATTCAAATTCCGGTTTTCTTCGCCCTCTATAAGGTACTGTTTGTGAGCATAGAAATGCGTCAGGCCCCATTCTACGGTTGGATCAAAGATCTATCTGCCCCTGATCCCACCAGCGTTTTTAATTTGTTCGGGTTATTACCGTACGATGTACCTGGTTTTCTAACTATTGGTGCCTGGCCGATAATTATGGGTACTACTATGTGGCTACAGATGAAAATCAATCCACAGATTGCCGATCCGTTGCAAGCGAAGATAATGAGTTTTCTTCCAGTGATATTTACTGTCCTTTTAGCCACATTCCCTGCTGGATTGGTAATTTACTGGGCGTGGAGCAACGCCCTCGGCATTCTTCAACAATGGGTCATTATGCGGCAGGCAAACGTAAGGGCATGACCAGAACCATAGGGGTGGGTCGCGGGAATGGGTGGTGAAACGAGCCTGAAATTCGATGCGAATACCCTTGAAACTGGTCGTAAGATCTTCGCACAAGAATGCCGGTTTATTTTGGGCGCTGCCAACCCCGATCAAGTGCCAGTATCGCACTTGCCAGAGATTGCCTTTGCTGGTCGCTCCAATGTCGGCAAATCCAGTCTCCTGAACGCTCTCACTGGTCGAAATCATCTGGCGCGGACTTCCAACACACCTGGACGGACACGGGAAATTAATTTTTTTGAGTTAGGCGCTTCTCTAATGATTGCCGACCTTCCGGGTTACGGATACGCCAGGGCTCCGAAGACACAGATCAAGACTTGGACGGCGTTAGGACGTACCTATCTGCGTGGCCGGGCTCAATTGCGGCGCGCGTGCTTGCTAGTCGATAGTCGTCATGGTTTAAAGGATAGTGATCGTGAAATCATGACCTTACTTGATGAGGCGGCGGTAAATTACCAACTGATATTAACCAAGGGTGATAAGATAAAAGCCAAAGAGGTTGAGGGGGTGCGACAGACTGCTGCGTTAGTCTTGGCACAACATTCAGCAGCCCATCCGCATATCCATGTGACTAGTGCAGCGAAGGGTTTAGGCCTTGCCGAGCTCCGGGCTGCCCTGTCACAATTGATACTTGGTAAGCAGAAGTAATGTTCTAACAACAGACCTATTTAACTGGACCTGAGAAGACATTGGACGAACAAGAAAAAGACTTAGAAACTTGGCTGGAAAAAGCAGGGGTTCTTGCAGACGCCTTGCCATACATGCGTCAATTTGGAGGTGAAACCGTCGTAATCAAATACGGAGGCCACGCTATGGGTGATGAGACCCTAGCAAAGAGCTTTGCTCGCGACGTCGTCCTCCTTAAACAGGTTGGTATTAATCCAGTAGTTGTTCATGGTGGAGGGCCACAAATTGGAGCAATGCTCGATCGCCTTAGAATAAAAAGCTCCTTCGTCGATGGGTTAAGGGTAACCGACGCTGAGACAGTGGATATAGTCGAAATGGTGTTATCAGGCTCCATTAACAAAAGGGTGGTAAGCGACATTAACGGCGCTGGTGGCTTTGCAGTCGGTTTGTCAGGAAAGGACGGGAACCTAATCAAGGCTCGCAAACTCAGAAGAACTAAGCGGGATCCAGGCTCTAACATAGAAAAACTTCTGGACTTGGGGTTCGTCGGCGAGCCTTCCAGTATTAAACCGCATGTTCTCGACTTTCTCCAGGAATCGGACATTATTGCCGTTATAGCGCCTATTGGAATTGGGTCGGGCGGAGAAACGTATAACATTAATGCCGACACAGTAGCCGGGACTATAGCGGCAGCTGTAGGTGCTGTGCGACTTCTAATGTTAACCGACGTATCTGGAGTCATGGATGAACAAGGAAAACTAATAGAAGATGTGTCCGTGGAACATGCCAAGGCACTCATAGATAAGGGGATAATAAAAGGCGGTATGATTCCCAAAGTGGAAACCTGTCTTAAGGCCGTCAGCGAGGGTGTTGAAGCAGCGGTTGTCATGGACGGGCGTGTACCCCATGCACTGCTGCTAGAATTGTTCACACCATCCGGTGCGGGCACATTGATCAAATCTGCTTAAACCCTACTTAAAGATCAGCTGCTGTGGATCTAGCTAAATCAGTTAAATCAGACGTTAAGTCCCGTCTGAGTCATATTGAGACCTGGATTTTCGACCTAGACAATACCCTATATTCGCCCTCAACTTGCCTATTTCATCAGATCGACGTGCGCATGAAGAAATTCATAGCCGAGGCCCTATCCCTTGACATGGATGACGCTTTCAAACTTCAGAAGACCTATTACAAAAAATACGGAACAACACTGAAGGGCCTGATGATCAATGACGGCATTGATCCTGACGCCTTTCTCGAGTACGTCCATGATATAGATCATTCAGTTCTGAAAACCGACGCTAGCCTAGATAACGCCCTGCGGCACCTTCCCGGTCGCAAGTTCATACACACGAATGGTGCGGCAAACCATGCCCACCAAGTTGTCAACCGCCTCGGTGTATCTAGACACTTCGACGCAATTTTTGACATACGAGCTAGCAACTACATTCCAAAACCTGAGTTAGAATCTTATTTAGCACTAGTCAAGAGGTATGGCATCAACACACACTCCGCAGCTATGTTCGAGGATTCACTGCCAAACTTAACACCCGCAGCAAGACTTGGAATGTTAACAGTGTGGGTAAGGCCGCAAGACCATACCCCTCAGCCTGAAAGTGAGTTGGATCACTGCAGCTTCATTACTGAGAACCTAACAACCTGGCTCAACTTAGTGTCAACTCAATTTGACAAGAATCAGAGCCCCCGGACAAGCAAATTAACTGACAAGTGAGAGTGGTATACTGAAAAATAATACCTCAGGCATGTTACCTTACTTGTTTCTCCCGATATCCAACTGCGCGCCCACATAAATTTTCTCAAGATCATTAAGGTTAGCAATACCGGCAGGGTGGGGCTTATCTTCCTTTACCGGGTCACCGACCAACCGTCAGTCGTTGACTCAACCACCGGTCGGGCTATGTTCTTGGCCCCTATAGCGGACCGTATCTTGCTACTTATGGATATCCGGGAAGAGTGACACGAGAATGACGCCAAAAGAATTAGAGAAGGTTGTTGTGAATGCATGGCAGCAACGTGACGATTTATCAAGCAGCACCCAAGGACAGCTCCGAACCGCGGTTGATGAGACATTAGACCTATTGGATACAGGAAGTGTCCGTGTCGCAGAAAAAGTAGAGCAACCGAACGGGGGATGGCGTGTTAATCAATGGCTCAAGAAAGCTGTTCTTCTTTCTTTCCGGCTCAACGATATGACGATCATGCCAGGAGGTAGTGACGGAGCATCATGGTGGGATAAGGTGCCGTCTAAGTTTAGCGGGTGGACTAAAGAAGATTTTGTAAAGGCAGGCTTCCGTGCCGTACCCAACTGTGTAGTGCGACGATCTGCCTACATTGGGAAAGACGTGATACTTATGCCAAGTTTTGTGAACCTGGGAGCATATGTTGATGAAGGCACCATGGTCGATACCTGGGCGACCGTAGGGTCTTGCGCACAGATAGGCAAGAACGTGCATATTTCGGGGGGCGCTGGGATAGGTGGAGTTCTTGAGCCCTTGCAGGCTGAGCCGGTGATTATCGAAGATAATTGCTTCATAGGAGCACGATCAGAAGTCGCCGAAGGTGTAATTATCGAAGAAGGCGCAGTCTTATCAATGGGTGTATATATTGGCGCTTCTACTAAAATTGTGAACCGAGAAACGGGAGAGATTATTGTGGGGAGGGTTCCACCCTACTCAGTCGTCGTGCCAGGCACGCTTCCGGGTAAGCCTACTGAAGATGGTAGCCCGGGACCCAACCTATACTGTGCTGTGATTGTAAAACAGGTGGATTCGCAGACTCGTGCTAAGGTTTCCATTAATGAACTGCTAAGATATTGACCCCATCTCTTGTCTATAGGGATCTTACTGATCCCCTCTGTCTGGCCCGAGATCTGGTGCAAAAGCCAAGTGTAACTCCAAAGGATGCCGGTGCATTAGATGTACTTGAAGAAGCGCTGACATCACTTGGTTTCATCTGTAATCGCTTGGCTTTTGGTAATGCAGGAATCGATAGAGTCGATAATTTGTATGCTCGTCTAGGAACCAAGAGCCCTAACTTCGCTTTCGCAGGCCATACTGATGTAGTGCCAGCGGGGGAGGGTTGGACAGGAAATCCGTTTGGTGCGGAAATCAAGAACGGCTTCTTGTATGGGCGCGGCACAGCCGACATGAAAGGGGCAATTGCCTGCATGGTAGCAGGAACAGCAGAGTTCTTGGAAAAAAGAAAGGAATTTGGAGGGTCGATTAGTTTCATTATCACTGGTGACGAGGAGGGAACCGCAGTTAACGGGACCCGTAAAGTGCTCGAGTGGATGGCAACCCAAGGGGAAAATCTAGATGCGTGCGTAGTAGGGGAACCAACCAACCCAGAACAACTGGGGCAGATGATCAAAATTGGACGACGGGGCAGCATAAATGTAAAGGTAACGGTGCACGGAACAATGGGGCACGCCGCCTACCCCCATTTAGCCGACAATCCCATTCCCCGACTAATGAATATGCTATACTCCATTATATCCCACCCTCTGGATGATGGTAGCAGGCACTTTCAAGAGTCGACCATAACTATTACGTCGTTCGATGTGGACAACAACGCATCAAACGTCATTCCTGGAAACGCCAATGCAGCATTCAACGTGCGTTTCAACGACCTCCACAGCGGCGAGTCCGTGGAAAGATGGGTGCGCGAAAAACTGGATAGTGCAGCAAAAGGAATGTCGTACGACGTGGAGTTTCACGTCAGTGGAGAGTCATTCCTAACACCACCTGGTCCTCTTAGCGATGCCGTACAAGATGCGGTAGAGTCTGTTACTGGTCTTCGGCCTGAACTGTCAACTACTGGCGGTACCTCGGATGCTCGCTTTATAAAAGATGCGTGCCCGGTCTGCGAATTTGGGTTAGTTGGCCTAACTATGCATAAGGCAAACGAGAATGTGTCGGTAAATGACCTGAGGCTTCTAGCCAAAATATATAAGTCCATCCTAGATAGACATTTTACAGCAGGATGATAAAAACTCAGGAAGTTGCTAATGCGCTTTACGGCGTCTGGCGGTTTATGAAGTTTGACCACCGGGCCATTGACTATTTTGAGAATTCTGTCAGCGCTTTCTGGAAATCATTTCTGGCAGCCTTATTTCTTGCACCGTTCCAAGTCATTGAACAAATTGTAGAATATAATCGTCTCGAGACGCCTCCGGGTGCGATAGCTTACTCAATGATTGAATCCCTTCAGTACATCGTCCTCTGGCTAGCATTTCCATACGCGGCACTCTGGATCGCTGATCAATTAGATCGCTATCCAAATTACTTTCGCTATATTACCGCTTATAACTGGTTCCAGATTCCCATTGGACTAGCATCCTTTACAATTATTATGTTGGCTAATATGGGTTTGGTATCCGATGTAAGCACCTCTTATATGCTTACTTTGATTGTTATATTATTTATCCTTTACGCAGCCTTTATTGCATTTTCCGGACTGGATATTGGCCCCTGGGTCGCGTTTGCCATAGTGGCTATAGACATTTTCGTAAGTGTGCTAATCGTTGGTCTCAGCTCAGCAACCTAGGACTGAGGATCAATACCGGTGACTAGGAATAACCGACCGAGATTAAGTAAAGTCCGCAAGCCGGCGCCGTAGGCCCAGCCATGCCACGGTCGCGAGCAGCAAGCACCTTTTTAACATCATCAGCACTCCACCTGCCTTGGCCCACAAGCTTTAGAGTACCCACTATGTTTCGCACCTGATGGTGCAGAAATGATGGTGCACAGGCCTTTATGGTTAAACAATTCTCTAATCGCGATACAGACAACACCTCAAGGGTCCTTAACGGCGATTTAGCCTGACATACACTGGCGCGAAATGAAGAAAAATCATGATATCCCACCAGAACCTGCGCAGCTTTTGTCATTTCTTTAAGATCCAGATCTTGGGGGACGCGCCACGCCCTATTCGCTTCCACGGCAAGCGGAGCCTTTCTATTAATGATGCGGTAGACATAGGTTCGGCGAGTTGCAGAGAATCTAGCGTGAAAATCTTCTCCAACGCGCTCGGCTGACAAAACTGAAATTGGCTGCGGACGCAAATAAGCATTCACCGCATTAGCAACAACTGCAGGATCATCGTCTCGCCGAATATTGACGTGAACGACCTGTCCAAGAGCATGCACCCCTGCATCTGTGCGACCTGCTCCGTGAACTACCACCTCTTCCTGACTGTATGCAGTAACAGCCTCTTCTAACGCTTGTTGAATAGACGGACCGTTGTCCTGACGCTGCCAGCCAACGTAACCATGACCGTCATATTCAATTGTTAGCTTATAGCGGGACACTTAGATAGCATTCACAACTTATGACAAATGGTGAACCAGTCGTGGGCTAAGATAGCCCAACGTTCGTGATCCCGCCACTTACCGTCAATTAGAAGAAAAGAAGGTGAGAACCCTTCTTTCTGGAAACCCAACTTCTTAATAAGAGCCAACGATGCCTCGTTGCCAGGTCGCACATTAGCTTCAAGACGATGTAGCTCTAGATTGTTAAATGCTTGCTCTAGGACCAATGTTAGGGCCTCCGTCATGTAGCCTTGGCACATATATCGGTGGTCAACAAAATAACCGAGAGAGCCGGAGCAGAATCCACCCATTACGACATCATTGACATTGATTACACCAACAAGAGAATCATCGCTTTGTTGGCCAACAAAAAAGCCATGTGTGTGGCCTTTATTAATCCGGTCTAGGTAAGACTTGAACCTTCGGAGATCCGTAGCTGGGTAAATCCAAGGATTATGAAAGTCCCTGCTTGAAGTGGTCATTTCAACGAACTCAGGCCCGCATTCCTTTGAAGGCTCAAATAAGTAAACGTTTCTTCCCCGCACGATTTTCTTGCGTCGGCACTTGAACATCGCATCTATCATTTTTTTCAATTGGCATAGACAGAAGATACTTTATCGCATTAAGCTTTAAGATTGAATAATTCTTGCGATATCGGTTGTGCTTAATACCAACTTCAGACCGCTAAAAAAGCGGACTTTGGTTAAACAGACCTTATCAATCTAGCTTCAAAACATTCGCGGTAAATAACGCACCCTTGGGCAAGTCATTACCGCGAAGAAAATCTTCTGTCGACATACGCCTCCTGCCTGAACGCTGCACCTCGATAAAGCGCACGGCTCCGTCAGAACACCCCACTGTTAATCTATTATCCAGCACCTCACCGGTGGGACCAAAAGCGTCCACAACTTCAGCAACAAGCACACGTATACGTTCACCTTTATGTTCGACGTAAGCGCCGGGAAACGGTGAAAGCCCATGGATATGCCTAGCGACCAACGGAGCAGGTCTATTAAAATCTATCCTCGCTTCGGCATTTTGAATTTTTTCCGCATACGTCACGTTCTTATTATACTGGAGTTTAGGGACAAGCGTTCCAGCTTCTGCTTTCCGCAACACAGCTCCTAAGCTCTTGGCTCCTATAATAGAAAGGCGATCATGCAAGTCACCGGCCGTAGTCATATGATCAATGCTGGTTTCGTGGGTGGCCAAAACTGGACCGGTATCAAGACCTTCCTCCATATGCATAATCGTAACACCAGAGCGCACGTCGCCGGCCATTATAGCTCGCTGTATGGGCGCAGCGCCCCGCCAACGTGGCAATAACGACCCGTGAACGTTAAAACAGCCATATTTTGTGCCAGCCAATAACGCTTTAGGTAGAATCAATCCATATGACACCACTACCGCAGCATCAGCCTTAAGTAGAATGAAATCCCGCTGAGCCTCAGGTAACTTGAAGGATTTAGGTGTCCTAACGAGCAGCCTCCGGACGGCCGCAAAATTCTCTATAGGGCTGCGCCGTGCCTTTTGGCCCCGCCCTGCCGGACGTGGAGGCTGCGTATATACACAAATGACTTCGTGAACATCAACTAGCCTAGCGAGCGTGGGAACGGCAAAGTCTGAAGTTCCCATGAAGATAAGTCTCATAGCTCTCACTTACCCAACGATCTTTTGTTTCTTTATCTTCTTTAGTTTACGCAAAATCATGTTGCGCTTGAGTTTGGTAACGTGATCAACAAACAATAGGCCATCCAAGTGATCTATTTCGTGCTGGATCACCACCGACAAAACTCCATCGGCCTCGAGTTCGCAAGTTTTGTTATCTACATCAATATAGCAAACCTTTACGCGATCAGGTCTCATCACGTTTTCGTAGAAATTTGGGAAGGACAAACAACCCTCTTCCTGCATTTGTTCTGTCTCGGAGGCCCATACAATCTCCGGATTAATTAGCATATATTGCTGGGACTCTTCATCACCGCGGGCGGGGTCAACTACAATGATACGCTTATGGATTCCAACCTGAGGCGCGGACAGGCCAATACCTGGTGCGGCATACATAGTTTGCAGCATATCATCTATCAATTTGACGAGAGGCGCGTCTACTTTGTCAACGGGATCACATTTCTTCTTAAGACGCGAGTCTGGTGCGATGATAATGTTGAGGAGGGTCATCAAAAATATTGTATCAAGAAATTGAGCCAGTCACATAAAACGGCCAGAGTGCGTGGTCAACTGTCAAATCCATATCAGGTGGAAGACCAATAGTATGGAAAGTGCCAGAAGTGCGGTTCCTGTTCCTTGGTATACGCGGACTTGATGTTCTTCTTTCATACTCTTAAACCCGGTCAAGGCCATTTCCGGAACCAGAAAGCAGATGACGCTCTCGGCCACAAGAAGCCATCCCAATAAAGTCAATAGCACAGGAACTCCAGACCAAACATTGTGTAGGAGAATAACCGTCATACCTACAACCAAGCTTACCGTACCGTTAAGGCGCACGCCTTTGTGCCCCATCTCTACAACACGTTTGTAATATGCAATCCAGAATGGCGTCGACGTGAGAAGTGATACTCCAACCATACAAAGAACTGCTGCAGCTACTTTTTCAACCAACATTTCCATATAAACAAGACCCCCGAGAACTTTTGGCGTCAGAGCCTGACCCTTATTCGTTTATAGAAAATTAACTTCACAGATGCCTAAAACGAATTTCTTTCTCATAGGGTAAACATATCCGCTCGCTCTGCAATATTGAGAATAAGGCTCCACATAAGGCAGGGGAAGACAGTCGATAAAATTTACTGGGTTTTGCCAGCCTGAATCAGTCGGGTGAAGGGATTTTCCGCCGAAACCAACAGCACCGTCAGAGACATCGTCTAGGCCGTTATACCACCCTACGAACGTATACCTAGTACGTACCCGATAAGCCAGGACAGCCAGCAAGAGTACCAAAGGCTCCAAAGTGCACGAATTAGTATTTCCAACATGGCCAGAATGCACATGCTGACAACGTTATGTTGTGTGCTATAGGGTGGTGACGATTACACGATTTTGGCGGGGAGCGAAGCTGTGGACGCGTTGACTGAAATGGATATCGGCTTATCTCTTTTAATACTTCTTTTAGCCGTGATAATTTCCGTCGTTCTTACACTGCGCTATACCGCCCGGTCCCACAATACTAGTGAGCGCCTTGCCGGACTCACTAAATCAGCGGCCGAAACTATCGCACGAACTCAGGCTGAATTAAGTGGCCAATTGAAGCAAATGGCTGCTAGCCAAGAAGCTGGGCAAAACAGCATGAGCGAGAGGCTCCAAGCCCAAGAGCGAGCAGTAACAAAAAAACTCGAGGAGAGACTTGGCGACGTCAGCCGCAGGGTTGGCGACAAACTTCAAAAGACTAGCGAAAAAACTGCCGAAACGTTTAACTCCCTCCACGAACGCCTTGCCGTGATCGATGCCGCTCAGAAAAACATCACAGATCTCTCCCAGGAAATGGTTGGATTGCAGGGAATTTTATCTAACAAACAGGCGCGTGGCGCTTTTGGCCAGATCAGGATGGAAGATCTGGTGTCCGATACCTTGCCGCCCAGTGCCTTTTCCTTTCAACAGAAATTATCCAACGGCAAAATTGTCGATTGCCTGATTAAGTTGCCTAACCCGCCCGGCTCCATTGGTATCGATTCAAAGTTTCCAATGGAAAATTATGAAAGTATGGTCTCAGCAGAAGACAAACCCACTCGAAAGAAACTGGCAAAGGCGTTCGCGGCCGATGTTACCAAACACATCCGCGACATTGCCGAGAAATACATCCTGCCGGACGAAACGGCTGAACAAGCAATGATGTTTCTGCCCTCCGAATCCATCTACACGGAAATTCATAGCTCATTCCCCGATGTGGTAATGGAAGGTTTCCGGCGCAAAGTATATATAGTTTCTCCTACCACACTCTGGGCTACCCTCAACACGGTCAGAGCAATACTCAAGGATGTCCATATGCGCGAGCAGGCGAATGTGATATTGGCGGAGGTTGGAGCTATGCTGCTAGATGTGGAACGTCTGGACGAACGAATTGATAAGCTTGCCCGCCACTTTCGACAGTCCACCGATGACATTAATCAAATAAGAATTTCCGCCGACAAGATCGTCCGGCGCGGCGATAGGATTGAGCAAATTCAATTAGGCGAGAATAATGGTAATGTGCTCGAAGATCTGCCTTCACCCACAAAAGTCCAACCCAAATTGGAGTCTAGGTAGATTGTTAAATCAATACGATCTGATGTTTTATCGGCCTGAGCGTGCCGAATATGTGCCAGTTATGGCAGCCTCGGCTTCAGGAGGGATTTCCACTCGAATCGTTTTGGTGCTGCCCGATGCCCCGGGGAAATCAATAAATAGCGCTCGAAGAATATAAGGCATTACTGGTTCCAATTGACCGTTAGTACCTAGGCTAAGAGCATTACCCTCAAACACTCGGTTCGGAGAATCACTACCGTACGAACCACCATCGTATATATCAAGGTCAACACGCCGAGTGTATACCTGTTTAGTATTTCCGTACATGTCACCGTTCGGGTAGCCGTAATGGCTACCGAAGTGGTTGCGGTTATTATGATATCCGAAACCAACGGAAAAACTGCTTGACCTGGCCCTAAAGTCAGGGGATGGACCTTCTACTGAATAGCTGAGAGTAACTGCCAAGTCAGGGCTCACGTTTTCCAAAGGGGATGGCTTTAGCCCCACACTAGATAGGTAATCAGTTACAATTTCCGCGTATCCCTTAAAGGCCAGGCTAGTCTTCTGTTCATCATTAGTAGCAAATATAGCAAACGTCTGACCAGACGGTGCAACCGGCAGTGAATGGTGCCTACTAACATCAGAGACCACGTACTTCGGCAAGGCACAGGCAACAAGTCCACCCAAACAAATAACAACACCAGCAAAATATCTTAACACTCAGACCTCCAGTGCATATTTACCATCACATCACCTTATCCAGCCTCGCAGACAATACCTCAGCCTATCCTTATCACAGACAAAAGATAGGGAGAAAATATGGCGGTGGGATGGCAAAAATACTATTACCTAAATCGGGTGGCGGGCTTTAAGGGCGGCGGCAATGGTACCGTCGTCAAGATAATTAAGTTCGCCACCAAGGGGAACTCCGTGGGCTAAACCCGAAACAGTAACGTCCATTGCACGCAACTTCTCAGCAATATAATGGGCTGTAATTTGGCCATCTACCGTAGCACTTAGGGCAAGTATCACTTCTTTGATGGTTTCCTTCTCGGCACGGGCACCAAGTAGATGCAAGCGTAAATCATCTGGCCCTACACCGTCCAGGGGTGATAACAGGCCTCCAGTGACATGATAGTGACCGCGAAAAGCACCCGTCCGTTCCAACGCCCATAGGTCGCTGACATCTTCCACCACACAAATGACTGATCCATCCCGACGTTCTCCGCAGCAAATACTGCAAGGATCTTCGCTATCAAAATTACCACAAGTGGAACAGATCTTCACCGCTCTTGCCGCTGCTTGGAGGGTCTGTTGCAAAGGACCCAAAAGAATGTCACGTTTCTTAATTAGCTCCAATGCCACCCTGCGAGCTGATCTTGGACCCAAACCGGGCAGCTTTGCCAGCTGGCGTATAAGCGCTTCTATTTCGGGACCGGCCATATTATGTAATCCAGAACGTCAGAAGGGCAACTTGAACCCAGAGGGTAATGGTATGCCACCAGTTAGACTTTCCATTTGCTCCTGAACGCGCGTCTCAACGCGAGCGCGGCCATCATTAACCGCCGCAGTCACAAGATCTTCTAGCACTTCAACTTCGCCGGGATTGCAAAGGGACGGGTCAATCTTGAGTCTCTTGAGATCGCCCCGACCGTTTAGAGTTACTTGGACCATACCACCTCCAGACACGCCGGTTATCTCTAAGTCGCTCAGCTTAGCCTGCATATCAGCCATCTTCTGCTGCATTTCCTGAGCCTGTTTCATTAGATTTCCAAGATTCTTCATAACTCTATCCCCTACACATCTTCCTCAGAAGTAGGACGAACATCTTGAACAGCCGCACCTGGAAAGGCATCAAGAAGAGAGCGTACGAGAGGATCATCCGTTATCGCAGCCCGGTTCTGCTCATGCAGAGTTGCCTCGCCATTTTGATTCGAAACACTTATAACCCAGCGCTGTCCGGTCCACTGGCTTAAGAGCTTTCCCACCCTGCCCGCGAGTCCTTTTGGTGTTCCCTTCTTTAGATGCACTTCTATCCTACCTGTCTCAAACCGTACAAGATGGACTCCGCGGCGGAGATGAGAGGCCAATTGTATTTCCTGACGCTGTTCGAATACAGAAGCCACCTCAGCAAAGGACTGTGGGCTATCTAATTTTTTCGCTTCTGCAGAAGCCCCAGACTGGGGGTCGGACTGTGGCTGAGGAATAGCTTGCGTTTGTACCACGGATTTTAGTCCAGTCAGCGCCGTCTCAGTTCCAACCGGAGGCTGTGGCACCTTTGTCTTTTCTGGTTTTTCGTCACCGGGACCTTGTTTGAGAGCTCTTACTGCTTCTGCTGGAGTTGGAAGATCTGCCGCATATGTTAGACGCACAATGATCATCTCCACAGCTTGCAGAGGATGTGGTGCATGACGCGTTTCGCCCAAGCCCTTAAGCAACATTTGCCAACAACGAGTTAGTATGGGCATGGACAAAGTTTCTGCCATCGCCGCACCTCGGGTTCTTTCGGCCTCTGCCAGCATCAATTCCGATACAGCCTCAGGGGATACCTTAAGACGCGTCACGACATGGCATATTTCCAAAAGATCCTGTAGCAGCGCCAACGGATCAGCACCCGATCTGTGTTGGTCTGAAAGGATAGCCAAAGCTTCCTTGGTATTTCCTTCCATAACTGCTTCAAATAGATCCAATACACGCGCTCGATCGGCTAGTCCCAGCATATCCCGCACCATCTCACTTGTGACTACTTGCCCTCCTTGGCCGGATGCTTCGGAAATGGCCTGGTCGAGAATAGACAGCCCATCTCGAGCAGAGCCGTCTGCAGCTCGCGCAACCAAATCGAGAGCACCATCTTCAGCTTCTATTTTTTCCTTCTTTATAACTTCCTTAAACAAAATAATCAGGTCCGCCGCTGTGATACGACGAAGGTCAAAGCGCTGACATCGAGACAAAACTGTTATCGGAACCTTACGGATTTCCGTAGTTGCAAAAATAAACATTACATGTTCGGGGGGCTCCTCTAACGTCTTCAAGAGGGCATTGAACGCATGCGTCGAAAGCATGTGCACTTCATCAACAATGTAAATCTTAAACCGTGCGGTTACCGGCCGGTAACGAACACTTTCCAAGAGTTCACGAATGTCCTCGACGCCCGTACGGCTTGCAGCATCCATTTCCAGGACATCAACATGCCGGTCCTTAGTAATAGATCTACAATGTTCACATTCACCACACGGACTGGGGGTTGGGCCTCCCTTGCCATCGAGACCAACGCAGTTGAGCGCCCGAGCAATCAACCTCGCAGTCGTTGTTTTGCCAACACCGCGCACGCCCGTCAACATGTAAGCCTGCGCTAAACGCCCGGACGCAATGGCGTTAGTAATTGTGCGCACCATCGAGTCCTGACCTACCAAAGCCTCAAAAGTCTTGGGCCGATACTTGCGGGCAAGAACCTGGTAGGAATCGGCACTTCCTACTTTGGAGGAAGCCGGATTTAAGTGGTCTTCAGCCTGGCCAACTTCGACTTTTCCGTCGGTCATGGCACCATTTTCCATCCTCAATTCCCTGCAGAAAACTAATCCGAGTGAGGGGCTGGCCGGCAACCCGAGCGAAAACTCGTTGCGGCTGCTTCCTTCCAGATCTGACCGGGTTGGCGAGCCGCCCGTCCACCGTCAGCCCCTCAAAGACACTATATCAGAAGGCCCCCAAACGATGGCAATATTAGCCGCTATTTCATTGCTGAATATGCTGGACATTGGGGTTTTCGATCAAAAAAACGCTGATCCAGAGACTAAAAGATCGGTGGCCCATGGTTACAGGGCTTCTAAGGGCCTATACTTGGCTCGGAAACCATGACCGATTCGCAACAAGTTGCTCGCCCCCGTCCTGTTGTGCTCTGCATCCTGGATGGATGGGGGTACAGACCAGAGACTGAAAAAAACGCCATAGCATTAGGCCACACGCCCAATTGGGATCGCTGGATGTTGGACGCGCCCAATGCGTTAGTCGAAACCAGTGGCAGGGACGTCGGTTTGCCAACAGACCAGATGGGAAATTCCGAAGTAGGACACACGAATATTGGAGCTGGAAGGGTTGTTATCCAAAACTTACCTAGGATTGACAACGCCGTGGCAAACGGAAGCCTGCAACAAAACGAAGCACTGCACTCATTCCTTTCAAACCTTCGGGTAAGCAATGGTGTTTGTCATCTAATGGGTCTGGTATCACCCGGTGGTGTTCATTCTCACCAAGATCATCTGGTTGCCCTAACTCGCATTGTGGCGGAAGCCGGTGTGAGGGTGCGCTTGCACGCATTTCTAGATGGTCGCGATTCACCACCTAAATCAGCTGAGAATTTCATGGCAAAACTAATAGCTGATATCAGTAATTATTCTGGCGCAAGCGTCGCTACGGTGACGGGGCGTTACTACGCTATGGATAGAGACAGACGTTGGGATAGGACTTCTAAAGCATATAATGTACTAACCTCAGGAAAAGGTGAAAAAGCTCAAGACCCCATCGCTACAATTTCTAATGCGTACAAGAATCATATCACCGATGAATTTATATTACCTACCGCCATCGGAGATTATAACGGTATGGCAGACGGCGACGGTATTCTGATGGGTAATTTCCGCGCTGATCGTACTCGCCAAATTCTCAGCGCTTTACTCGATTCAGAGTTCAACGGATTTAAACGTGCCAACACGATACGCTTCTCATCTACGTTAGGGCTTGTCGAGTACTCCGCACGACACAACAAACTTATGTCGACTATATTCGCGTCCCATAACCCAACTAATATTCTCGGGCAAACAATCTCGGAAGCTGGGCTCACCCAATTACGAATCGCAGAGACGGAAAAATACGCTCATATTACATTTTTTCTAAACGGTGGTATTGAAACGGCGTTTCCGGGGGAAAGCAGAATCCTCGTTCCAAGCCCGAAGGTTGATACATACGATCTCATGCCTGAAATGTCTGCGCCAGAGGTGACTGATGAATTAGTGGCGGCCATCGAAGGAAGACACTTTGATGTAATCATCGTTAACTATGCTAACGGTGATATGGTGGGCCACACTGGCATACTGTCGGCTGCCATCAAAGCCGTGGAAACGATAGATCAATGTCTTGGACGCCTTGAACGCGCCATCACATCAGCAGGCGGAACACTTCTCATATCGGCAGACCACGGCAATTGTGAGCTAATGGAGGACCCGAGCAATGGCAGCCCGCACACTGCTCATACAGTCGGTCAAGTCCCTGTTCTTCTTATCAATCCCCCGTGGGAGAGAATAAGTATTCATGATGGTCGATTGGCTGATCTTGCTCCGACAGTCTTAGATTTGCTTGGGTTAAGACCACCGAAGGAAATGACTGGCAAGTCGCTTATTAACAAGCCAACGCGGCACACATATTCGGATAAAGAAATTTCCTAGCAGCGCCATGAATCACCATTTATGTTGGTTTGCAAAGCTCACCTTTGCCTCAGTCCTTGTATTGTCCAGCGCTCAAGGACAAACGGTACCCAAACCGACAACGGAAGAATTAGACGCTATCGAACAAGCAATCGAGGCAGGACAGTCCGCCCAAGAACTTTTAGAGGAAGAAAAAAATGTTCTGGACCGAACTATTGAGACAGTGAGATCAGAATTAGTTGTAGTAGCTAGGGGAGTCCAAGACCGCGAGCATAGCCTTTTAGAGTTTGAACACCACCTTGAGGTTCTCGAAGCTCGTGAAAAAGCAATGCAGCAAACAGTAGATCGACGGAATAGGCAAATGCAGCAAGTGTTAATTGCATTGGAGCGACTCGCATTAAATCCTTCCAATGCCATTATCTTGCAGCCACACACACCAGCCGATACGGTTAGGTCAGCCATTTTGCTGCGCACGGCAGTGCCAGAGGTTCGCATGGCGGCTCAAGCACTCCAGAACGATTTAGCGGAGCTTCAGACAGTACGAGCAAGTATCGTCACTGAACAAGAAATAATATCTACAAATGCCAAACACCTATTGTCAGAACAAAAGCGTCTCGAGCGGCTGCTTACAGAAAAAGGATTCATGCAGAAAAACCTAATAGCGCGCAGCAGTAAAAGTGCTGAACAAAATCGGTTTCTGGCTCAAAGCGCTCGTAATTTACGCGAACTATTAGAAAAGCTAAAAACAACGCAGGTAAAATCAGTGTCTCCTCCAAGGGAATTAACTCGCATAGACCCTCCATCTTTTAACAAGGCTCGCGGTACCATGCCCTATCCAGTTGCAGGCCAACTTACTATCCAATACGGTACAGACAGTGACTCTGGGAATCGCGGAAGAGGTATTACAATTTCTGCACGGAGGGGAGCGAGTGTAACAGCACTATATGATGGTGTTATTGCCTTTTCTGGACCATTTCGGGGCTATGGAGAGCTACTAATCATTGAACACAGTGAAGGATATCATTCGCTTTTAGCAGGCATGTCGCGTATAGAAAGTGATGTAGGTCAACGGGTGTTAGCCGGAGAACCCGTAGGCGTAATGGAACAAGAGGGTTCCCCATCGCTGTATGTTGAATTGCGCCGCGACGGCGAACCTATTAATCCACTCCCATGGCTAACGGCGCGAACAGAAGGCAGCAAAAGATGATGCGCAAACTAGCAATATTTCTTGGGACAGCAGTGATCATCGTTACTACTTCCAATGGTATCTCGGCGGACACTGAATTTTCTGATGATACATATGGGTACCTTGAGTTGTTCGGCGATGTGTTTGAGAGAGTCCGCCGCGACTACGTGGAAAAAGTCTCAGACCAGGAGCTTCTTGAGGCTGCGATTAATGGTATGCTTACCTCGCTAGACCCCCATTCCAGCTTTATGTCCGCTAAGAACTTCGAAGATATGCAGGAGCAAACTAAGGGTGAATTTGGTGGGCTTGGAATAGAGGTCACCATGGAGAATGGCTTTGTAAAAGTAGTGTCACCTATTGACGACACGCCAGCCTTCCGAGCCGGTATTAAACCTGGTGACTACATAACCGACATCGATGGCGAGACCGTTCTGGGACTCACATTGGGCGATGCGGTGGACAAGATGCGCGGACTTCTGGATACCGATATAACCATCACCATACGCCGCGATGGTGTTGAATCATTCGACGTCACAATTACAAGGGCAGTGATCACAGTTAAATCCGTCCGGTGGCGCACTGAAGGCGACATCGGATACATACGTATTACGTCCTTCAACGAACAGACACAAGGAGGGCTAGAGCTCGGTTTTACTGAAATCGAAACGGAACTAGGTAGGGAACTTAAGGGATTCGTTTTGGACCTTCGCAACAATCCTGGTGGTTTGTTGGATCAGGCTGTTTCAGTAGCTGATTCCTTCCTGGACCGTGGTGAAATTGTGTCTACAAGGACACGACAGACGGAAGACACCCAGAGGTTCAGTGCAAAACGGGGAGACCTTGCCAAGGGCAAACCGGTCGTAATATTGGTCAACGACGGATCAGCATCAGCTTCAGAAATAGTAGCAGGCGCTCTTCAAGATCACGGCCGCGCGATTGTTCTGGGCACCAAGAGTTTTGGTAAAGGTTCGGTACAAACAATTGTTCCGTTACAGCGCTCCGCAGCCATGCGTCTCACTACAGCAAGGTACTACACGCCAAGCGGCCGCTCCATCCAGGCAACGGGAATTGTCCCAGATATAGAGGTCCAGCCAGCAAGCATAGAAAGAATCGATGTTCGAAGCCGACGCAGTGAAGCGGATTTACGCGGTGCGTTAGAGAACGATACCGATGAAGACGAAGACCTCACACTCACTAACAATAATAGCGAGCGAGAGACCGAAGACATACAGGATTATCAGCTTGCCCGCGCCCTGGATCTATTGCAAGGCCTGGCCCTTTATGCCCAGTACCGCGGACCGGAAACACGTTAACAAGCCCAATCCTCATGTTAATTTCTATTTTTTGCTAGCGTTTAGTGCTGAAAAGATAGAACACCCAAAGAGCCATTGATGTTGTTCCTTTCATTCCATTGTTTTAAATGCGGAGCAAATGTAAAAAATCCTTTATCAATTAACATAATACCCGGTGTATAGGCTGTTACGAGTGTTCTATCTCAACCGCTTCTCCAGTCCTAATAGAGAAAAAGTTTAGTGGCTAGCAAAGGCGTCTCAGACAAACCGTACCGCAAAGGAGTGGGTATTGTTCTGCTCAATAGTAGTGGCGAGGTATTTATCGCACAGCGATGTGATAGAAAAGAACCAGCCTGGCAAATGCCCCAGGGGGGAATGCATGAAGGAGAGGACCCTCTCGTGGCAGCTTTGCGAGAGCTTGAAGAAGAAATTGGCACTGCGAATGCGGAGTTCATTGCCGAAAGTGAAGGCTGGTTGCACTACGACTTCCCCCCCGAAATCCAAAGCAACGTCTGGAAAGGCCGGTATCGGGGCCAAAAACAGAAATGGTTTCTCATGCGTTTTTCCGGCCATGATAAAGAGGTTAATCTTAACACTAGAAACCCTGAATTTTCGGATTGGAAATGGACTACCCTCCAGAACTTACCCAATCTAATAGTCGGGTTTAAGAAAAACCTATACAGGCAAGTCATTGAGGCCTTTGCAAGATTGGTGAAGCCGGAAGGTTGATTAAATTGCCTACAAACAACAATCCCGAACGACTTGGAAAAAATTCTGTTGGTAGACATCACCCAAACGGGTACATACGTTTTGCGAGAATCAGCTTAAGCAGGGTATATGAGTGCGAATAGACAAAAGAAAAACACCGCCGCTAAGATTCTAGGAAACAGAATGGCGCGCAGAATGTCAGGCACGATTCTTGGCAGCTATTGAGGCAATTTGGTCTGCCAGTTCGACTGCATTTTGAGCTTCAACATACTCCTCGTCAGTGCTTGCATGTTCTAGGAGCCGCTCCGCTGCGTCTCGATATCCTTTGACGTAAGCGGGAGTCAGATGGTCTGCGGGAACAGCGTCACTCACCAAGACTGTGCAACTTTCTCTGGTTACCTCCGCGAAACCACCGGTAACAAAATAGCTGTCGACAAGCTGACGGCCCTCCTTATACACATCGACAAGACCAGGCCGCAGACTCGATAGCAGTGGCACGTGCAGAGGTAGCACACCAAAATCTCCCTCCGTTCCCGGAACCACTACCATCTCCACATTATCGGATAGGAGTAATTTTTCCGGAGAAACTAGCTCGAGTTGCAGGGTATGCGCCATGATAGTCCTTAAAGCTCCTCGCTAAGCCGCCTCAGCCGCCTCAGCCGCCATTTTTTTGCCTTTCTCTACCGCGTTTTCAATAGTGCCAAGCATGTAGAACGCCTGCTCGGGTAGGTGATCATAATCGCCATTGATAATACCCTTGAAGCCTTTGATGGTATCATCCAGTTGTACAAATACACCAGGTGAACCGGTGAAGATTTCAGCTACATGGAATGGTTGAGATAAGAAACGCTGGATTTTACGAGCCCTTGCAACAACCAGCCTATCTTCTTCGGAGAGCTCGTCCATTCCGAGGATCGCAATGATATCCTGCAATCCCTTATAAGTTTGGAGCACCCTCTGCACTTCCCTAGCCACCGTGTAGTGCTCTTCACCAACGATACGGGGATCAAGGGCGCGAGAAGTTGAGTCAAGTGGATCCACTGCTGGATAGATGCCTAGCTCAGCAATCTGCCTGGACAACACAGTAGTGGCATCCAGATGCGCAAAAGATGTAGCTGGCGCAGGATCAGTCAAATCATCGGCGGGCACGTAAATAGCCTGTACTGATGTAATAGACCCTTTCTTGGTGGACGTGATACGTTCTTGAAGAGTACCCATGTCCGTCGCCAAGGTCGGCTGGTAACCTACCGCCGACGGTATGCGGCCAAGTAGCGCCGAAACCTCCGAACCAGCCTGGGTGAATCGGAAGATATTATCGATGAACAACAGAACATCCTTGCCTTCTTGATCGCGAAAATACTCGGCCTGGGTCAATGCTGATAACCCTACACGTGCTCGGGCACCTGGCGGTTCGTTCATTTGTCCGTAGACCAGCGCTACGCGTGATGCATCCCCTTCCAGATCAATAACACCTGATTCGATCATCTCATAATAAAGATCATTGCCTTCGCGGGTGCGCTCTCCTACTCCAGCGAAGACGGAATACCCGCCGTGGCCCTTGGCTATATTGTTAATCAATTCTTGAATGAGCACGGTTTTTCCAACACCGGCACCACCAAAAAGACCAACCTTGCCCCCCTTAGTATACGGCTCAAGCAAATCCACCACCTTGATACCAGTCACTAGAATCTCGGTATCTGTCGCCTGTTCAATAAATTCGGGTGCTCCCCTATGAATCGGGCTGTAACCTTTGGCCTCGACAGCACCACGTTCATCCACCGGCTCACCCACTACGTTCATGATGCGTCCCAAGGTACCAGGTCCAACTGGCATCATAATAGGAGAGCCTGTGTCCGCAGCTTCTTGACCGCGGACCAAACCTTCGGTCGTGTCCATAGCTATGCAACGAACCGTGGATTCTCCTAAGTGCTGAGCCACCTCAAGCACAAGGCGCTTACCCTGGTTATCTACCTCTAAAGCGTTAAGAATATTGGGCAGATCGGCCTCGAACTTCACATCAACGACTGCACCCAAGACCTGGGTTATGCTGCCAACATTGTTTTTTGCCATCTTATGCTCCTTCCGAAGCTCTTGCATTGCTCTTTGTTACGATACTTCTAGACGGCCTCGGCCCCAGAAATTATTTCAATTAATTCGTTAGTAATAACGGCCTGACGCGTCCGATTATAGGTAAGGCTTAAATCATCAATCATCTCGGCCGCATTGCGGGTGGCATTATCCATGGCGGTCATACGTGCACCCTGCTCCGACGCCCCGTTTTCCAATAGCGCCCGAAAAATCTGAATAGCCAGATTCCGCGGCAACAACGTTTTCAGAATCTCAGTATGGGACGGCTCATACTCGTAGTGTCCTAAATGTGCTTCCTCATGTACAACCTCAGCCTCTCCTTCGACCACCGGAAACGGAATAATTTGCTGGCGGGTGACCTGTTGGAGCATGGCAGATTTAAAGCTAGAATAGATGATAGTACAGACGTCGAATTCACCTGCTTCAAAGAGGGCGGTAGTTTTTTCTGCAATTGCTTGCGCCTCGTTGAAGCCGGTAACCTTGCGGCCAAATTCGTCGAAGCTCGCAACAATACGGGACTCATAATCCCGACGTAGGTTGTCCCGACCCTTGCGACCGACGCAGTAAAGCCTGAAGCCCTGACCTTCACGGTCAAGTTCACTGATCAAATTGCGGGCGGAACGGATAATGTTAGCGTTAAAGCCGCCGCATAAGCCCCGGTTCGCTGTCATAACTATTATCATGTGAATGTCATTCTTGCCGGTTCCCGCCAGCATAGCAGGCACACCACCTTGCCCAGCCGCACCGATCGCAAGATTGCTCAGCATCCGCTCCATTCTCTGAGCATAAGGTCTGGCAGCTTCTACAGCTTCTTGAGCACGGCGCAGCTTCGACGCCGCCACCATCTTCATGGCCGACGTAATTTTCTTTGTGGACCGGACTGATGAAATCCTGGCCCTAAGATCTTTTAGATTTGGCATAGATCAGGTTGTCCGACCCACTTCAATGGTATCCGCTTTCACTTATTGAAATGATCTAGTGAAGTTGTCTAGAAACGTTTTAAGGCTCGATGCAGTATCTTCCGTAATTTCTCTATCTGTTTGAATAGCAGCAAGAATGTCAGCCCCTTTCTCTCTGATAGCGCCAAGCATGGTTCTCTCGTAGCGCGTCACATCGGAAACAGCTATCTCGTCAAGATAACCATTGGTGCCAGCGTAAATTGAGACTACCTGCTCCTCAACTGGCATAGGCATATATTGATCCTGCTTTAGAATTTCCGTGAGGCGCTCGCCACGGGCTAATAGTTTTTGGGTTGCGGGATCGAGATCAGATGCAAATTGCGCGAATGCCGCCATTTCACGATATTGGGCCAGCTCCAACTTGATAGACCCGGCGACTTGTTTCATAGCCTTGATTTGTGCCGCCGATCCAACCCGCGAAACAGAAATACCAACATTTAAGGCTGGGCGTATACCCTGATAGAATAAATCAGTTTCGAGAAAAATTTGCCCGTCGGTAATAGAAATTACATTGGTCGGAATATAGGCTGAAACGTCATTGGCCTGAGTTTCCACGACAGGTAATGCAGTCAGCGACCCAGAGCCATTATCGCTATTCATTTTAGCAGCTCGTTCCAACAGCCTTGAATGCAAATAAAACACATCGCCAGGATAAGCCTCCCGTCCTGGTGGGCGACGCAACAGCAGGGACATCTGGCGGTAGGCTACGGCTTGTTTTGATAGATCATCATAGAAGATCACTGCGTGTTTAGCATTGTCCCGAAACCATTCCCCTATAGCACAGCCAGTATATGGGGCAAGAAATTGGAGGGGCGCGGGATCAGACGCTGTAGCTGCAACAACAATTGTGTAGTCCATTGCACCATGATCCGTCAACGTCTTGACGACCTGGGCAACCGTAGAGCGCTTCTGGCCGATAGCAACATAAATACAGTACAACCGCTCGCTGTCACCCTTGGCCTCTTCATTGACACGTTTTTGATTTATTATGGTGTCTACGATTACAGCTGTCTTGCCTGTTTGACGGTCACCTATTATCAGTTCCCGCTGACCGCGGCCAATAGGAATTAGAGAATCAATAGCCTTGATTCCAGTTTGCATCGGCTCGTGCACAGACTGACGCGGTATAATACCTGGAGCCTTTAGCTCTGCTAAACGACGCTCCTTAGCAACAATTTCGCCACGACCATCAATAGGTTCTCCAAGACCATCCACAACCCTACCTAGTAAATCCATACCCACCGGCACATCAACAATGTCACCAGTACGCTTAACAATATCACCTTCCTTTATGGTCGAATCCTCGCCGAAAATGACAATACCCACATTGTCGGTTTCGAGATTCAGGGTCATCCCTTTAATACCACCGGGGAACTCTACCATTTCGCCGGCCTGAACACTGTCAAGGCCGTAGACACGAGCAATCCCATCACCCACAGACAGCACCTGCCCAACTTCAGCAGACTCTGCTTCAGTTCCAAAGTTTGCGATTTGTTCTTTGAGAATAGCTGATATTTCAGCGGCACGGATTTCCATTATCCGACCCCTTTCATAGACAACTTAAGGCGTTGCAATTTTGATTTAAGTGAACTGTCAATCATACGAGATCCAATCTTTACGACGATACCGCCTAGGATAGAATTATCGATCTTGTTGGTAATTGCTACTTCACTACCTGTCATTTTCTGCAGCGCAGAAGCTAAAGATTCGGCTTGGACTGTGCTAAGACCAATCGCTGATATCACCTCTGCAGAAACTTCGCCACGACGTTCAGCAACTAGTCTCTGAAATGCAGTTATCATAGCTGGTAGCGCAACCAATCTATTGTTCAAAGCAACCAAACCCAAGAAATTAGAAGTGAGGGTGGAAAGAGCCGCTTTTTCAGCAATGGCACTGATTCCCGCTTTCTGCTGAGCACGCGACAATACTGGACTAGAAATAAAGCGAGCAAATGCAGTGCTTTTCGCCAAAAGGTCTAGAAAGTCTTCGAGATCCACCAGGACTTGGTCAATATTGTCTTGATCCTCGGCGATATCATAAAGCGCGGATGCATATCGCACGGCTAGTCCGCTTATTGCTTCGACTTCCAATACCACTTAAGTCACGTCCCTTAAACGACAATCGGACAAGCCTAAAGACCTGCCCATCGGGTTCTTTCTATCGCGGAGAAACCACGGTAACCCATTGATTTATATAAAAATCTATAGGCCCTGTTACCCTCCGCTGTACATTCTGAGGTTGTTACCATAACCACCTAAGTGTTGCAACTAACTCCCGAGAGAGTCAGCCAATGATCTAGGTCTAGTAGAAACTGTATGGGTCAATATCCACCTGAAGCCGCACGGAAGATGGTACCTTGACTCGCTTTAACCAGGAGGAAATGACTGGTTGAAGTCGAATACTTGGTTTTCCTTTCAATAGAAATCTTTTTCGATGCCTGCCCCGAAGCATAGATAATAAAGCTGGAGCAGGACCTAGAACCTCAAGTCCGGCTATCTGGGGTGCAGCTTGAGCTAAAGACTGTCCAGCAGCTGCAACCGCCATTTTATCACGACCGGAGAGAATAATTGCAGCAAGACGGCCAAACGGCGGCATATGGAGAGCCTCACGGGAACTCCTCTCAGCGGCCAGAAACTGTTCGACATCACCTGATAACAAGGCTGTTATTACAGGATGCCGCATGTCATGAGTTTGCAAGAGAACCCTGCCCGGCCGATCTGCCCGACCCGCGCGCCCTGCTACCTGACATAGGAGTTGATATGTTCGCTCTGAAGCACGCAGATCCCAACTAGACAATCCAAGGTCCGCATCCACAACACCGACCAGTGTGAGCGATGGAAAATTGTGTCCCTTGGCCAGGATCTGCGTACCAATAAGGATATCCAGGCTATTGTTAACAATCTTCTCTATCAGTTCATGAATGGAGGAGGTCCGATCAAGAGTATCGCTAGTGATGGCAGCAACCCTTGCAGAGGGCCAGCGCGACATAACCTCTTCCGCCACTCGCTCAACACCCGGCCCACAAGGCACAAAAGTCCCAGTGTACTCACATCCTGGACATTGCGAAGGTAAAGTCGCGCTATAGCCACAGTGATGACATTGCAAGCGCTGGGTCAACCGGTGTTCTACCAACCATGCGGTACATTGCGGGCAGTGCAGCCGGTGACCACAGGTAGAGCAAAGAGTCAATGGAGCGTAGCCGCGGCGGTTAAGAAACAAAAGACTCTGTTCCCCAGCGTTAAGCGCAGTCTCAACAGCATCAACTAGCGGCGGCGCCAACCAGGACCTGCCCCAATCACCCTTTTCGGGCGGTGTCTCTTTCATGTCCACCGCTTCTATGCTGGGTAATGTCGAAACACCGTGACGGTTTGGTAAATAGACACGGCCGTAGCGCTGTGTCTCAACGTTTACAACACTCTCGAGTGACGGTGTCGCTGAAGCAAGGACCAGAGGAATTTTTTCCTCCTTTGCCCGGACTACCGCCATATCACGGGCGTTATAGATAACTCCGTTTTCCTGCTTAAAGCCCGGATCATGCTCTTCGTCGACGATAATAAGACCAAGATTGGGAAAAGGAAGAAACAACGCTGAGCGGGCGCCCACAACCACACGCGCTTCCCCGCTACCAATTCTGTACCAAGTTTCCCTGCGTTGACGCCCGCCTATATCAGAATGCCAGACCGCTGGATTGACACCAAAACGGGCCTTAAATCTCAGCAGCCATTGGGTCGTTAAGGTAATCTCTGGTAGCAGCACTACAGCCTGCTGTCCTTGGCGTAAAGTTTCAGCTACGACTTCAAAATAAACCTCCGTCTTTCCGGACCCAGTAACCCCCTCGAGCAGAACAACCGAATAACCAGCGCCCACCAGTGATTTTACATGTGCCGCCGCTATCGCCTGATCGTAATTTAGTTGGATATTACCAAACTTCGGGTCTGGGGATTCAAACATCGGGGGTGGCAACATTTTCTCGACACTCAGCACCCCCGCCTCTATGAGGCCACGAACCACTCCTGCACTAACTCCAGCGGCTTTAGCAAGAGCCGATAGACTGTGAAACACGTGATTCTTGGTCTGTAATAAAACCTTTTCCCGCGCTGGCGTCATTCTTATTTTAATATCCTCAATCGTTTTCTTCCTGTGAACGATTGCTTTTATCGTGTCGTCAGACTGCCACCCCCGGGCCGGACGAATACACATTCTAAGAACTAGTCCTTTAGAATTCATGGTGTAGTGAGAAACCCAGTCGATAAAGTTACGACTAGCTAAAGGCAGGGAAATGATAGGGCGGACCTGTATAACATCCTTCAGCTTTGATTCTTTGACCCCACCAGTACCCTCACCCCAGACCACACCCAGTTCAACGCGCCTCCCGAATGGCACTTGAACGAACTGCCCTAAACTAATCTCCATGCCTTGCGGAACTCTGTAGTCATATGGGGCATCGATAGGAAGTGGTAGCAGCACGCTCAAGCGTTGCCCTGGCGCAAATATCACGGGGGCGGACTTACTGTCCGCACCGGGAACCGGAAACGTGGCGCTTGAAGGAGGCATGGTCTACACTTCATAGCATAGTGGAGCAGCAGCAGAATGACGAAAGTACAAAGATGAAATTCTTTATCGATACAGCAGATATAGCAGAAATTAGAGAGCTAGTAGCAACGGGACTGGTTGACGGAGTAACCACCAACCCATCCCTCGCAGCAAAGACCGGGAAAAACTTTCTCGATCTGGTTGCTGAAATCTGTGAAGTAGTAGAAGGACCGGTCAGCGCCGAAGTAACCGCCACAGACCTTGACACGATGCTGAAAGAAGCGGCAGTCCTCAGGAAGATTGCAAATAATGTTGTGATTAAGGTACCTTTAATCCCAAGTGGCCTGCGAGCTTGCAAGGCACTATCCGACGAAGGCGTGAAGGTAAATGTGACTTTATGCTTCTCTCCAGTTCAAGCTCTTTTGGCAGCAAAAACAGGTGCTTCATTTATTTCGCCGTTTGTTGGCCGCTTGGACGATATAGCCGTAGAGGGGATGGGGCTAATCGAGGATATTGTCACTATTTATGGCAACTACGGCTATGAAACAGAAATCCTTGTGGCGTCGGTCCGTCATCCCATGCATATCTTGGAAGCTGCCCGCATGGGGGCAGACGTAGTCACTATGCCGGCTAAAACCTTGCATCAGCTATATACCCATCCCCTAACGGATAAGGGATTGAAAGCTTTCCTGGATGATTGGGAAAAGACTGGACAGTCGATTCTTGGAGACTAGGTAATATGGTGGATCAGAAACCACGCCTCGATAATAAGGGTGAGCTCACGGAGCAAGAAGTAATATCTTTCTTGCGCCGCAATCCAAAAGTACTAGCCCACAATCCGGACCTATTCACCAGTATCCAGTCAGAAGCACGGTTTGATTCCGAATCGATCGTAGACATGCAAAAATTTGTTGTAGCGCGCCTTCGTCAGCAGGTAGATGACTTGCAAGCCTCTAGTGACGATTTAGTCTCCACAACACGATCGAATATGTCGATCCTTGAAAAAACTCACGAGTCGGCCTTAGCGCTACTGAATGCAAAAAATTTTTCGGATCTCGGGCGGGTATTGCAGGAGGAGCTACCATTGAATTTGGGTGTGGATGCCACAGCCATAGCCTTCGAGCTCTCGGAGACCAATCCAACGCTGCCGGCCGCAGCGGATGGTGTAGTTAGATCTCTGGACATTGGTACAGTCGACGACCTAATTGGCACTGGCCAGTCAACAGTCCTCCGGCCTGATGTAGTTGGTGATTCAGTACTCTATGCAAATGTAGCAGGACTTGTCCGTTCCGATGCACTGGTAAGGTTAACCCCAGATCCAGAATGGCCACCGGGAATTTTTGCCGTTGGCTGTCGCAAAACTGCACATTTCAAGGACGGTCAAGGGACCGAAATAATAGGTTTTTTAGCCAAGGTCGCCCTATATGCGGTGAAACGATGGTGGATTCGGGACCCGTAATTCACTTTGCAGTCAAAACCAGCCTGCAGCTTAGTATTGAGGCCTGGCACACTTGGTTGTCAGCAGAACGACGAGCGTCAGAACATACGATCGACGCATACCTTCGAGACATTTCAAAGTTCATGTCGTTTTTGACAGAACATCTTGGGTTTGAGATAGACCATAAAGATTTAGAAGCGCTCAAACCCGCTGAAATTCGAGGCTATCTCGCGGCACGCAGCGCATCGGGCATATCCAAAGCATCTCAGGCTCGCGCAATTAGTACAATTAGGAATTTTTTCCGTTTTTTGGATCGGACAGGGAAAATTCATAATCCGGTTTTGGAATTCATAAAACCACCGCGTCTACCAAAGACCATTCCCAAGGCCCTTGACGTGGATGATGCTCTAGCTGCGGTGACTGCAGTGGGTGATCTACAAAAAGAACCTTGGTTAGCAAAACGTGATATAGCCTTGTTTCTTCTCCTTTACGGCTGCGGTCTTAGGATTGGAGAAGCCCTTGCCTTGAACGGAGGCGCAATACCTACTGAAGGGCCTCTGCGCGTCACTGGAAAGGGAAATAAGGAAAGAGTTGTACCCATGCTGCCAATAGTCGCACAGGCTATTCAGAACTACATGTCTGACTGTCTTTACAATATAGGGCCAGAGGATCCGTTGTTCGTTGGGCGACGGGGTAAACGCCTCAATCCGGGTGTGGTGCAGCGACAAATGCGCAAAGTACGGACCATTCTAGGACTTGGTAACACGGCCACACCTCATGCGCTGCGACATAGCTACGCCACTCATCTCTTGTCCGGGGGTGGTGATTTAAGATCTATTCAAGAGCTTCTAGGACACGCGTCCCTATCCACAACGCAGCGTTACACCGCTGTTGACGAAAGAGGGCTGCAACGGGTGTACTCTAAATCTCATCCGCGCGCAAAAGACTCGTAGCCAAGAAATTCCGTAGAAAATGACCGGCCAACCAAACCAGTTCGAAGCAAAGGTAGGAGACATTAGCCGTATTAAGCAGGTAGAACGGACCCACGGATTTTGCGTAATCAAGAATTTTTTTTCAAAAACCGAGACGAGCAATATCATAGCCACCTTGGGAGATATTAATCGCACCGAAGAAATGGGGCTTCCTGATATATTTAGCTGCGATAACTTGCGCTGGCTTCTCCTAGATGATCGAATACTCAATATAGCAAAAAGCGTCCTTGGTCCTGAGCTGGTCTATTATCGTGAATCAGCCATAAGTTATGAAGAAACAGTTAGTAGCTTCTCAAATAACCCCTATGACAAACTCCATTTTGATGCCAGGGGAAATGAGAAGAACATATTCGGATTGCCAAATATTGATCGACCACACTACCCGGCAATTCGTTTTGGCATCTATCTTCAAGACTACAAAAAATTTAGCGGTGGCTTGAAGGTGGTTCCCGGCTCTCATGCCGCCTCTATCAAAAAAACCAAGACAAAAATTGAGATTATTTATACTTCTGAAACATATCAGCCCTTTGTATACAACGTCCCTTCAATACCTGGTGATGTGGTGATATGGAACCTAAAGCTTATGCATGGTGGTGGGGCCCTTCGGTCTGCCGAAGCTCCGTTGCAAAGTCTTTCAATGGAACAACACAGTAATTTACGGCAACATAGCGAGAGTTACTTTCTTCCTATTCCTGGACCACGTAATGCAATTTTCTTCGACCTTGGTAGTTGGAGTACTGAGGTTGACCTCTACGCAAAAGCACAAAGCCAACAACCAATCGAGAGCAAGAAATTGTCTATCTTACGTTATCCCGAGGAGAAGGGAGGCGCCGTCACTGACGCTATGAATTGCGGCCTTACACTGCGAAACGACCGAGTCATTATTTCGCTTGTTGAGGCGATCATCGAGAAGGAACTTTCGAAGAAGAAGAATTACTCCTCCGCACCCTCCCATTTGGGCGAACAACCCGACCCCAGACTCCTTGAGTGGCGCGAGCGCCTACTTTCCGTGTGTCAGGAACACTGGGAAACCACTTCCATCTCAAGGTTATTCAACAAGACAGAGTTTGACGAGCTTGCTACATCAAATACAGAAAAAGCCATTGATTTCGTAATTATGTCCGTCCAGCAAAGACTCGTGGATAGCCGAGCTAGCTTTATCAACAAATAGTTGTCACGAACATCAATGAATCCGCCATACAAACCTAAGGAGGTGGCCGTACAAAAAATAAACCATGTGTGGACGTGCTGACCTCGGTCCTTAGATCCAGCCTAGAGATTGTGGTTATCTAATCCCATGGCCGGCCGCTGCGGCCTTCCGGCCCGCCAGGTTGATGAGATGAAACTGGGGGTACACTGCCTCTCGGGCGACGACGCATCCGAACCTTCCTTACTTCAAAGGGTCGTGAATGTGGCTGATCAAAAACCGGCACCGTTGGCCGACGCATCTTAAACACCAATAGTACTCCAGCTACAAACCCCCCGATGTGTGCCAGGAATGCAACACCAGGAGAGCCGGGGTCCGCACCAACCGCACTCCACAACTGTCCCAAAAACCAGAATCCAAGTACAATCCACGCTGGCAAATTAATAATGGTTACAAAAATTATGACCCACACGAATACCCGCACGTTAGCCCTAGGATGGAGTATCAAATACGCTCCAAGAACAGCGGCAATAGCACCTGAAGCACCCACCATCGGCACCGTCGACGTGGGCGCAGCAATGCTTTGTACCAGGGCAGCCGCTACACCACATAAAAGATAAAAGATCAGAAACTTGACATGGCCTAGAGAGGCTTCAACGTTATCACCAAATATCCAGAGATACAGCATATTGCCGCCAAGATGCCAAAAACCCCCGTGCATAAACATAGAAGTGAAAATGGTCACCCATCCTGGCAGAACTGTAAGTCGAGGATCGATTTGCACGGTACCAAACAAGTGCCCCGGGAGAAGCCCAAAGATATAAGCAGCCATCTGCCCCTGGTTTGGTCCGAGGGACAACTGCCAAACATAAACAAGAACGCAAACAATAATAATAATCCAGGTCACGTATGGCGTGGTGGTATGAGGGTTGTCGTCTTTGAAGGGAAAAAACATGCTATGAGCTTAGGGGTCCAGCGCAGAGGGTGCAAGGTGCTGTCCCTAGACAGGCAGCCAGTGCAGGATTTTTTTATCCAAAAATGCAGTTGTGGCCGCCCCACGCATTTGCCACCCTTCTTTTCTTCTGCAAAAAAGTCTAGTTATTCTGCTGCTTTCACCAACGTCCCTGCTAGTTCTAATTTGGCTATCATTTCATCAACGGTCAGCACTTGGCCAAAAGCAAAGCGCATGGTCTCCAACACAGCCTTTTTGATATCCTCAGCAGAAAGATCGCCAAGACCACGATTCGAAGTGCCATCCGACAGAAAAAAAACTTTATAATCGCGCATATTAGCTTCTCGGGCCGTGGTTTCGCAGCATACATTAGTGGCAATACCCCCGATAATCACCGCCTCGATGTCATTTGTACGCAAGATTAAGTCCAGGTCTGTGCCAGTGAAAGCACCATAACGGGGTTTAATAAGAACGATGTCACTATCTTCCACTTCCAGGTATGGTGATAGCGCTGCTGGTTCACTACCCTGTGTGATGCCGCCCCGCGTCATACCTTGATCCGCTAGATACGACATCACCACCTCAGCAGCGATGCCGATATTACTACCGTCAGCCCTGGATTCCTGGGCGGTATGAATAACCATTACGCCAGAGGAACGACACGCAGAAGATAACCGGTTTAGGCGGGCAACACATTCAGGGCCATCAGGCGAGGATATATCGTATCCTTCCACAAAAACATTTTGCAGATCAACGTTGATTAGGGCTGTTTTTGTTGGATCAACAGGCCAATCGATCATAACTCCACTCCTGTTCTAAAGTTTGTCGGAATCATCCTATAAACTCGAGACACCCCACGTACAACAATTGGTCTCGCAACCCGCATCTCGTCCCCTAGGCTATCATAGCCCCAAACCTGAGAAGAAAATCACGTGTCCATGTAACAAGCTTGCGCCGCAAGCATTAAGAACCACAGTATACTGGCAAAGCCCGCACATTCGGAAATTGACTCCTATAAAAAGTCAGGTGTCCACCATTTCAAAGTCGAAACCTTCTGCCGTAGAAAAAATCCGGGCAGCCGTAGGAGTTGCAAAGTGAGCTGGCAAAACATATGTCCCGCTGTCAGCTATTATCTCAAGAAACTTCTGGCGGGTTTTTCGTGACATGGCGGAGTCCCAGCAAAACCGGCTCGACCATTCGGGATGTTCCACTTGAACCGGGTGGTGCAGAGTGTCACCTATAATAAAGGCTCGCTCCTTGCCATTGTCCACGCTGAGCATAACGTTGCCTGGTGTATGGCCTGGTGCCGGAACAAGTTGGACTCCCGCTTCAATTTCATATCCGTCGTCCACCAGAACGGCCTGGTTGGCGTCTATGATCGGTTGCACACTATCGTCCCAAGACCGATGGTTAGCCTCTTCATCACTATTATTGCGGACTTGTTCCCAATACTCAACTTCCTTGCGAGCCATAATATACTTTGCATTAGGGAACGTAGGTGTCCAGCGGCCGTCAATAAGTCTTGTGTTCCAACCCACATGGTCAGCGTGGAGGTGGGTACATAATACGTAATCAATGGCCTCCGTCGGCGTTCCAGTAGCCGCTAAATCCTTCAAGTACGGACCATTTTTTAGGTGCCATTCAGGTAAGGCCGGGCGGTTCTTATCGTTACCTACGCACGTATCAACGAGGATGTTGTTGCGTTCTGTCCGAACGACAATGCTATGGAATGACATTACAAGCCTATCTGTATCCGCATTATACAGGCGCGGATCACTGGCAACCTTACAAGCAGAAAATACTTCTGGAGTAGCATCAGGAAAGAGAAATCCGGGCGGCCGAAACGCTCCTTCCGCCTCAATAACTCGATGAATGTCAAATGGTCCAGGAAGCTTCATCGGGAGATCAAACACCAGGTGCGCGGTTTTGTCCACAGTACTCGGATTTGGCCAGCCGCTTTCCGAAGAGCACCAATGATTACGTCCCTCATTTCTGCCGACACTGACTGAAAACAAGAGCATGTGTTTACCAGTCCTTAAGAGATCTAAGCTCTCATAACGCCTTAGAGGTGCCACAACCATGACCACCGTATTGATAGTCGACAGGAATCAAAATCGAGGTAATGTGCTTTCGTTAGCAATAACCGATGTGCATACCTCTGCCGTCGACGCTCATGATACAGCTTCCAGCACACTTGCCCTTAATTATGTAAACTTCGATCTTATCGTTATAGCCTTGTGCTCTGAAGACCCCTTGTTTGACACGGTTATAGATCTGGCGCACGGGTTAGGGAAACAGCCGACCATCTTGGGCTTCCAGGGGGGTCAAACTCATATAATAAGCGAACATCCAAGTTGGCGCCCGTTAGACTCGGTTCCTATGCTGCAGTGCTGCCAGAACGTTTGGATTTCTTCAACGTCGCCGAAGAGTATGCCCGACGCTGCCTAAGTGATGTCCACCGACCATGCAGTCTCTGCCATTATTATCCATTGCAATATAGCTTACCGCTATCCACCCCGGATGGCTTCTAGCATGGTAGTACCCAATGCAGCTGGGCTTTTGGCCACATAAATGCCCGCGCTCTTCATAGCCTCGATTTTGGATTCGGCGCTACCCTGGTTACCCGAAATAATTGCTCCAGCATGCCCCATTCGCCTTCCGGGAGGAGCGGTGAGACCCGCAACAAAACCGCACATGGGTTTCTTCGTACTAGAGCTGCTATAGAAAGCGGCGGCCTCTTCCTCCGCTGTGCCACCGATTTCACCAATCATAATGATGCCTTCCGTTTCATCATCACGAAGAAACTCATCGAGACAGTCAATAAAGCTAGTCCCGTTAACAGGATCTCCACCAATACCGATACACGTGGTTTGGCCTAGGCCAATCGTCGTAGTCTGACCTACAGCCTCATAGGTAAGGGTCCCAGACCGGGATACAACACCGATCCGTCCACGCTTATGAATATGGCCGGGCATGATCCCAATTTTGCATTCTCCCGGCGTAATTATTCCAGGACAATTGGGACCAATTAGACGGGTCCTAGAGCCAGAAAGCACCCTCTTCACCTTCACCATATCTAACACAGGAATGCCTTCTGTAATGCACACCACAAGCGCGACCTCAGCATCTATTGCTTCAAGGATGGCATCTGCCGCAAAGGCAGGCGGCACATAAATGACTGAAGCATTGGCGCCTGTTTTGGCCACGGCTTCTGCAACAGTGTTAAATACTGGTAAATGTAGGTGAGTGGTACCACCTTTGCCAGGAGTGACGCCGCCTACCATTTGAGTGCCGTAAGCAATGGCCTGCTCTGAGTGAAATGTCCCCTGACTGCCGGTAAAGCCCTGACATATAACCTTGCTATGCCTATTAACAAGAACGCCCACTACCCCGCCTCCTCGACAGCTTTAACTACTTTTTCCGCGGCATCTGCAAGATCATTTGCGGCGATGATAGGAAGTCCGGAATCAGCCATAAGTTTCTGACCAAGCTCCACATTGGTCCCTTCGAGCCTAACTACTAGCGGCACATCTAACCTAACTTGTTTGACCGCAGCTACCACGCCCTCGGCAATCACATCGCATCTCATGATCCCACCGAATATATTCACAAGAACACCCCTCACATTGGGGTCAGAAAGTATGATCTTAAAAGCCGTAGCCACCTTTTCCTTAGTTGCACCACCCCCCACATCGAGAAAGTTGGCTGGTTCGCTGCCGTATAGCTTTATAATGTCCATGGTCGACATTGCCAGCCCGGCACCGTTGACCATACAACCTATACACCCGTCGAGCTTTATATAGTTAAGGTCGTGGGTGGACGCCTCCAACTCCATGGGGTCTTCTTCATCCGCATCCCGCAGCTCCACAATGTCGCTATGCCTGTACAGCGCATTTGGATCAAAATTCATCTTTGCGTCTAACGGGATTACCTCATCCGACTTAGTAACTACTAAGGGGTTTATTTCTATAAGCGAAGCATCAGTGCTTAAAAACGCGCTGTATAGACCGGTCAGCAACTTGGTTACGGATTTTATTTGATCTCCCTTTAATCCCAGAGCAAAAGCAACCCTCCGACAGTGGTGATTTTGTATTCCTGCAACCGGATCTATTCCCTGAAAAACAATTCTACTTGGTGTCTTTTCAGCAACTTCCTCAATGTTTACACCCCCATCTTGGGACGCCATGATTGTAACGAGACTTGTTGCCCGATCAATGAGCATAGAAAGGTAGAGTTCACGAGCAATTTCACATCCAGCCTCAACATAGAGCCGCTTAACTTTCTTGCCCTCAGGTCCAGACTGATTAGTGACTAGAGTGTGGCCTATCATTTGCCGCGCGTTTTCCTTTACCTCTTCAGCGGACGAACAAACCCGCACACCACCCTTCGTCCCGGCCTCAATCTCTTTAAATTTTCCCTTACCCCGGCCACCAGCGTGAATTTGTGATTTCACGACGAAGACATCACCGCCGATTTCCTCGGCTACTGACTCCGCCTCCGCTGGAGTAAAAACGACCCCACCGGGCAAAACCGGAACGGAAAATTTTCTTAAGAGCTGCTTTGCCTGATACTCGTGAACATTCATAACTGGCTATTTCCTCTCGGGATTACCCCGGAGCCTGCCGAGTCTTCCGTTTTAGTAACCGAATCTTGTCTCGATATTATTCTTCGCACCACGCTATTCCTATTCCTGCTTTCACGACCTGCCATCACACTTTCAACAAACCGGTGCGGTCAGGACAAACCTGCCCCGTTGCCATGATTCTTAATTGAGTGAAGTCGCCGGTACTTTTCTATCTGTTCAGTTTGCGATCAATTTTCCTGCAGCCATTAACTAACCCCCTAACAGCCCCAACAGATTTGTTAAACATCTTTTTTTCAGCAGAGTTCATATTTATTTCTACAACCCTTTCAACCCCCTTCGACCCGATTATGGTGGGAACTCCCACGTACATGTCCTTCACTCCATACTGACCGTTGATGTACGCGGCACAGGGTAGAAGGCGCTTCTTGTCCTTAAGATATGACTCCGCCATTTGAATCGCAGCAGACGCGGGAGCGTAGAAGGCAGACCCAGTCTTTAACAAACCGACAATCTCTGCTCCACCGTCCCGTGTGCGTTGCACAATATCATCGAGCCTCTTTTTAGTGGTCCAGCCCATTTTCAACAGGTCCGGAATGGGAATACCCGCAACCGTGGAGTAGCGCAACAAAGGCACCATTGTGTCACCATGGCCTCCAAGCACGAAAGCGGTTACATCCTCGACGGAAACCCTGAACTCCTCAGCCAGGAAATAGCGGAACCGAGCTGAATCAAGCACCCCCGCCATACCGCACACCATATTTGGCCTTAGACCAGAATACTTCCGCAGAGCCCAGACCATGACGTCCAGCGGATTAGTGATACAAATGACGAAGGCCTTAGGGGCATATTTCTTGATGCCAGCCCCAACTTGGGACATTACCTTAAGGTTAATGGCTAGCAAATCATCCCTGCTCATTCCAGCTTTACGGGGCACACCTGCGGTAACAATGACTACATCGGCCCCCCGAATGGCAGTATAGGTTTTTGTACCTTTATACTTAACATCTACCGCTTCGATTGGCGTCGACTCGGCTATATCTAACGACTTTCCCTGAGGAATACCGTCGATAATATCGAATAGAACCACATCTCCCAACTCCTTAAGCCCAATCAGATGGGCTAAAGTGCCGCCTATATTCCCGGCACCCACCAATGCAATCTTACTACGCGCCACGGCATCCCCCTCTTTTCCAAACACCACCCATGCTGTAAAGCAACATCAACTTAAGTCATGTATAATCGGTGTCCCGTTGCCGCGTTGGTAGCCTGAATCCGCCTAAGGAGCAAGGGGAGGGTCCAGTTAGAAAATAGTGAGGTAAGAAACGATGAAATCGTGGCTCTACATAATACATATTTTAGTGGTGGTTGGTGGTTGCACTGCCAGTATCTCGGAAAATCCAGCAGCACCTCCATCGATGGGCAGCGGTTCATACATTGCCGAACGGCCACTAGAAGATCTTTATGACTTCATCCTTATCGATCCCAGGGGACCCAATTCAATCAACATCGAACAAGCCAGCACTGTGCTGAACACCTATGATGTTATTTTTCTGGGCGAAATTCATCAGCATCCAGGCAATCATTTAGCTCAGATGCGTCTATTTCGTGAGCTTCATGAAAAAAACAACAATCTTACTCTTTCGCTAGAACAGTTCGAACGAGACGTGCAGATGGTGGTTGATGACTATTTAGCCGGTAAAATCGGGGAGGCCACCATGCTTAAAGAAGCACGTGCATGGGATAATTATCCGAACAGCTACAGACCTCTTCTTGAATACGCAAAAGACAACAATCTCCCGGTCATAGCTTCGGAGGCCCCTACTGCGCTAGTACGCTGCGTCGGCCAAGAAGGACTGGGTATCCTCGACCGACTCCCACTGGATTATCGCACCTGGATAGCTTCCAAGCTTCATCTTCACGACGGGCCGTATAAGGAGAAATTTTTTCGCTTTGCGGCAATGGACCACGGCCACGGTGGTAAGAATGAAGAAACAAAGGGGCCAAGTCAGGCTGCCTTGCGCAGCTTTGCGGCGCAGGTGGCCCGCGATGACACCATGGCGGAAAGTATATTTCTACATTTGGAGAATAACCCGGGCCGTACCGTAACGCACCTAAGCGGTGCATTTCACAGCGCTGGTTTTCTTGGCACCGTGGAGCGGCTAGGACTGCGTAACCCTAGCCTGCGACTTGCAGTAGTCCATCCCCTTATGGTCGATGATCCATGGAAGCCATCCGTCACCACTAGCAGTCTGAAAAAGGGAACATTTCTTCTCTTGCTTAGGTCTTTACCTATGAGCTATTCCAACGAAAAAGAGATCCGCGCCGCGAGTCACGCGCAGATGGAGTTTCGGAACGAAAACCGCTGCGAATTTTAGAGGACTAGTCCATCACCCGCCTTCTAACACTTTCCATTTCTGGCAAACTATTATCATCGTCTAGAATCCGATTCTTGTTTTCTAATTAATCATTCCACATGCCGAGCCCTGATATAATCCTCCGCCTGCATCTCGATGAGACGAGAAACCGTGCGGTGAAATTCAAAACCACCTTCCTTGCCAGAATAAAGTTCGTTTGGCGACACATCCGCCGAACAGATAAGTACAGTCTTATGCTCATAGAGGGCGTCGATTAATGTAACAAAGCGACGGGCAGCATCTTTCTTGTCTTCATCCATCTGCGGAATACCTTTTAGAATCACTGTGCAGAACTGCCCAGCTATCTCAAGATAGTCCGATGGTCCGAGTGCCTGCTCGCATAAATCTGCGAAAGAAAACTGCGCTACTTGATGGGCAGAAGCAGGCACGTGTATCTTGCGGCCCCTGCTAGTAATCTCGCCAGATGTGGGTATCGAATCATCAGTAAGCCTGGACCACGATGCGGCTAGAGCAGCATCTGCCGCACGTCCATTGGGCGTATGGTAAACTGTTGAGCCCAAGATTCTACCAAGACGATAATCCTGAGCGGCATCTAGCTCAACAATTTCGAGCCTCTCTTTAATAAGCCTAATAAAAGGCAAGAATTTTTCCCTTTGCAGACCTTGCTTATATAGATCGTCGGGATGAAAGTTAGAGGTGGTCACAACCACTACGCCACGTTCAAACAGCTTGCCGAACAATCTGCCAACAATCATAGCATCCCCAATGTCGCGAATTTCCATTTCATCTAGGCACAAGAGGGTTACTTTGCTAGCGATTTCGTCAGCTAGATCATCGATAGGATCGGCTTCTTCCGATACTGACAGCTGGCGCCGGCGATGCATTTGATCATGTATGTCACGCATCAGCTTATGAAAATGGGTGCGCTCCTTCTTATCAAGCTCACACGTTTCATGAAGCAACTCCATTAGCATGGATTTACCCCCTCCAACACCACCGAAGAGATAGAGGCCGGGGGGAGGAGTCTGCATTCGCCTCCGCGCCTTAGAGACAAACTGACCCAACCAACCAAAAGGGCCGGAAAGGGGCTTGTAGATCCCTAGCGCAGAATGAAGCTTTTGCAACTTTTCAGCTACCGCCTCCTGTACCGAGTCCGAATCCAGGTCCCCACTTGCAATAAGCTGACGGTATCGGAACAATGGCCCGTCAAGCATGGATCAACGGTTTCATGCGCTAAAACCTATCAAAAGACACATATCAAGGGTTTCATACGTAAAAAAACCCGTTAAAAAACTATGTCTCCTTAGACATAGCGGCCCAAAAAACGTACACAGGAACACAAGACTTAGCCGCACAGCATTATCTCAACAATATGGACACCTCCGGAATACGACATCAAGACAATGAAAGAAAGTACGAAGAAAAACAAAATGAAGGTAGAGGCACCACTCTCAAAAACTAGTAAGATCATTTCCTATGTTTTGGTTTTAACTATGTTTAGCTGGACACTCTCCGCATGCTCAATAAACCCATTTATAGACGGACGTCGGGAGGCAGGTTCGACTAAGCATGTGGGCCCATCCACACCCAACCGCGTGGCAATCTGTTACAATAGCCGCACCGCGAGCCCGAAAGATGTTCTCGCATTAGCAGAAGCAGAATGCTCTAAAACCAATAGATTTCCTAAGTTTGATGGCCAGGAAAGACTGACTTGTTCTTTCTTTAACCCGAGCAGGGTCTACTTTAAATGCGTGCCATCGCCATCCGGCTAGACCTTAATCCTCTCTATCTGGGCCGATTTGCAAAGTCCGGCACACCAATCAATGCCTTTCGGAGAAAATACAGGAGGGTGTTATGTTAAGACGAAATAGGTTTTGGGCGGCCATTGCTGTCGTGCCAAGTATTTTCATTTGGGGCCTAGAACAGCCTGCGAAAGGAAACAACTCCGAGAAATCGTTAACTACCTGCGATGTTCCTGGGTATATGCTGGTAATGGGCGGCATCGAAGACCCAAGCAAGATTCCCGATCCGATCCGAGCGGCTAAATACGGGCCTGCGGTAGCCTCACTAGTGGACGGCCATGGCGCTTATTATGTGGTTCAGGGCCGGCCCAAGACCGTCTATGAGGGAAATTGGCCGGATTGGAGAGCGGTGATCATCAGCCGCTGGCCCTGTCAAGAGACCGCGAACAAATTCTGGTATTCCGATGCCTATCAGAAGAATACAAAACCCCTCCGCAAAGACGCTGGTACTTATACAGTTGCATTATTCGAAGGCGCTCCGCCTGTTGTGGACTCATCACCCGCCATCATCCCTGACACATGTACCGACCCTATTGTAATCCTGATAATGAGCAAAGTTACGGACACTGAGAAATACACGGCATACTCAAGAGCTATACTCGACTCGAACTTACCTCGCCGTTTTGGATATAAATCGCTTTTTATGGGTCAACCACGGGAAATGCTGGAAGGGAATTGGCCCGAGGACTACTCGACAATGGTTTCCATTTGGCCCTGCAAAGAAGCTTGGCAAAATTTTTATGGAGGAGAGCCGTATGTATCTACAATAAAGCCCCTAAGAAAAAACGCCGGAAACTTTGTAATCATAGAACTAGATCCTAAACGCTTAGATTGATAGAAAACAGAAGTTCAAAGTTTGTATTGAGCCCGAACCTACTTGGCAAAAGCAGAAAAAACTAATTTTTCCCGGTGCGCTCCGCCATCTTCATCTTAATTTCCGCGATGGCCTTGGCCGGATTAAGCCCCTTGGGACAAGTCTGGGTACAGTTCATTATGGTGTGACAACGATATAATCGAAAGGGATCTTCCAACTCATCCAGCCGTTCGTTAGCAGAATCATCGCGGCTATCGTTAATCCACCGAGCCGCCTGCAACAAAACAGCTGGACCTAGATACCGGTCTCCGTTCCACCAGTAACTTGGACAGGAGGTGGAACAGCAGAAACAAAGAATACACTCCCATAGGCCATCCAGATTAGCACGCTCTTCCCGCGACTGTTTGCGCTCAGCGCCAGGTGGAGGCGGAGTATCAGACTTTATCCATGGCTCGATTGATGCTAACTGGGCGTATACATGGTCCAGGTCTGGCACCAAGTCCTTAATCACCGGTAGATGCGGCAGGGGATAAACCTTAGCCTCTCCTTTAATTTCCGCTATAGGTTTTAGACAGGCCAAGGTGTTGCGACCTTCGATATTCATAGCACAAGAGCCGCAAATTCCCTCACGGCAAGACCGTCGCAGAGTAAGGGTTTGGTCCAATTCATCTTTGATCTTGAGCAACGCATCAAGGACCATAGGTCCACAAGAATCTAGATCTATCTCATATGTATCCTCGCGCGGATTTTGTCCATCTTCAGGATCATAACGATAGATACGGAAGGTCTTCGTATTGGAGTTTTTATCCAATGCCTGATGAACCTTGCCCTTTGTAACCTTGGAATTCATAGGAAGGGTAAACTGTGCCATTGCGGTTGCCTCTATTGTGGCGGGTCTAAACCCACCATCTCAAATCCCTAGTAAACGCGTGCCTTCGGCTCAACATATTCTACCTCCTGTGTAAGGGTGTACGCATGCACTGGCCTATAATCCAAACTCACAGTCCAATCATCCTTGACCCAAGAAAGGGTGTGCTTCATCCAGTTCTCATCATCACGCTCAGGATAGTCCTCGTGAGCATGGGCGCCGCGACTTTCCTGCCGAGCCTCGGCACTATTAATAGTGGCCAATGCACATGCGAGAAGATTTTCTAACTCTAGGGCCTCTATGAGATCAGTGTTAAAAATAAGAGAGCGGTCTACGATTTTTATTTCCTCTAAAGAGGCGGCAATTTCGGCCAGGGTGCTACACCCCTTCTTGAGAGTCTCAGAGGTGCGAAACACAGCAGCATCATTCTGCATGGCATGTTGCATGTTTACTCGGATCTGTGAGGTAGCAAGGGAGCCGTTGGCGCAACGTAATTTGTCCAGGCGGGCAAGTGCCCTTTCAGCTGAATCAGTCTTCAACGGTTTATGCGGAACACCACGGATCGCGAGCTCGCGACACTTGATCGCTGCTGCGCGGCCAAAAACTACGATATCTAGTAATGAATTCGTGCCGAGCCGATTTGCACCATGCACTGACACGCAGGCGGCCTCACCTATAGCCATTAATCCTGGGAGTGTTGCGTCAGGATTGTTAGCAGTCGGCTGAATCACCTCTGCATTATAATTGGTGGGTATGCCGCCCATGTTATAGTGGACTGTAGGCAGGACGGGGATAGCTTCCCTAGTGGCGTCGACCCCCGCAAAAATCTTAGAAGTTTCGGTAATCCCTGGTAACCGTTCCCACAATACATCAGAACCAAGATGTTCTAGATGCAAAAGGATGTGGTCATTCTTAGGTCCAACACCACGCCCCTCACGTATTTCCATAGTCATGGCACGGCTAACTACATCGCGAGATGCAAGATCCTTGGCCGTGGGTGCGTAACGCTCCATAAAGCGCTCACCCTCAGAATTAGTTAAATACCCGCCTTCACCCCGCGCCCCCTCTGTGATTAAAATTCCAGCACCATATATGCCGGTCGGATGGAATTGTACAAATTCCATATCCTGCAACGGCAGTCCTGCGCGGACCACCATACCGTTACCGTCACCAGTACAAGTATGAGCGGATGTGCAAGAAAAGTAACTACGACCATAACCGCCTGTTGCCACAACCGTCATATGGGATCGGAACCGATGAATTTTCCCAGTAGCCATATCAATGGCTACAACACCGCGGCAGCCATCATCATCAATAATCAAATCGATGGCAAAGTATTCTACAAAAAACTCAGCCTTATGTTTGAGGCTTTGCTGATATAGGGTGTGGAGTATAGCGTGGCCCGTACGGTCGGCTGCGGCGCATGCTCGCTGCACGGGCGCCTCGCCAAAGTTACTCATGTGGCCCCCAAAGGGCCGTTGATAAATTTTACCGTCTTGAGTTCGAGAAAATGGCACCCCGTAATGCTCTAGCTCATAAACCGCTGGAACGGCTTCTCGACACATGTATTCGATGGCGTCCTGATCTCCAAGCCAATCTGACCCCTTAACCGTGTCGTACATATGCCAGACCCAGTTATCTTCAGCCATATTGCCCAGGGCCGCACCAACGCCGCCCTGCGCGGCAACCGTATGACTCCGGGTCGGGAATACTTTGGTAACACAAGCAGTTCTAAGTCCAGCTTCAACCATGCCAAAGGTAGCGCGCAGACCAGCACCGCCGGCGCCGATCACCACAACGTCGTAGTCGTGATCGATGATATCGTATGCAGCCATGCCCACTAGCCCCCGATGGCGATCTTGAGAATGGAAAATATCGACAAGGCCATCAACAAGTAGCAACCAAACTTAACAGTAATAACGCAGGACATTTTCCGAGATTGATTACTAATGTAGTCTTCAAATATCACCTGCATGCCCAGCTGTGCATGGTAAAAAGATATGGCTACGAACAGTATCATCAATGTCGCGTTAACTGGCTTATCCAGCCAATATGTAAACTCATTGTAACCAGTCCCCACCAGACCAATGATAGATATAACGAACCATAACGTTATTGGAATTAAGGCTAACGCTGTCAATCTTTGTAGTACCCAGTGATGCAAACCTTCCTTGGCCGACACCAAACCTTTGGCGTAGCTCAATGCTGAGCGAAGAGTCATGCTATATTCCCTCAGGTCAGCGCTACAAACCAAGCAACAGCCGTGAGCACAACCGTTGCTATAATCACTACCCAGTTTATACGAGCTGTCTCAGGTATTTCGAAATACTTACCGGCATCCCAAAACAGGTGTCGGATACCGTTGCACAAGTGGTAAAACAGACACACGGAAAAACCTAATAAACAAAGATAACCAAACCACGAGCCAATAAAGGCGGTAGCATTAGCATAAGCGTCTGGTCCGTAGGCCGCACTAGTTAACCAGTAAGACAGCAGAAGGGTTCCAACAGTTAACCCAACACCAGTAATGCGGTGGGTAATCGACAAAAGTGCGGTAAGCGGCAAACGATAAACCTGAAGGTGAGGTGAGAGCGGTCTCGAAGCGGTTGACATGCGAACTGAAACTCCGCAGATGAGATATGGATAAAGATTATTAGGTTTTTGAATTTTCTAGTTAACAAGTAAACACGACCGTGAGGGAAGTCAACGAATGGCATCTCAAGACTGAGTATCCGGTATAAATTTTCTCCTTTTCTTGGCTGTCCATCTGGGGGCGCAAGGATAAAACATTAGAATAGTTAGTCCAAGAATAGACCACAATCTAACTGTTTACCTAAATTCTACCAAACACAACGATCAATAAAGCTGGATGTAAGGCAAGGTTTATTGATAATCTATCCCAATCGCTAGCTATAACTCTCGGAGAGAGCCATGAACATCCATCACGGCTTAAGAATTCGTCATTCCCAGGACGAAATAGCCCGCCAGCATTTTGTCATGGGCATGCGATCATACGTCCTCAATGATCTCGCAGGCAGTATGCGCAAAGTGTACGACCAAAAAATTGAACCAAACTTTAGGCGCAAGCACGATCGCGCGCCTACTGATGGCCCGGAAGTGCACAAGGCCATGAAGCCAGACACTATATTTAAGTTTTATTCATCCCTAAGGGTTAACACTCAGGAATCAGTGTGGAGGTCGGTTATGCCTGCCGTGGAGCGCAATGCCGAAGATTTACGCCGGCGCGCTCAGATTCTAAGACAATCGACTGAAAACGCTGAAGGTACATTATCTATAGACCCTAATTTCGAGGTTCCGCGATACGTTTCTGATATCGACGTTCATTTGTTACCGGGAGGATATCAAACGGAATACATGGAGGATGACGTCAGTCAAGGCGCTGTGATGGACAACGGCAAGACCGTCTTTACCATGGGTCTGACTGGTGACGAGGGTGATGACATTACCATGTCGGTAGCAACCTACCTCTCCCATCGCCATCCCAATTTTAGACCAAGGAAAATTCTCGATATGGGCTGTACTATGGGTAACAGTACATTACCCTGGGCTAAGATCTTCCCCGATGCCGAGGTTCACGGTATAGACGTAGCGGCGCCGATGCTGCGCTATGGCCACGCCCAAGCCCAGTCAAAAGGTATAACCACTCACTTCCACCAAATGAATTGTGAAGCCCCGGACTTCGAGGATGAATCCTTTGACCTAGTCTATTCCTGCATGCTGCTCCACGAGCTACCAAAAAAGACTATTCACAATACCTTCCAGCAAGCACGGCGCATGCTCAAGCCCGATGGTCTAATGCTGCACTACGAATTACCTCCCAATAACATCGTCGAACCCTACGACAGTTTCTACTTGGACTGGGATTCTTACTACAACAAGGAACCTTTCTATAAAGCATTTCGGGACACAGATCCGTCGGAAGAATGCGAGCAGGCAGGATTCGCGATTGATAAAACGTTTCAATTTGTCACCCCAAGCCTACATTCCTACGGTGAGGAGGCGGTCCGGAAGGCTGCGAAGACCAAAGGTAGTGCTACAAACGACCGTGTAGGACGACTGGTCGGCGGCGTACAATGGTTTTGTTTTGGGGCTTGGAAATAGATAAACGATTCTGTTTTAGCTTTCATGAAGTGCTGCCCTAAATCGCAAGAGATCCATGGAAGCACTTAGAACTAAGGGCTATAGCCGCAACTAAAGACAGAAAAAACGATTTTGATGAAAGGCTAGCTATGACTAAATACGTACAACACGAACTGAAGGTCGAATCTAATAAGGAAGAGCTGGCGCGCCAAAACTTCGTGATGGGAATGCGCAGCTATGTCCTGCATGATATGGCTAATGGCATGCGCGCAGCATACGACGCCAAAATAGAGCCGGCGTTTGAACGCCGGCAAGGCCGTAAACCACTAGACGGACCTGAGGTACACAAAGCACTAAAAAACGAAACGTCCTTCAAATTCTATTCAAACATGCGCTGCAACACTCAGGAAATGTCCTTTCGATCCGTGTTGCCTGCTATTGAGCGCAATGTTGAGAACCTTAACCGTAAGGCTAAAACATTATCCCAGTCTACTGAAAAGGCGGCGGGGTCTGTTGACATCAACTCCACTTTTGAGATCCCTAAGTCTGTCGCCAACATCGATGTACATCTTATGCCCGGCAGCTATGTCACAGAGTATGCTGAAGATGACGTCACCCAAGGAGCCGTATATGACAACGGCATATCTGTTTTTAGTATGGGTTTCTTTGGGGAAAACCTTGATGATATTGGTAGCACTTTAGCCTTATACATTAGCAAAAAATATCCAGATTTTAGCCCTTCTAAGATTCTCGACCTGGGCTGTACTATTGGTCATAACACGGTGCCCTGGGCACGGACCTATCCCGAAGCCGAAGTCCACGCTATTGACGTAGCCGCACCCGCGCTGCGGTACGGTCACGCCCGAGCACAATCCCAAGGTGCGACGGTCCACTTCCATCAGCAAAGTGCGGAGGCAACAGAGTTTGAAGACGAAAGCTTTGATATGATTTTCTCGTCTATGTTCCTACACGAGGTCCCCAAGGACGGAATCCACAAAGCTTTTAGAGAAGCACATCGACTACTCAAGCCTGGCGGCTTGATGTTACACATGGAGTTGCCCCCCAACAAAATGCTCGGCGCATACGATGCGTTTTATATGGATTGGGATTCGTACTATAATAAGGAGCCTTATTATAAGACCTTTCGAGATATGGACCCAGTTAAGGTCTGCGTCGCGGCAGGATTTAAAGAGACCAATTTCATTCAATATATAGTGCCCAGCCTTGGTTTATACGGCCGCAATGCGGTTCTAGACTCAGTAAAAGAAGCTCTCACCGAAGCCAACGAAAACACCGGTCGATTTGGCGACGGTATTATGTGGTACAGTTTTGGTGCCTGGAAATAATCACTGGCACTTCTAGAGAAGAGCGGGGACAATATAATGTGGGCTAACAAACCAAAGAAACTAAAGACAAAACTTCGGTATTCTGTTCGCGGCAAACGATTCCAGTTTTTTGATGCTCAGGGCGTCGACGAGCTAGTATCAATAAATATGGCTCTAGCCCAGGAGCTTTGGGTGGTAAAGGAGCGTCAGGCAACTATGGAAGCGGTTGCCGCGGCAAAAGGTATCGTGTTACCCGAAGAAATCGAAGATCATGAATTTTCTGACGATCAAAAGGAGGCTCTTGAAGCGGAACGCAAGGCGTTTATTGATAGAATATTTTTCATTCTGCGGGAAGAAGCGGAAGCGTTAGAGGACGATTTAGATGCTGAACCCGCTGCACCAGAAGTACCATAGACTCCCTAATAGCAGCCACAGAGACATGTTTGCGAGTCTAAGGTGACTGCCGAATCGACGAGCGACCACAGACCTCCCGTAGAAACTGAGCCACAGCTTAGCGTCTTTTTTCAATTGACTTTCGGTGTCGGCCAGGTTGGCGGTTCGATCCTTGCCAACACGCCAGCGTTGATCCTGTTGTTCTTCATGACCGACATCCTCGCTATACCGCCAGCCTTAGCAGGATTAGCTGTTTTTATTCCAAAGGCTTGGGTAATCTTTTTTGACCCAGCCATAGGCCGCATCTCGGACCGAACCGTTACCAAATGGGGGAGGCGGAGACCCTACATTCTTTTTGGCTCCATCGCCTGCGGCGTAGGTTTCTATTTTCTCTTTGATGTGCCCTGGTTGGATACTCCACTTGCCCGAGCCGCTTATGTGACTGTTATGTTCAC